>JACCEB011418838.1_pt1 | contig 11826 bp, 9 predicted proteins | sample 7454761 | NCBI WGS metagenome assembly JACCEB01 (sample SAMN15323454, study PRJNA562643) | freshwater metagenome | isolation source: river surface water | place: USA:Blue River Watershed | collected 2017-08-18 | reverse complement strand
GGCTACGAGGTGCACGTCGTCGCGGGCCGGCATTTCCCGCCGGCCGACGCGCTCGACGCCACGCTGCTGGCCGGCGCGGCCTGGCCGTGCACCCGGGTCGATCTCGGCCGCTCCGGGCCGGGGCTGTTCCGGAAGCTGCTCCGGGAACTCAGCCGCCGCCGTATCTTGCGCTCGGATACCGTGAGCGCCGCCGCCGCCGCCCGCGCCCTGCACGCGGACGCGCTGCATCTGGGCCGGATCGCCGCCGGCGTCGGCGCCGATTTCTATTTCGGCCACTGCCTCGCCGGCCTGCCCGCGGCCGCCGCCGCCGCCGCGGCGCGGGGCGTGCGCTACGGCTTCGACGCCGAGGATTTCCACGATCTCGAGGGCGAATTTCCGCCCGCCGAACGCCGGGCCCGCCGGCTCGTGCAAACCCACGGACTGCCCGGCTGCGCGTTGTTCACCACCGCCGCGCCGCTGATGGCCGAACGCTACGCGGCCGACTACGGCCGGCGGCCGATGGTGCTGCTGAATACGTTTCCGCTCGCGGAGTCGCCTGCGGCGCCGGTCCCCGCCGCGCGTCGGGGTACCGGGCAGCCGGCGCGGCTCTATTGGTTTTCCCAAACGATCGGTCCCGGCCGCGGCCTCGAGGTCATGGTCGCCGTCCTCGGCCGGATGCGCACGCCGGCCGAATTGCACCTGCGCGGCTTCGTCTCGGACGCCTACCGCCACGACCTGCAAACGCGGGCCCGGGCCGCGGGCTGCCCGGGGCGCGTGGTCTTCCTGCCGCCCGGCCCTCCCCGCGAGATGGTCCGCCTCGCCGCCGGCATGGACCTCGGGCTCGCGTTGGAACAAAGCACGCCGCCGAACCGGGATCTCTGCCTGACCAACAAGGTTTTCGCCTACCTGCTCGCCGGCGTGCCGCAGCTGCTCTCCCCGACCGCGGCCCAAGCGGCCCTCGCCCCGGACCTGGGCTGCGCCGCCCTGTTGGCCCGGCCGGAGTCCACCGCGGAAACGGCGGCGCTCCTCGACCGTTGGTTCGGCGATGCGGCCGGCATGGCGGCGGCGCGGGAAACGGCGTGGGACCTCGGCCGGCGGCGTTACTGCTGGGACCTTGAGCAAAAGGCCCTGCTCGCCGCCGTGGCGGAAATCGGACCGGGGCCCGCCGCACGCGCATGACCACGCGGGACGAGTCCGGGCGCTACACGCTCCAGATCAACCTCTGCGCCGGCGACGCCGCCTACGCGGAGCTGACCGTGCCGGCGCTCGTCCGCGCCCATCCCGACGCCGCGGAGCGACTCGCCGTCGTCGATTGCTGCCGGCCGCAACGCACGCGGATCTTCGACCCGGAACGGCGCCTGCCGACGGTCGCCTTCGCCCCGCGGCTCGCGCACATCCGGGCGATCGCCGAAGCGTTGCGGACCGCCGGCTGGTTCGACCGGGTCGAGTACCTCGAACCCGGCGATGCCCGTTTCGGAATCTGGGCGCGCCGCTACGCGCGGCCCTGGATGCGCGAAACCCACGACTACGGCGGCTGCGCGTTCATGGCCTACTGGGCCGCGCTGGACCTGCCCGCCACGCGCTACGTCGTGCACTACGACGCCGATCTCTGCCTGTATCAGGAGCCCGGATTCAGCTGGGTCGCCCACGCGCTGGCGGCCTGGCCGGGCGTGCCGACGGCGGTGATGGCCACGCCGCGGATTTCGCCGCCGGGTTTTGCCCGGCACGCCGGCGAGGACGCGCCATCGCGCCACGAGGCGCGGCCCGCCGAGCGGGTCCCGGCCGGTTGGCTCAACGATTGGTTCAGCACCCGGTGTCTGCTGGTCGACCGCGAACGGCTTGCCCCGCACCTGCCGCTGGTCGGACCGGCCCGGGCGTTGCAGTACCGGTTGCGCCGGCTGATCGACCGCGGCTATCCGCCCGGGCCCGAGACCCTGCTGCACCTCGTGCTCGGTCCGCGGGGCGCGCGGCGACTGAACCTCGCGGACGAGCGGGCCTGGCTGTTGCACCCGACGACCAAGAACGAAACTTATCTCACCCTGCTGCCGCGCCTGCTGGCCGCCGTCGCCGCGGGTCGCGTGCCCGAGGGGCAACGCGGCCTGAGCGATTTCGACCTGCCGCAGTGGGAGCGATGGTTCGAGGCGGAGCAGCGGCCATGACCCGCTCCATGCCACGGGCCCATCTGATCGGCCTATGCTCCTGGTTGATTTTGGCCGGTCTCGCCGGCTGGATCCCGCAGGGCCTGCACTACTACGACCCGGTGGTGCAACTCCAGGCCCTGGACCAGTATTCACGGGGCGAATCGCCGGCGTGGAACATCCGCCTCCGCGTCGATCCGACCGACCTCGCCCGCGATTTGCCCGAACCGATCGGCTGGTGGCCGCCGGCCCTTCCCGTGCTTGTCGCCGGCCTCGGCGAATTGGGCCTAGGTTACGGGGCGGCGTTGCGATGCCTCGCGTTGGCATGCAGCGCCGCCGGCTGCCTTGGCTGGCTATGGTGGTGGCGGCGATGCGGATGGGGCGACCCCTGGCTGGCGCCGGCCGCCGCGGCGCTGCCTTGGCTCCCCTATGCGGCCGGCCCGCTGTTCCGCTTTTCCGCCGAGGCCTTCGTTTTCGGCCTCGCGCCTTGGCTCTATCTCGGCGCGGCCGCCTTGCTGGCGCGGATTCACGCCAAGTCCGTCGGCTGGCTCGCCTTGGCGGCGGGCGCCGTCGCGGGAGCGTCCTACCTTTTCAAATACTCCCTGTTCGTGGTGGTGCTCGCCGTCGTCGCGGGCGCGGCCTTCGCGGTCTGGCGGCGCCGGCTGGCGGGATTCGGTCCCGGGCTGCGCGCCGCGGTGCCGTGCGCGCTCGGCCTCGCGGTTGTGCCCGCCGCGCTGCGGCTCTACCACGCCTCGCTCGGGGCCGCGGATCCGACCGGCGGACCGGACGGCGGCGCCTCGGGGGTCGATCTGCTGCTCTTCGGATTCGGGAATCCGGCGCTGGGCCTGGCGGACGCCGGCGGTGCCTGGTTCGCGCTGCTGGTCTACCCGGGGATTTTCGGACCCGGCCATTTCGGTTCCGCCGCGGTGGCGCTCGTCGGAATTCCCGGGGCGGTGCTGCTGCTTTGCCTGCCTCGGCTCGCCCGCGGGCAACCGCCGCTGTCCTTGCCGGCACTGGTTGCCGCGGGCGCCCTCGCCGGCTTCACGCTCCTGATGGCGGGACTTTGGCTGACGTCGAACGTCGCCCGCGACACCCGCTTCTTCGTGGTCCCCGGGCTGGCCGCGCTCCCGGCCGTGGTGCAGGTCGCTGCGGCGATCCGGCCGGCGGCCGGCAAGCTCGTCCGCCTGGCTTTGGCGGCGGGCCTGCTCGCCTACCTCGTGCTGCCTGCCGCGGCCGGCGTCGCGCTGGCCGCCCTGAAGACCTGCCGCGGGGCCGGCGTCGCGGCCGGGCCCAACGGCATCGCGTTGCCCGCCCTCGGAGCCAAGGACCAGGCCGCGGTGCTCCGGGAACTCGACCGTCATGCCGGGCCGGATACCGTCTGGGTGGTGGACAACCCGGAACTCGCCCTCGGGCTGCGGGGCCGGGTCCTCGACCGCAACGCCGGCCGCTCCGTGGCCGAGGATATGGCCAACATCTACCGCCCGCCCGGATCGGTCGCGGCTTGGGCGACGGGCCGCGCGGTGCACGTCCGCACCCTGGGACGCGATCCCGCGGCTCCGCCGGCCTGGACCGCGGGGCTGCGCGGCGCCGGGGCCTGGCATGCGGCACCGTTGCCGGAGGGTCTGGTGCTCTGGAGTGCGACCATGGCGCCCTCGCCAAGCGCCCGGCAGCCGTGACAGCTTCGCCGGACGCCATGCGCATCCTGCTCGCCGCCGACCCGATTTTGCCCGTGCCGCCCGCCGGGTACGGCGGCATCGAGCGCATCGTCGCCAGCCTGATCGCGGAGTTTCGCGCCCGCGGCCACACGGTCGGCTTGGTCGGCAAAGCCGGCTCGCCGGCGCCGGTGGACGCGTTTTTCCCGTGGCCCGGGGAAAACGTCGCCGGCCGGCTCGACACCCTGCGCAACGCCCTCGCGCTGCACCGGGCGGCCGCGCGGTTCCGGCCCGACGTGCTCCACAGTTTCGCCCGGCTCGCCTACCTGACCCCGCTGCAGCCGCGCCGCCTGCCCAAGCTCATGTCGTACCAGCGGCATGTCGGCCCCTCGACGGTCGGTCTGGCGCTGCGGTTGGCGCGCCGCGGCACGCTGCAATTCACGGGCTGCAGCGGCTACATCCGCGACCTCGGCGCCCCGTGCGGCGGCGACTGGGCGGCCGTGCCGAATTTCGTCGACGTCCGCACCTACACGTTTTCCCCGCGGGTCGCGCCGGACGCCCCGCTGGTTTTCCTCAGCCGGATGGACGCGATCAAAGGCCCGCACCTCGCGATCGCGATCGCGCGGGCGAGCGGCCGCCGCCTCATCCTCGCCGGCAACCGGCCCGTCGCCGGACCGGACGCCGCGTACTTCGACCGCGAGGTCGCGCCCCATCTCGGGCAGCCCGGCATCGAGTGGATCGGCGAAGTGAACGACGTCCGAAAAAACGCGCTGCTCGGCCAGGCCGCGGCGTTGCTGCTGCCGATCCAATGGGACGAACCTTTCGGCATCGTTTACGCCGAGGCGCTCGCCTGCGGCACGCCGATTTTGACCTGCGCGCGCGGCGCCGCGCCGGAGATCGTCGAACCGGGGAAAACCGGCCTGTTCTTCGCCACGGTGGAGGAAGGCGTCGCCGCCGTCGCCGGGCTCGGCGCCTTGGACCGGGCGGCATGCCGCCGCCGGGCGGAAACGCACTACGACGTGCAGGTTTGCGCCGGCCAATATCTCGCGCTGTACCGCGAACGGATCGCCCTCGCCGGCGCCTGACCGCATGGCCGATTCGCTTTTCCGCGCCGTCACCGACCGGCTCCACTCGATTGCCCGGCTGAGGCGAATCGCCAAGCGCTGCGCGCGCAACCTCGTCCTCACGCAGCCGTTTCACGGCGGGCGGATCGCCTTCAACGCCGTGACGCACGCCCGGGCTCGGACCGGCGGCCGCAGCTACAAAACCATCGACCGGCAAATCCAAGACCGGCTGCTTGAACGGACGGCGAGCCGGAGGCGGTTTCCCGATCTCGGCGCGAATGTCGGCGTGATGACGCTGGCGTTGCCGCCGGGTTCAGCGACCGTGGTCGAGTTCCACCCGCACAGCTTCAGCAGCATGGGCGATCCGGCGGGCAATCTCGCGCGGATCCGCGCCGTGCCCGGCCTCGGGGTGTTTCGGCTCGGCGCCGGCGACCTGGGCGTTCGGTCATACCGCGACTTCACCCGGGGGGAGATCCATTGGCCGTGAGGTCCGCGCCTACGGCGGCTCCCGTCGCGACGGAACGATATCCGCTGCTCGGCGCCTGGCGCGGCCTGGCGGCGCTGGCGGTGACGCTGTTTCACAGTTTCGGCGCCTTCTATGCGGCTCCGGTCTGGGCACCGCTGGCGCCGGTGCGCTCCGCGGCCGAGTGGGGCTGGCTCGGGCTCCATCTCTTTTTCGTGATCAGCGGCGTCTGCATTTGGATCAGACTGACCCGCGCGTTGCGCACCGGGGAAAGCGTCGCGGCCTTCTGGCAGGACCGGGCGCGAAGGATCTTTCCGACGTATTGGGCCGCCCTCGTCCTCGCGGCGGCGCTGAACGTCCTGACGCGGACCTTCTCCCCGAATGCCACGGTCCCGATTCTGCCCGCGAATGCCGGCGCGGGCATCGCGGACCTGACGTTGACGCACCTGTTTGCCGGCACGACGCCGTACCTGTTGGTCAGCTGGACGCTCGCGCTCGAAGTGGGCTTCTACGCCCTTGCCGGCGGAACTCTGGCCCTCGCGCGGAGCTTCCGGTTCGGACCGGACGGCTTCCTCCTGCTCGCCGGCGGGCTGGCCTTGCCCGGAATCGGCCTCGCCGCGGCGGCCGCGGGACCGCTGGCCCTGCTCACCGCCTGGCCCGAGTTCTTCGCCGGCATGTGCGTCGCGGCCGCGCTGCAAGGTTCGCCGGACGGCCCGCGGCGCCGGCTCGCGCTCGGCTTGCTCGCCGCGATGACGCTGCTGGCCCTCGGCGCGATCGGTTCGTACGCCGGCACCGCCCGGCTCGCGGCCCTGGCGTTCGCCTGGCTGCTCGTCGTGCTGCAACCGTGGGAGACGAGGCTCGCCGCCGCGCGGCCGGCGCGTTGGCTCGGCTGGATCGGAGTCTTCTCGTTCTCCCTGTACCTGGTGCACGTGCCGGTCCTCACCCGCGTGATGAATTTGGGCAGCCGTTTCGTGGCTCCGAGCTCGCCGTGGTTTGCCTTGCTGTGGCTGGGCGGAGTCGCCGCCGCGGTCGGCGCCGCCTGGGTTTTCTGGGTCTTGGTCGAACGCCGCGCCGAAGCTAATCGGTTTGCCCGCCGCACGGCGTTGCGCTGACTCGCCCTGCCCGCACCTCGAACCGCCATGCCCCCCGTCGCCACCGCTCCGTCGCTCGACCGCTACACCCTGATGGGCGACCTCACGGAAAACGTGAAGACGATGATCCGCCGCCTGTTCGTGAGATTCACGGTTCTGCTCGGCGCCGGTGTGGCTTACCTGTTTTTCTCCGGCAATCCGGGCGCCCTCGCGTTCGCCTACATCGCCGCGGGCTCGGCGGTCGCACTGCGGGTGTGGGCCGCGCTCGGCATCGGCGTGCCCCTGCTGCCGATGCTCGTGGTCCAGCAACTCGTGATCAACGGGCTGCCGATCCTCAACAACCACGAGATTCTCCGGCAATATCCCGCCGAGTTCATCAGTTCCGCCGGCCTGCAGGTGCTCGTCTTTGCCCTCGCCATGATCGGGGGTTGGCGGATCGCGCTGCAAGTCATCCATCCGGCGGACGGCCGTGCCTACGTGCTGGTCGGCATCGATCGCGACGGCGTCGCCGGCCTGAGCCGGCTCGGCTTCGGTCTCGCGGGCGGAGCGACGCTGTTCCTCGTCCTGCAAAGTCTCGACCTGACGACCTTCATTTTCGAACTGCTGCCGAGCGGCTCCTACCCGATTGTCGGCGCGGTGACCGCGGCCGCCAGCGCCTCGGGATTTTTTCTGCTCTCCATGATTCTGGGCTCGGGCGACATGCCGCCCGTTTCCCGCACGCTGTTCTGGGCGCTGATGGCGCTGAACTGCATGATCAGCGCCTCGAGCTTGCTGCTGTCGTCCGCCGCCGTCGTCGTTGCCTCGGTGATCATCGGGCTGTTCTGGAGCCGCGGCCAGCTGCCGTGGCGGTTCATCGTCGTGATGACGTGCCTGCTCTCGTTCTTCAATTCGGGCAAATACGAGATGCGCGGCCGCTACTGGCAAACTCCGGACGAGGAAACTCCGCCCGCCTCGGGCCTGACCCAGCTCCCGACGTTCTACGTCGAATGGACGCAGGCCGGCATCAAGTCGCTGACCGGCGCCGGCGAAAACGAGGACGCCGCCACGCTGGCCGCCCGGCAGGGCCGCGGCGCCAAGGGCGAGCAGAGCATTTTCGAACGGCTGAACAACCTGCAGAACCTGCTCTTCGTGATCGACGCCACCGAGGTCGGCAAAGTCCCGCCGCTCGACGGCAAGACGTACGCGATCATCCCGCCGCTGCTGGTGCCGCGCATCCTCTGGCCGAGCAAACCGCGCACGCACGAGGGCCAGATCCAGCTCAACGTCCACTTCGGGCGCCAGGACCTGCAATCGACGCTGACCACCTACATCGCTTGGGGCATGCTCGCGGAAGCCTACGGCAACTTCGGTTCGATCAAAGGCGCGCTTCTGGTCGGCCTCGCCATGGGACTCTTTTTTGCCTGGGGCGAAGCGTACACCTCGAAAAAGCCGCTGATGTCGACGGAAGGACTCGTCGCCTTCGCGATCTTTCTCGGCCTCGCCAACTCCTACGAGGCCGTGGCGAGCGTCGCCGTCACCGCGATTTTCCAATCGCTGATCCCCGTCATCGCCGCCTGCGCGCCGTTCGTGCAGCGCAAGACTTTGGTCCGACCCGCCGAAGCGTGACGGCTCCCGTCCCAGCCCCGCATCGGCTCGGCGTCGTGCTCTCGCACCCGACGCAGTACTACAGCCCGTGGTTCCGCTGGGTGCGGGAGCATCGCCCGGACTTGGCGTTGCGCGTCTTCTATCTCTGGGATTTCGGCGTCGTGCCGACCCGGGATCCGCAATTCGGCCGCACCTTCGCCTGGGACATCGACCTGCGTTCCGGGTACGAGCACGAGTTCGTGCCCAACACCGCCGCCGATCCCGGCACCCACCGTTTCGGCGGCCTGCGCAACCCGGAGCTCACGGCCCGGCTCGCGGCATGGCGGCCGGATTCGCTGCTCCTGTTCGGCTACAATTGGGACTCGCACCTGCGCGCGATCCTCTGGGCCCGGCGGACCGGCCGCCCGCTGCTTTTCCGCGGGGACTCGCATTTCCTCGGCCGGGGCCGGCCGGGGCCGCTGCGGCGCTGGCCGCTCGCGCTGCTCTACCGGCAATTCGCCGCCTTCCTCTGCGTCGGCCGCGCCAACCGCGCCTACTTCACCGCGCTCGGGGTCCCGGAAAACCGGCTCTTCCATGCGCCGCATGCCGTGGATGCGGCCCGCTTCGATCCCGCGGAGCCGGAATACCTCGTCCAAACCGCCGCCCTGCGCCACGCGCTCGGCCTCGCCGCCGGGACGCGCGTCGTGCTGTTCGCCGGCAAGCTGCTGCCGGCGAAGCAACCGCGCGAGTTGCTCGCGGCCTACCTCGCCGTGCGCCCACCGGACTCCGCGCTCGTCATCGTCGGCGACGGCCCCGAACGCCCCGCCCTCGAAGCCGCCGCGCGCACCGCCCCGCCCGGCGCGGTCCACCTGTTGCCGTTCGCCAACCAAAGCGAGATGCCCGCCCGCTACCTCCTCGCCGATATCTTCGCTTTGCCCTCGCGCGGGCTCTACGAGACCTGGGGCCTCGCGGTGAACGAGGCGATGCACCTCGGCACGCCGGCCCTGGTCAGCGACCGCGTCGGCTGCCAGCAGGATCTGGTCGAGGACGGCGTCACCGGCTGGGTCTTTCCCTCGGCGCAGACCGACGGCCTCGCCGCCGCGCTCGCGCGCGCTTTCGCCGCGCGCGCCGCGCCCGGCGGCCGCGACCGTTTCCGCGCCGCCGCGCGGGCGCGCGTCGCCGGCTACACCTACGCGCAGACCACGGCCGGCCTCGCCGCCGCGCTCGCCGCGCTGCCCCGCCGATGAGAATCACCATCGTCACGGGCTTCTTCCTGCCGGTGCCCCCGCTGCGCGGCGGATCGACCGAAAAAATCTGGCACCGGCTCGCGGCGGAGTTCGCGCGCGCCGGCCACGCCGTGACTTTTGTCTCCCGGCGCTGGCCGGGCCTGCCCGACCGGGAGACGGCCGACGGCGTCACCCATATCCGGATTCCGGGTACGGACCATGCCCGCTTCCTCGCGGCCAACCTCTGGCACGACCTGCGCTGGGGCCTGCGGGTCGCGCGCGCGCTGCCGCCGGGCGATGCCGTGATCTGCAACACGGTGACGCTGCCGATCTGGCTCCGCGCCGCGAAGCCCGCCGCCGGCAAGGTCGTCGCCGTCCTCGCGCGGATGCCGAAGGGCCACGGCCGCGCCTACGGCCGGGTGGATCTGCTGCTTGCGCTCAGCGCCCGCGTCGCGGAACAGCTGCGCGCGGAAAACCCGGCCCTTGCCCCGCGCCTCGCGCCGTTTCCCTACCCGATCGACTACGGGCTCCACGTCCGCGCGCGGCAGGCCGCCGCGGCGGGGAGTCCGACCTTGAAGATCGGATACGTGGGCCGGATCCATCCGGACAAAGGCATCCGCCAACTGGTCGCCGCCTGCGCCGCTTTGGCCGGGCGCCCGGACCTGCCGGACTGGCGGCTGGAACTGACCGGCCCCTGGGCCGTGCCGGAGGGCGGCGGCGGCGAGGAGTTCCGCGCGGGACTGGAACGCGAATTCGGCGCCGCGCTGGGAGCGCGCCTCCGTTTCAACGGCCCGGAATTCGACCCGGCGAAACTCGCCGCCCGCTACGCCGCGCTGGACGTTTTCTGCTACCCGAGCCGGGACCGGGGCGAGACCTTCGGCGTCGCCGTCGCCGAGGCCATGGCCGCGGGCGTTCCCGTGGTGGTTTCCGGCCTGCCCTGTTTCGCGGAACTGGTCCGGCCCGACGTCACCGGCCTCGTCTACGACCACGAGGCACCGGATGCCGAGACGCGGCTCACGCACCGCCTCGCCCTGCTGCTGCAGGACGCCGCGCTGCGGGCCGAGCTCGCCCGTGCCGCGCAGGCCCACGTGGCGCGCTACGACTACGCGGCGAGCGCGCGGGACGTGCTCGCGACGCTGTCGCGTTGCCTCGAGCCGGCGCCGCGGGGAATCTGATCGCCATTGCGTCGCCCGGAGGGCCGGCCACGCTCGCACCATGTCCGAAGAGGCGCCGTATCTCGGCCAAAACTGCATCACTCCCTACCCGCGCGCGGTGGTGATCCGGCGCGCACTCTGGAGTCTGGTGCAGGCGACCCTGTTCCGCTGGAGCCCGCGCCCTTGCCACGGCTTCCGCGCGCGGCTGCTGCGGCTTTGGGGCGCCGACATTCCCGATCCGGATCAAGTCGTGATTTTCCCGACGGCGAAGATCACGTTTCCGCAGTTTCTCACGCTGGCACCGCGCTCGATGGTCGGCCGGGGCGTGACGCTCTACAATCTCGACCGCATCACGCTGCGCCGCGGCGCGACGCTGAGCCAGAACTGCCACCTCTGCGCCGGCTCGCACGATTTCAACCGCTGGAGCATGCCGCTGACGACCGCCCCGATCGTGATCGGGGAAAATGCCTGGCTTGCCGCCGACGTGTTCGTCGGTCCCGGAGTGACCGTCGGCGAACTCTGCGTAGTCGGCGCCCGCGCCGTCGTGGTCCGCGACTTGCCGCCGCGAAAAATTTGCGTCGGCCACCCCTGCCGGCCCGTCAAGGACCGCACCGAGCCTGCGGCCGGATGAAGGTCTGTCACATCGTCCCCAGCCTCGAGGAGCAGCACGGCGGCCCGAGCAAGTCGGTCCGCGCCTTGGCCGCGGCGGCCGCCGCCGCCGGCGATGAGGTGGAACTGCTGAGTACGGACGAACTCGCCCCGGCCGAAGGTTGGAGCCGGTCCGAGGAAAACCTGCCGGTGCGCATCTTCCGCCGCGACTGGCCACGGGCCATCTGCCGTTCCGCCGGACTGGACCGGGCGCTCGCCGCAGTCGACGCCGAGGTAATCCAGCACCACGGGCTCTGGCTGCGTACCCTTCACTACGCGCACCGGGCGGCCCGCCGCACGGGGGCCAAACTGGTGGTCTCGCCGCGCGGGATGATGAGCGCCTGGGCATGGAACCATCACCGGCTGCGGAAGCAGACCGCCCGCCGCTTCGTCCACCCCGGCGCGCTGGAAGCCGCGGACGGGTGGCACGCGACCAGCAAAGAGGAAGAGGCGGAGATCCGCGCGCTCGGCTTCGCGCAGCCGGTCTGTGTCGCGCCCAACGGCGTCGCCGTCGCCGCCGCGGCCGACCAAGCCGCCGCCAAGGCGCATTGGCACGACGCCTGCCCGGCGACCCGCGGCCGGCCGGTGGCCCTTTTCTACTCCCGATTCCACCGGAAGAAGCGGGTGCTCGAGCTGATCGATCTTTGGCTGGAGCGCGGCCCGCAGGATTGGTTGCTCCTCGTGGTGGGCATTCCCGAGGACTACACCGCCGCCACGCTCGGGGACTACGTTCACCGGCAATCCGGCTCCGGGCGCGTGGCGGTGTTCTCGGGCCAAGGTCGTCCGCCGCCGTACGCGGTGGCGTCGCTTTTCCTGCTTCCTTCCCACAGCGAAAATTTCGGTCTCGT
>JACCEB011130404.1_pt1 | contig 11835 bp, 9 predicted proteins | sample 7454761 | NCBI WGS metagenome assembly JACCEB01 (sample SAMN15323454, study PRJNA562643) | freshwater metagenome | isolation source: river surface water | place: USA:Blue River Watershed | collected 2017-08-18 | reverse complement strand
GAGGCGAGGCCCGCATGCAGGTCGAGCATCTCGAGCTGCGTCTCGGCGCGCATCAGTTTCTGCGGCTCGCCCGGACCGTGGAAATCGATCCAGAGCTCGCCCAGACGCTGCAGTTGCGCGAGGGTGGCGGCGCCGCCGTTGATGGAGATCCGTCCCGGCTTGGTCGCATGGACCGAACGCTTCAGGATGAGCAGCCCATCGTCGCAGCCGGGCAGGTCGAGCGCCCGCAGGACCTCGTCGAAGCGCGGGTCGCCGTCGACCTCCAGCTCGGCCTCGACGGCGCATTCCTCGGCGCCCTTGCGGACGATCGTCTTCGCGGCGCGGTTGCCGGCCAGGAGCGAGAGCGCGCCGAGGAGGACGGATTTGCCCGCCCCCGTCTCGCCGGTGACGACGGTGAAACCCGGACCGACCTCCAGTTCGGCCCGGTCCATCAGGGCCAGATCGCGGATGACGAGGCGGCGGATCATGCGGAAGGACGCTCGCCGAAGAGCGCGGAGCCGACGCGGACGCAGGTGGAGCCGGCGGCCACCGCGAGCTCGAGGTCGCCGCTCATGCCCATCGAAAGCTCCGGCAGGCGGACGGCGAAGCGGGCCTCCAGTTCGTCGCGGCAGCGGCGCAGGGCCTCGAAGGTGCGCGTCGCCACGGCGGGATCGTCGGAGAGGGGGGCGATGGCCATGAGCCCGGTGACCTTGAGCGCGGGATGGGCCAACGCGGCCTCGAGGACGGCGGGGGCCGCGGCGAGGTCGCTGCCGAACTTGGCGGGGTCGTCGCCGGCGTTGACCTGGATGAGCGCCTCGCGCACCAGCCCGAGCTCGCCAGCGATCCGCCCGAGCCGGGCGGCCAGTTCCGGGGAGTCGACCGATTGGATCACGTCGAACGCCTGGAGGGCCTGCTTGGCCTTGTTCGACTGAAGGTGGCCAATGAGCTCCCAACGGAGCTCGGCGGGGGCTTGGGGACGCTTCTGGAGGGCTTCCTGCACCCGGTTCTCCCCGACCGCGGGGAGGCCGAAGCGGTGGGCGTAGAGGGCGGCCTCCACCGGGTGGGTCTTGGTCACCGGGAGGAGGCGCACGGAGCCGGGCGCCCGGCCGGCGGCCGCGCAGGCCTGCCGGATCCGGCCCAAGACGGCCTCACAACGGCCCGCGAACTGGTCATAGGTGACCATTTGAACACTAGTGGATGAGTTTCGCCCCCAAGTCAACGCCGCCAGACGGCCGGAACCGAGGTTTCGTGGCGGCTAGATTAGCAAAACTACACTTGAAGGCATTTGTCATTAGATTTAGTAATCCAAGCCCCTTTCCTTCCATGCATATCGAAAACCTGAAGATCTTCCGCGACCTGGTCGACAACGAGAGCTTCTCCAAGGCCGCCAAGCTCAACGCCATCACGCAGTCGGCCGTCAGCCAGCAGCTCCGCTCCATGGAGAAGCACTTCAACGTGCTCATCGTCGACCGCAGCCAGAAGCAGTTCCGGCTGACCCGCGAGGGACGCAGCCTCTACGAGGCCGCGAAGGACATCCTCAACCGCTACGAGCAGGTCTCGAGCGAGATGCAGGAGATGCGCAAGGTCGTCAGCGGCACCGTCCACGTCTCGACCATCGTCTCGATCGGGCTCCACGAATTGCCGCCGCACGTGAAGCGCTTCATGCAGGAGTTCCCGCACGTCAACGTGCGCGTCGAATACCGCCGCTCCAACCTCGTCTACGAGGACGTCGTGTCGAACGCGGTCGACTTCGGCCTGGTCGCCTTCCCGCAGAAGATGCGGCAGATCGAGATCACCCCGCTGATGGAGGACCAGCTGGTCGCCATCTGCGCCCCGAAGCACAAGCTCGCCGGCAGGAAGGAGATCGACCTCGCCGACCTGCAGGGCGGCAAGTTCATCGGCTTCGACCAGGACATCCCGACGCGCAAGGCGCTCGACCAGTTCTTCCGCGAACAGCGCATCGAGCTCGAGCCGTCGATGGAGTTCGACAACATCGAGACGCTGAAGCGCGCGGTCGAGGTCGACGCCGGCGTGGCGCTCGTGCCCGAGGGCACCATCCGGCAGGAAGTCGAGCAGGGCACCCTCGTGATGCTGCGCCTGCGCGACCGGCGCGTGGCCCGGCCGCTCGCCATCGTGCACCGCAAGGGGCGCGTCCTCACGCCGGCGATGAAGCGCTTCATGGCGCACCTCATCAACAGCACCGGCGGCAAGGCCGCGACCGACCTCGGCTGATCAGACGCGCTGCTCCCGGCGCCGACGGGCGAGCCGGGCGAACCCGGGCAGGGCCTGCGCGGCGAGGAAGCCGAGCCCGACCCAGAGCAGGGCCCGCCCCTCGTCGTCCCGGAACGCCTGCGCGCCGGCGGCCCACCAGACGAGGGCCCCGGCCAGCGGCTCCGGCCCGCCGACCAGGGCGGCGCGGACCAGCGCCGCGTTGCCGAGGAGCACGCAGGCGAGCGCGGCGGCGGCCCCGGCGGGGAGGAGCCCGCGGGCGCCATGGGCGTAGGCGAGCGCGCCGAGCCCGACGAGCAGGCCGACGAGCAGCGCCGTGGTCACGCGGCCGCGCCAGGGGAGCAGGCCCAGCCGCAGGCGGTGGGCCCGGAGGTAGAGCCCGGTGGCCGCCGCGGCCATGGCCAGGGTGAGGAGCCACACGTAGACGAGGCCGCGCACCGGCAGGGCGTAGGCGTCGATCGCCCACTGCAGGACGAAGCACTTCGCGAGGATCAGGGCCCAGAGGGCCTCCAGCCGGTCAAGCACCTCGCCCTCGCGGTACGCGCGCTCGACGGACAAGGCCAGCTCGGCGTTGTTCGCCGGCGGCAGCGAGGTCGGGGGAACGGGCATGGGCGCTCAGTCGGCCCACAACTTGAGGCTCTTGATCGCGATGGCAACCGGCGGCGGCACTTCCTTCTCCCAACCCGCGTCGCCCGCCCGGATCCGGTCCGCCAGGGTGCGGGGCTGGCACGCCATCGCGGCCGGGTCGGCGCCCGCGATCGGCACGAAGAAGCCGTTGTTGAGCAGGTGCTGGAAGAGGCCGGCCACGCTCGGGCGCATCTGGATGTCGCCGGCGGCGATGACCGCGTCCTCCTTCACCGTGTAGCTCTCCGGGAAGCAGACCTTGCAGGCGACCGGGTCGGCCACCAGGCGGCGGAGCTGGTCGCCGCGCATCGGGTAGACCATGACCTGGACGCCGTCCTTGAACAGCCGACCGAAGGACTCGAGCACCCCGCCCTCCAGCTGCGTGTAGTGCTCGGGGTTGAAGAGGTCGACGAGGTTGTTCATGCCGGCGACCAACGTGAGGCGGCCGGTCGTGTGCATGCGGAAATAGGCCGGCAGCCGGAACCAGCCGCGGTGCCGGGTCACGAGGAGCGGCCGGCGGAGGGTCGCGACCAGGCGGATCCGGTCGATCAGTTCGGCCTCCGGGTGCGGGTCCGAACCGATGCACATCTCGAAGAGCGGGAGCACGTCCGCCCCGCCCTCGCCGAGGTTCCGCAGCGCGCAGGCGAGCATGTCCTCGTTGACCAGCGAGACCGGCCGGAAGGTGCCGCGGGCGACCAGCAGGTTCTTCTTGTAGAGGTATTCGCTGGGGACCTCCGGGGCGCCCTCCGGACCGAACAGCACGGCGTCGGTCAGGCCGAGGCGGACGAGGCGGAGCGCGGCGGAGCGGTTGTCGAAGGCCCCGAAGGCGGGTCCCTTGAAGTGGACGAACTCGACCTCCACCCGGCCGACGCCGACGCCTTCGACGAGGGCGGTGAGGAAGGCGTCCACGCCGGTGCGGGCGTTCAGCGCGGCGTGGATGAGGTTGACCCCGACGATGCCGAGGGCGTCCTGCTGGCGGCCCGCGTCCTTGTCCCAGAGCCGCACGTGCAGCAGCACCTCGCTGGGCGGGGTGAGCGGAGCTTCCTGGAAGCGCAGGCCGATCCAGGAATGGCCCTGGCCCTTGCCGTCGTGGGGGGTCGTCGCGACCGTGTCGGCGAAGGCGAAGAAACGGGTCTGCGCCCCGCGCTCGGCGGCCAGGCGGTCGACCAGCAGCTGGTACTCGTGCTGCAGCATCTGCTCCAGGCGCTCGCGCGAGACGTAGCGCCTGGGGTGGCCGTAGATGGCGTCGCTGACCCGCATGTCGTAGGCCGACATGCTCTTGGCCACGGTGCCCGACGCGCCGCCGGCCTTGAAGAAGTGCCGGACGACCTCCTGCCCCGCCCCGATCTCGGCGAAGGCCCCATAGGCCGAGCGGTCGAGGTTGATGGCCAGCGCCTTGCGTTCGGTGGCGGCGCCCGCGTCCGGGGTCTGCTCGTACATGGCGTCAGGCTAGCCGGCCCGGCGAAGGGAAACGAGCGGAAACCGGCGGCGAAAAAGCGTCTTTTGAATGGCGATGTTTCGCCAGCCACGCATCGTGCGGAGAAACCACCGCGCCCGCCGCACCCATGAAAGAGTTCCTGAAATCCCTCCTCGCCTCCGCGCTGGGGACCTTCCTCGCCGGCGCCCTCTGCGCCTTCCTGCTGCTGGTGATGGTCGTCGCCGGCCTGAGCGCCTCGGGGAGCGGGGCGCCGACCGTGAGCGTCCGCCCCGGCACCATGCTCGTCGTCGGCCACGGGCTCGTCGTGAACGACACCCCCGCCCACGGGAACCCGGGCCTGAGCTCGCTGCTCGGCGACGACCCCCGTCCGACGGTGGACCTGTACCGGGCGCTCGCCGCGCTCGAACTCGCCGCCCAGGACCGGAACATCGTGGGCGTCGTGATCTCGGGCGAGATCGAGGCCGGCGTCGTCCAGTTGGGCGAGCTCCGCAAGGCCATCGCGGACTTCCGCCAGGCGACGGGCAAGCCCGTCCTGGCCTGGATCGAGAACGGCGCCCAGGGCGAATACTACCTCGCGAGCGTCGCCGACCAGATCGCGATGCACCCCTCGGGCGAGCTCGAGCTCAAGGGCCTCGCCGCCGGCAACGTCTATTTCGGCGAAACGCTGCGGACCCTCGGCATCGGGGTCCAGGTCACCAAGGTCGGCAAGTACAAGTCGGCCGTGGAGCCCTTCCTCGGGGACCGCATGAGCGAGCCGTCCCGCGAACAGTCCACCCGGCTCGTGCAGGGCGTCTGGAGCCGGCTCGTCGGGCAGATCGCCCAGTCCCGCAAGCTGACCAACGCCGCGCTCAACCGGGCGGCCGACGCCGGCGGGATCTTCACCGCGAAGAAAGCCCTGGCGCTCAAGCTCGTGGACGGCCTCCAGCAACGCGACGAATTCATCGAACGGGTCCGCAAGGCCGGGGCGGCCCTCGACGACAGCGAGACGTCCTTCCGCCAGGTGTCGCTGGCCCGCTACGCCGGCAAGGTCCGCCTGCCCCGCGGGGCCGACAAGGTCGCGGTAGTCTACGCGGAAGGCGAGATCGTCGACGGCTGGGGCGGCCCCGACGAGGTCGGCGGGGACCGCGTGGCGTTCGAGCTGCGCCGGCTCCGGGCCGACGACCGCGTCAAGGCCGTGGTCCTGCGGGTGAACAGCCCGGGCGGCTCGGCCTTCGCCAGCGACCTGATCGCGCGCGAGGTCGCCCTGCTCCGCAAGAAGGGCCTGCCCGTCGTCGTCTCGATGGGCGACCTCGCGGCCAGCGGCGGCTACTACATCGCCGCCCGCGGGAGCGTGATCATGGCGGACCCGGCCACCCTCACCGGTTCGATCGGCGTCTTCGGCCTGCAGTTCAACTACGAGGAGCTCGCCAAGAAGTTCCACCTCGGGCACGACGGCGTGAAGACCAACCGCTACGCCGACCTCGGCCAAGGCCACCGCGCCGCCAAGGACGACGAGCTCGCGCTGGTGCAGGCCATGGTGGACGAGGTCTACGAGGACTTCCTCAAGATCGTCGCCGAAGGGCGCAAGCTGGAGCGCGACGACGTGCACGAGGTCGCCCAAGGCCGCGTGTGGCTAGGCACCGACGCGCGCGAACGCCAGCTGGTGGACAAGTTCGGCGGCCTCCGCGACGCCATCGCCCTCGCCAAGTCGCTGGCGGCGCTGAAGGAGGCCCAGCTGGTGCAGGTCCCCGCCCTGCACGAGGGCGAGGAATCCCTCCTGCAGCAGCTCCTTTCCGAGGGGCGCGAGGACCACCCGCTCTTCACCCGGGCGGCCCCGCGCGACCCGGCCATCCTCTTCCTGCGCACGCACGCCGAGACGCTGCGGGCGATCCGGACGCTGAACGACCCGAAGGGCGTCTACCTCACCTGCCCGCTCCGCCTGGAGCGCCGCTGAGGGCTCAGCCCTTCGGGCGCTGCGCCTTGGCCTCGGGCATCCACGCCCGGAGCTGGCGGATGCGCGTCGCGTCCGCCGGGTGGGTCGACAGGAATTCCGGGGGGCGGGCACCGCCGATCTTGGCGAAGCGTTCCCAGAAGCCCGGGGCCTTCTCGGGGTCGAAGCCCGCGCGCGCCATGAAGAGCAGGCCGAGGTGGTCCGACTCCGACTCGTGGCCGCGGCTGTAGGGCAGCAGCAGGCCGAGCTGCGAACCGAGGCCGATGGCGGCGACCCAGGCCTGCCGCGTCTGGGCGTCCTTCTTCTTCGTGGCCTCGTCCGTCAGGGCGACGGCCGCGGCGACGCCCAGCTGCTGCGAGACGCGCTCGGCGCCGTGGCGGCAGATGACGTGGGCGACCTCATGGCCGAGGATGACCGCGATGTCGTCGTCGGTCGGCGCGTAGGCGAACATGCCGGCGTTGAAGCCGATCTTGCCGCCCGGCATGGCGAACGCGTTGGGCGACCTGTCGTCGATGATGGCGAACTCCCAGCGGGCCGCGGGCGGGAGCACGCCGTTGCGGTCGTCGCGCCGGGCGGCCGCGACGATCCGGAGGCCGATTTCGCGGACCTTCGCGAGGCGCGGGTCGTTCGGAAGCTTCTTCATCTTCGCGAACTCGCCGGCCGAGAGCGAGGCGACCTCGGCTTCGTCGACCAGGATGAACTGGGAACGGCCGGTCACCGGGGCGGTCTGGCATCCGCCGAGCGCGGCGGCCAGCAGGAGCAGGAGGGGGAGGCGCATGGGGATCAGGAACGGGGCGGGGCGCCGGCGTCGCCGACGTAATATTTGCCGGCGGACGGGTCGTAGGTGTCCGTGTAGACCGAGGCGAGGCGCATGGACATCTGATTGAGCACGGCGGAGGGCGGCGGGGCGCCGGCGTCGCGGAGGCGGGCCAGGCAGGCGGCCGCGTTGCGGGCGCTCACCACGTTGAAGCGGACGACGTAGACGACGCCGTCGACCTTGGGGATGAGGTGCAGGGCGTCCGAGACGGCGCCGATGGGCGGGGAGTCGATGAAGACGCGGTCGTAGCGGCGGCGGAGCTCGTCGATCATCTCCCCGAAGCGGGGGTTGTTGATGACCTGCGTGGGATTGCGGCAGCTGAGGCCCACGGGCAGGACGTCGAGCCCGGGGGCGACGTCCTTGACGATGGCCTCGTCGAGGGTCGTCTCCCCGTTGAACCAGCGGCTCACGCCGCCGTCGCCGGCGAAGCCGAGCGAGGGTCCCACGTTGGGGAGGCGGAGGTCGGCGTCGACCACGATGACGCGCTCGGCGTGCTGCGCGAAGGCGAGCGCCAGGTTGGTCGCGACGAAGGTCTTGCCCTCGCCCGGGCGCGTGGACGTCACGAGGAAGACGCGGCCGGCCGCCGAAGCGGGGTTGATCTTCATCGCCGAATAGATCGCGCGGACGGCCTCGGTCGCCTGCCGGTCCTTGTCCTGGCGCGCGAGCAGGGCCCGGTCCGGCCCGACGGTCTCGGAGACCTTCGGCACCGTCCCGAGGACCGGCATGCCCAGGCCGCCCTCGAGGTCGCGCACGGACTTCAGGCGGTCGTCGAGCGTGCCGAGGAGCACCACGAGGCCGACGCCCGCGAAGAGGCCCAGGGCGAGGCCGGCGAGGGCGTTGACGCTGAAGTTCTTGTTCACGGGCTTGTCGGAGACGGAGGGCTTGTCCATCACGCGGATGGAGGTGCTGATGCCGGACGTCGCGGTGCGCAGCTTGGCCTCCTCGTAGTTCAGCTTCATGCGGCCGAGGAATTCCTCGTTGGCGCGGATGTCCTTGTCGATCTTCTCGAGCTCGACGGCGGCGGCCTGCAGGCGGTTGATGGCCTCGTCCTTCTGGCTGAGGATCTTGATGGCGTTGTCCAGCTTGGCGCGCAGGTCGACCTGGGTCGCGACCAGCGAGTCCGCCTTCGTGGCCACGGTCCGCCTGAACTCGGCGGTGAGCTGGGCGAGCACCTGGCGCTCGGCGATCATCTTCGGGTGCAGGTCGGTGTAGACCTCCTCCATCGCCCGCACGCGCGTCTGGGCTTCGGTCTGCTTGGTCCGGGCCGCGGCGACGTCGGCGTCGGCGCGGACCAGCGGGATCTCCGCGAGGTCCCGGCCGGCGGCGCGGTACTGCTGGACGAGGGCGACCACGATGCCGACCTCGTCCAGCTGCTTGCGGTAGTCCTCGCGGTCCTGGATCAGCTTGGAGCGCTGCGCGGCGATGCTGTTGGTCGTGCCCGCGATGTCCAGCAGCTCGCCCGACTTCACGAGGGCGTTCTTCTTCTCGTAGAGGCGGCGGACCTTGTCCTCGAGCGATTCGATCTCGATGCGGGCCTTCTCGACCAGCGGGTGGGTGATGGTGAGGCGCTCGTCCTCGCTGGACTTCTGGATCACGTCGCAGAAGCGCTGGGCGACGAGGCGGGCGAGCTCGCGGTTGGGGTGGGTGAAGTCGACGTTCACCACGAAGGTCTGGCGGGTCGGGTTGACGCCGCGCTGCCGCGCGAAGACCTCCTGCTCGGTCAGGGGACCGGTGAAGATGTTGCCCTGCTGGTAGGGCTCGAGGACGAGCTTGCGTTCGGCGGGGGTCAGCAGGCGGGAGACGCCCTCGATCACCGCCGTGCTCTTCATGGATTCGATCGCCGTGAGGAAGTCGTCGTTGGAGCCGATGCGCTGCGTCTCGTCGACGGCCGTGTTGCCGGTCCCGATCGTCGGGGTGAGCCGGTACACGCGCAGCCGGCCCGCGGCGCGGTATTCCGGGATGATGGTGGAGGTGTACACCACCGCGATGGTCACGAAGACCAGGACCGACAGCAGCACCCACCACCAGCGCTCGCGGAGCATGGTGAGGTAGAGGGTGAACGGGCCGCCCTTGCCGCCGGACCCGCCGGCGGCGCCGTAGTTGCCGTAGCCGCCGTAGCCCGCGGCGCCATAGCCCGCATAGCCTCCGTAGGCTCCGTAGCCGCGCGGACCGCGCGCGGGGTCCTCCTGGGGTTGACCGGGCTTGGGGGCGGGTGCGTCCATGTCAGAAAGTGCGGTCGCGGACGTAGATCTGGTCCTCGTCCTCGAGGGGGAAGTCGGGCTCCTCGCCCTTGTCGATCTTGGACATGTCCTTCTGGATCGGGGTGGGGACGCCGTTCAGGCTGCGCGTCACGGTGACGTCCGTGCGGCTGCCGCGGGCGAGGATGCCGCCCGCCATGGAGAGGGCCCGACCCAGCGTAAGGGTCTCCTCCGGCGGCACGAGCACCGAACCCGGCTTGCCGACGAAGCCGTTCACGTAGATGCGGCGCTCGGCGTAGTTGACGATGGTCAGGACGACCTGCGGGCGCTTGAAGTACTTGAGGAAGAGCTTCTCGAGCGCGGCCTGGGCCTCGCTCACCGTGAGTCCGCCGACCTTGACGATCTCCTTGAGGAACGGGATGTCCACCGTGCCGTCGGGGTTGATCCGGCGCTCGACCAAGGTGTCCGCCTCGTTGATGACCCCCACGCGGATGGTGTCGCGCGCGCGGAGCCGGTAGCTGGGGCGCACCGGGGCCGGCTCGCCGGCGGGGGCCGCGGGCGCGTCGGCGGCGAGCAGGCCGGGGCCGACCAGGCAGGCCCAGACCAGGCCGAGCCGGAGGAGGTCACGGAGGGGAAGGAGCATGGGGAGAAGCATGGACGGAAAGGGGCGGAAGGTCAACGAGACCCTCCGCCCCTTCGGCGGCCGCGGCCGTCCGGCGATCAGTAGCGGAAAGCGGCCGAAACGGTCAGCGCGTTGGCCTGGAAATTGGCCGAGGCGTTGGCCGGCAGCTTCGAATCGGTGAAGCTGTAGGCTAGGGTGAAGCTCAGGTGGGGGTTATACTTATAATCGGCACCGAGGTTGTAGACCATGGTGTTGACGACGGTCGTGCCCGCGAGGACGTCGCTCTTGGTGGCCCCGACGTTGAAGCTCAGGTCCTCGGCGGCGGTGAAGTTCACCGTGTACGTGTAGGACTTGCTGTCGATCTGGCCGCCGGTGTTGTTCGCGTTGATGTCGCGCGAGAGGGAGAGCGAGTGGTTGACCTTCTCGGTCAGGGTATGCTGCAGGTTGATCGAGAACGAGGGGATCTGGTCGTTGGCCGCGCCGTCCACGGAGGCCGTGGCGTAACCCGCGCGGGCGGTCACGTTGAGCTTGCCGGCGCCGGTCGGGTCGCCCTTGGCCGTGAGGCCGACGAAGTGCTTGCGCAGCTGCAGGGGATAGGAGCCCGCCGGACGCTCCGTGGTGATCAGCCCCGGGGTGGCGGTGGAAGTGTTCTGGGAGAAGTAAGGCGCCGGGGAATAGTCCGTGACGTCGTGCTGGTAGCGGAGGCCGAACGAAAGCTTCTCGAAGGCCTGGTAGATGACTTCGACGGGGATGGCCTTGGTGTTGAGCTCCGTCAGGCCGTTGGTGTTGTAGGAGGTCTTGATGCCGGGGTTCGCCGGCGCGGGCAGGGGATTGATCTGGGTTTCCGCGTTCTCCTCGAACTTCACCGGGTTCAGGTAATGGTTGTAGGTGTTGATGAAGCCCAGCGTCAGGTTGATCTTCTCGGTCAACTTGTACTTGGCCTCGAAGTTGTGCGAGTAGTTCGACTGCCGGAGCAGGTTGGCGCCGAGGGGAATGACCGTGCCGACGCCCTGTTGGGCGAGGTCGTCGTTGCGCACGGTGATGCGGTAGGAGCTGTCGAGGGTGAGGCTGAGCGGGCCGCCGTCGGCGAAGCGGATGTTCGCGGAGAGGGCGTCTCGGTCGTCCTCGAGGTCGGCCAAGGAGGCCTTGTTGTAGCGGACGATGTTACGACGGGCCGAAAGCGTGACCGCGAGGCTGGAGTCCTTGCCGTATTCCAGGGCCAGACCGGGCGTCACCGTCCAGGACGTGGCGGAAACGGCGTTGGCCGTGGTGTAGAGGTTATCCGTGATGTCGACGGCGAAGGAAGAGTCGAAGAAGATGTCCGTGTCGTTGCCGATCTGGATCAGGGGCGAGGTCGGGAACAGGTTGGCGGCGCCCAAGGAAGGCCCGACCGCTATGCAAGCGGCGGCGAGAAGGAAACGGACCGGGGTCATACAGGAGGGGGGTTGGGCAGAGACTAGGTATCCACCCCCCCCTATCAACCCCCAAAAGGTAGGGGCGTTTCTTCAGATAAAACAAAAATCCCGCCTTTCGGCGGGATTTGGTCGAAAAGAGCCTCTGCTTTTTAGGCCTTCGGCACCGTCGGCAGGACGCGGATCTTGCGGAAGGCCGGGAGACCCGTGCCCGCCGGGACCAGATGGCCCATGATCACGTTCTCCTTGAAGCCGGTCAGCAGGTCGCGCTTGGCCATCGTGGCGGCGTCGGTCAGCACGCGGGTAGTCTCCTGGAAGGAGGCCGCGGAGATGAACGATTCCGTCTCCAAGGAGGCCTTGGTGATGCCCAGGAGGATCGGTTCGGACTCGGCGATCTGGCCGCCGCGCTCGTGGATGGAGCGGTTGGCGTTGGCCAGGAGCGTGCGGTCGACGTGCTCCCCCCAGAGATGGTCGGAGTCGCCCGGCTCGGCCACGCGCACCTTGCGGAGCATGCGGGCCACGATGATCTCGATGTGCTTGTCGTTGATCACGACGCCCTGCGAGCGGTAGACCTTCTGGATCTCGG
>JACCEB012064033.1_pt1 | contig 11841 bp, 9 predicted proteins | sample 7454761 | NCBI WGS metagenome assembly JACCEB01 (sample SAMN15323454, study PRJNA562643) | freshwater metagenome | isolation source: river surface water | place: USA:Blue River Watershed | collected 2017-08-18 | reverse complement strand
TCGGCATACTGTGCGCCCACGGCATCACCAATAAACAGGGCGCTTTTGGCGGGTGCGTCGTTTGCGGGGATGGACAGAGCCCTCGCCACATGGGCGACCACTTGGCCGGCCAGTTGCGCGGAGCCCTCCGCTGAGAAGTGCACATTGCCGGGGCCAGCGAACATCGCAGGCGAAAAGGCTTGGCTCGTGGCGTGGAGATTGTTGATTGGCACGCCGTGCTTTTCCATCACGCGTTGGGCGGCGGCATTGTATTTCCTTTCGTCGCCCGGAAATCGCCCTGCCTCGCCGTCGGGTACGAGGGTCGTGCTGGCGAAGATGAGTTTGGCACCCGTCCGCTTTAGTCTTTCGACGATGGTCTCCAAATTTGTCTCATACTCCGCCAACGGGACGGAGAGCGTGCCATTGACTTTGTCACGTTGTCCCGGCGTCCGGAGTTCGGGGTTGCGATAGCAGAGGTCGTGCAGGCCCCAGTTAAAGTGGATGACTTGCCAGGTATCGTCACCCAGCCAAGTCTCGATTTGGGCCAGGCCATGGCGCGTATCCCCGCAGTTGGCGTTGGGGCGGATCACATTCGCCTTTCCCCTGAGCCCGTCGCGGACTTGCCGCGTGTAGCCGATGGAAATCGAATCGCCTAGGAGAAGTAAATTCGGCAACGCCCTGTCGATCGGGGTGTCGCTGGTCATCCCCGCGCGGTCTCGCTTTGGGGTGACGAATGTTTTGGTCTGCGACGTCTTTGATGTGTCCGCCGCGCGCAACAAGCCGAGTGGGGCTAGTAGCAGAGCGGTGAGAGCTGAGCGGAAGAAGACCGCCTGCCATGCTGATTTCAAATGGAAGCAGGCAACAGGGGCAATGGGGGCGATGGGTTTCATATAGACTTAGTCAGCGTGGTTGTTTCTTGGTTTTGCTGTTCGCCCACACCGTGCGCTGCTGCATCAAGTTCACTTTCATGAAGTCCGCCGAGAGTGTTGTCACGCAGGTCGTCGGTGAGGAGTAATACAATTTTCGGGCGTGGCGCGGGTTTTTCGGCCTTTGCAAGGGCGTCGGCAGCATGAAGCTGGCTGCCTGGAATGAGTGCGCTAATGAGAAGAGGCTTCATGGTTAAATCACCGGGCGTTATTTGATTCTGTTTGTGCCTTGGCCGTGGCTTGGGCAGGGTGACGTTTGACCGCGACATCGTTCGGTTGCCTGGCGCCCGGTGTGCTGCGGCCATCGGTGATGAGTTTTTCGAGCAATGCTTTCATCTCGGCGACTTTTTCCGGCATCGTTGTGGAGAGGTTCGTCGTTTCCGCGATATCGTTGGCGAGGTCGTAAAGTTGGATGGGCTGCGATTGGTCGCCGCCCTTGCCCCAGTCACCGGAACCAGGCGCGGCGATGTACTTCCAAAGCAATAGATGACATGAGGTTGTCGAGCGGCGCGATATCCCGCGATCTTAAAGGCCATGACAAGCACCTATCCATCCCAATCAAGCGCCTCCTATGACTCCATCAAACTCGGCATCGACGCCTACGCCCAGTATTACCGGGTAAGCCGTCAGGTCGAAGGGGCGACTCCACAGCCCGTGCAAAAGATGACCTATGAGGAGCTCATGCTCTTTGTGGTTAAACAACAGAAGCTCACCCGTCACGTGGTGACTTGTTATGGTTGGCCCTCGCACAATGACCAAGTCAGAGCTGCGCCAATACACCCGTCGCGCGCAGGTCGAAGGCGCGTTCAAAGCCATGGCGTGGCTGATGGTGCAGCCGCAGGCGGAGCGCTGATGGAAGATTCTTTGTGAATCCCTACATTTGTAGGTGAAAAGCCACTACAAATGTGGTGGCTTGTTTGCGCCATGCCATCCCTGCCTGATATTTCCGAATCCGAATGGAGCCTGATGGAAGCTCTGTGGGAATCTTCTCCTCAGACCGCTTCTGAGCTCACCAAAACGCTGCGCCCGACCATGAGTTGGGCGGAGAACACGGTGCGCACGCTGCTGACGCGCCTGATCGACAAGGGCGCAGTCAAGACGAGCGAGAACAGCTCCGGCACTCGCACCTACCTGCCCGCCGTGAAGCGCGCGGCCTGTGTCCGTGCGGAGGGCGAGTCCTTCATGCAGCGCATCTTCGGCGGCGCGGCCAAGCCCTTGCTCGTTCACTTCGCGCGGAACAGCAAGCTCACCGCCGATGAGGTGCGTGAGTTGAAGAAGATCCTCGATCAATCCCTGAACTCCTGACCTGCCATGGAAACACTCGCACATCTCTTTGACTGGCTCCTCACCGCCAGCGCCCGTGCCTCGTTGCTCTCTGTCGTGGTGCTTGGCTTGCAGGTTTTGCTGCGCCATCGCGTGACCGCCCGCTGGCGCTATGCGCTGTGGTTGCCGGTGCTGTTGGTGCTACTGACACCCGCGTTCCCGGAGAGTCAGTGGAGTGTCGGCTCCATCGTTCGCACAGCGCCCGCGCCATTGCCCGTGCCGGTGATGGTGGCGCAGGAGGCGGCTTTAAACGCCGTGCCATCGGCGGTCGGAGCCGCCAAAACACGTGCACCCATTTCCTGGAGCCAAATCAGGCTCCCGGCCTGGCTGCTTGGTGCTGCGGGCATGATTGTTATCTGTCTCGGTTCCTATGCGCTGACGCTTTTGCGGATCAAACATAACCGCGTGCCGGTGAACAATGCATTGCTGAATGAAATCGCTGCGCTGTCCCAGGGCATCGGTCTTCGCCGTGTGCCGCGTGTGTGGATGTCGCCGGTCGTCCGCAGTCCTGCCGTGACCGGTTTGTGGCGACCCGTGCTGCTGCTGCCGGTGCAGTTCGATGAATCCCTTACGGCTCAGGAGGCGCGGCTCGTGCTCAGGCATGAACTCATGCACCTCAAGCGCGGCGATCTGCCCCTCAACGCGCCGCTTTGCCTGCTGCTCGCGCTGCATTGGTTCAATCCGCTGCTCTGGCTCGCTTTCTTCAAAGTGCGGCTCGACCGCGAGGCCGCGTGCGATGCCCAGGTGCTCGACCGTGAGCCGCAGGCCGAGCGAATCGCCTACGGGCATACGTTGCTGAGAGTTGAGACAGCCTTCAGCCACCACGGCCTCAGCCTCGGCTTTGTCGGCATTTTCCAGCGCGGCAGCGCGCTTCGTTCCCGCATTCAATCCATCGTCAAACAACCCACTCAAACGGTAATAAAGAAAACCACGCTCAGTCTCGGTATCGTCCTCCTGACTTTCCTTGGCATCACCAAAGCCGCGCCGCCGGACAAGAACGCTCCTCAGATCTTGATCGAAGCCAAGTTTATCGAATTTCGTGAGGTGGCGGATGACTTACTTGATTCCTTCGCTGCCACTGGGGCATCACCCAGTGTCGCGGGGATGCTCAATGACGAGCAATTCACCACCCTGTGGAAGAAGATCGAGACAACTAAAGGTGTGGATAGCCTTTCGATGCGGCGATTTACAACCCGATCCGGCCAGGAAGCCAGAATCGAGGCCGGTCAGGAGTTTGCCTACAAGGACGCCAGCGGCAAGCCTGCCACGAAACTAGTCGGCACCACGCTCACGGTGGTTGCCACGAAAGGAGGAGAGAACGACATCGATCTTCAGCTGTCACCGCAAATCGAAGAATACGAGGGCCTAATCAAGGATGAGAGGACCGGCGTGGAGCAACCGGTCTTCAACGAACGTTTTCCGAGGGCTGGCACTTTGGTCACGGTGACATCCGGGCAAACCGTTGTCCTTGAATTTCCGCCCACCTCCGAGATGCAAACGGTCACCGACAGCTCCCCGGAGGGCGTCTTCACAAAGACGCATAACGTCACCAACCACATGAAGCTCTTTGTTACCGCGCGCCTCGTCGATCCCGACACTGGCAAATCGGTTGATCACGAAGAAAAAAAGTGTCTGTCCCCAGCGTCTGTTCCGTCCCCAGCGTCTGTTTCCCATTCGCAAGGCTCCGAGGCACCCATCACAAGCACCCAAAACAGGGAGCTCTAATTGCGTTAATTCCCTGCTTCGGACAAGACGTCCATCAGGGCCCTCAGCCCGATCGCCTCGACACCCGCACCCAAGGCAAACCGGTCCGCACCGGCGTACACCACGAATTTCCGGGCAGGCTTGAGATCCTGGCAGGCTTCATAAAAACCGCGCGAAGGATTGCTGCTCTGACCCCGTTTGATTTCGATCGCCCATCTCTCCCCACCGGGAAGCTCAAGCACAAGGTCCACCTCGGCGCCGCCGCTTGTGCGGTAGAATCCCGGAACAGCTCTTGCCGGGCCCGCGGAAAGCAGATTTTCAATCACATACCCCTCCCAGCTTCCTCCCGCGACGGGGTGCCCGAGCAGCGCGTCTCGGTCGCGAAGATTCAATAGAGCGTGGAGTAAACCGCTGTCCCGGATGTAAAGTTTCGGCGATTTCACCAGCCGTTTTCCCACATTCACATGGTAGGGTTGCAGGCGTCTCACCAACAACAAATCCACCAGAAGATCGGTGTAGCGGGTGGCGGTTTGAGGGCTGATCTCCAGCCCTGTCGCGACTTTTGAGGCGTTGTGCAGGCCTCCCTGATTGTGGGCCAGCATAGTCCAAAAGCGGCGCAGTGTTTCGGCCGGAATGCGTGGCCCGAACTGAGGGATATCCCGCTCCAGATAGGTGCGTATGAGATCCACCCGCCAGTCCAAACTCAGCTCGTCAGTTTTGCACAGGTAACTTTCTGGAAAGCCACCCCTTGTCCACAGAGACTCAAGGGGGTCTTCCGGCACCTCCAATGCGTGCAAGGGGGTCATCTCAAGAAATGCAATCCGTCCTGCGAGAGTTTCTCCGCTTTGCCGAAGGAGTTCCAGCGATGCGGAGCCAAGAAGCAGAAAGCGTCCGGTCCTCAGCCCCCTGGCCCGCCCCTCGTCGATGATTCCCCGAAGCGCTTCAAAGAGGCCGGGAGAGCGCTGAACCTCGTCAAAAACGACCAACCGGTTTTCATGGGCAGCGAGAAAAAGCCGGGGATCAGTCAGCTTTTCGCGGTCCCTGAAGTTTTCCAGATCAAGGTAGACACCATCCAACGATTGAGCGAGTTGCCGGGCGAGGGTGGTTTTCCCAACTTGCCGGGGTCCAAGAAGGGCGGCGGCCGGCAGGCGGCCCAAGGCACGCTGCAGGTCAGCGAGAATCGCGCGCGCTATCATCCTTGCATCTTAACTATGGTTTGGTTGATCTGCAAGGAATTGTGATGGTCCTTGCCGGCGATGTTCTGATCAGGGAGGTCTGGCGGCTTTGCTCGCTCAGGTTACAGCGACTGCGATGCAGCGGGGCTTGTGAGGGAGTGTCCGAGGTGCCCGGTGATTCTGCTCATCAACACCAGTTCATGAATGCAAATTAGAAGACTGCGCTCTATTTTACAGTAGCCTTGCGCTTTACACTCTTTATGAGCCTGATCCGTTACCGCACAACACGTCCGGAACGTCCGAGCGACACGATTCGCACAGCAGGTTGTGCGTAGCCCCGGGACAGCTCGGATCCATCCGAGGCGAGATGACCCGCCCCGGAGGAGGAGCCGGGGACAGACACTTTCCCTCCACAACACTGAGCGAAAAGTACCCGTGTTCGGGGGGGTGGAACATTGTCATGGAAGTCTAATCCTACGGCAACCAACCGGGATTTTGATCGAGCGAAACTGATCGGACTCGGGCAGAGAGTTGGGCGGATTCTCCCCCGTGGCCGACAATCCAACCTCCTGGTGCGACTACACAACGTGAGAACACCAGTTGTACTATTGGCAGACTCAGACCCGGAATGAGGTCGACTTCGTCCTTTATGGCCCCGTCGGGTTCCACGCTCTTGAAGTCAAAAACACGGGGCAGGTCCGCCCCAGTGACCTGCGCGGCTTGCGCGCATTTGGGGAGGATTACCCTGAGGCGACGCGCTGGCTGATCTACCGTGGAAAGGAGCGGTTCCTCCGAGACGGAGTAATGTGTGTCCCAGCTGAGGAGTTCCTTCGCGCACTGCGCCCGGGCGCTTTCCCCGGTTGACGGGGGAAAGCAATGGGGGCGATGCGACGTCGAGCGAGGGCTCGGCGGGCGGTCTCAGTGCACCAGCCACCGGGCCGGGAGCGGCTGCTTTTTCAGATCCGCGCCGGTGACTTCCAGCACCGGGGTGCCCTGCCACATCTGGCCTTCCTGCCAATCCATCCAGTACTCGTTCTTGAACGTTTTCCAGCGGTAGTCCACGTAGCACACCCGGAGGCTGTGCAGCCCTTTTTGCAGCGGGATGCTCCAGGCGTTCTCCGAGTGCAGAGTGGGCGATGGGAACCATTCCTCGCCATCCACCCAGACACGCAAATCAAACCCGGCGTCCATGCTGGTGGTGTAGAGATGCTCGGGCGCGTGGAAGGTGTAGACGCCATCCGCCGGCGATTGAAGATAGCCGCTGTACCGGACCGCATACGCTTTGTCGGTCTTGCGCAGCGCGTTCACTTCGGCCGGAACCAGCAGACCGCTCGCATCCGCGCGAGCCATTGCCGGAAGGACCCCGGGCACGCCTGCGTGACCAAACAGCGCCGGCCATGTGCCTTCGAGATACTCGGCGTCCAAACCCGGTTGGAGTTTGTCCGATGCGGCCACCGCAGGACGCAGCGCCTCCTTTCGATAAAGGGCACCCACGGTTTTCCCGGCCAGTTCACAGGGGATGTTGAACGGGGTTTGGGTGAGCCCTTTGCGGAAGGGGCGGACTTTGACGTAGGTGTCCTTGGTGATCTCCAAGGGCGTGGAGTAGCGGGGCGATTCGAGGGTGGGATCGCTTCCATCAAGCGTGTATCGGAACTCGATATCGCGGGTATCCTGCGTTGGGATCGAAAATGAGACCGATGCACTCTCGGTGAACACGTTTTGAGCGGGTTCGATTTGCACGGTGTCGATGGCGCGATAGATGGGCGAGGCGGTGAAATGGCCCTGGGCGTCGAGCGCGTACTCAAAGTCGGCTGAGGGGGCGTTGTAGCGTTTGCCGCGCAGCAGCAGCGAGCCGTCGGTCCCGAGGGCGATGCCGGAGAGGTGGCCGGCCTTTTCCACCAGCAACAGGCTTTCGCCCTTCGCCTGAGCCGCGCCCTGGGAAAGTGCGTTGGCACGGTTCGGGCCGGACTGGAATTCAACCCGCGCTCCGCTCGGGGTCACCGCGCGGAAACCGGTCAAGCCGCCCGGGGCTTGGAATTTTTCAATGTCTTTGAGGTCGTTCTCGAACTGGCGGTTGGGCTCGGCCAGCGCCGGGCGCGTGTTGTGCAGGGTGACCAAGGCCTGGTTGCCGGAGCTCTTCCAAAGGATGCCGACCTGGCGCAGCCCGTAGGATTTTGCGGCATCCTCGTCGAGTTGGAGGACCTCTTCCTCGGCGGTCTTGCTCTTGGCGCCTTTCTGGTCGAGGGCCTCCTTGAGGATTTGGAGCTGGGGTTTGTCGATTTTGACGTAGTTGCCATTGGCATCGAGGCGGTTGATGCGCTCGAACTGGGGCCCGAAGAAGCGGCTGGAGACGTTGGTGGCGCCGGGGATGGCGGTGCGGACGGAGTCTGCTTTTTCCTCGATGAGGGGATGGTTGATCGCGTCGAGTTCGGTGATGGATTTACGCAGGCCCCTCGGGTTGATCCAGGCTGGGTAGGTCCAGAAGGTGGCGTATTCGCGGGGCGTCGCATTGGCGTCCTCGAGGCGGTCGGCAACAATCCAGACGCCCTCGCCCTTGATATGGAAGACTTGGCGGAAGGCGGTGATGCTGGTGATGGGGGTGGGATCCACGCCGGGGTTGGGGCGCCAGATGTTGTACCAGTCGCCCCGGACGTTGGTCATGCGGGAGTAGGGATCGTTGCGGCGGGCCTCAGCGAGATTGAAGCGGTCGCTGCAATGGAAGCGGGTATCCACAACATGGTTGTCGGGGACCATGCTGTAGCCCGCCTTTCCCCCGGTCAGCACAGCGTTATGGGAGGCGTTGGGCGCTTTTTTGTCGACGACGATGGCCTCCGAGGAAAGGAGGGCGCGCTCGTCTTTGAGAAGGTCGTAGCGCATGGCGCCATAGCCCAACTGTGCGCTTTCCCGAGTGAAGGAGAACTGCTCGTGATCGCCGGAGCGTTCGCGGGTGGCAAAGAGCATGAGGTGCTCGGCGCCGGGGAGCCAGCTGTCGCGCAGGATGTACATCCCCGAGTAGGGGGCGGGATCGGAGGTGCGCTGGGGGTTACCATAGGGTTTGCCAGGCGCCGGCCGGTTCGTCTTGCGGGCTTCCTCGATTTTTTTGAGGGCCTCTGGCGAGAATTTGCCGGTGGAAGAGAAGCCGGGATCGGAGGCGAGTTGAGTCCAAAGGTTGGGCGGATAATCCATGACGGCGCCGAGGCGCTCGGCGGCGTCGGGTTCCTTGGCGATGAGATCGGTGAAGGTGGAGAGCGCCGCGCCGCCGGAGGGAAGGAACGCGCGCGAGCCAAGAGAGCGCTGAATATGGTTCAGAAAGCCGTTCCGGCTGCGAGTGACATCCATGGCCGGGATGGATCCCGGCACTCCGGCCCAGCGAGGCCATTGATCCCCGCCCGGGGTGACGCGGGTCAGGTGGCTGCGGAAGACGGTGTTCATCAGGTCGGCTGCGTGCTGGAAGGCCAGTGGCGTGGTGTAAGCGAATTTTGGCCCCACCGGCATGAGCGGGCTCAGGTGGAGTGTCATGCGCAACCCAAGGCCGAAGTCTGTATACCGGTGGCCGTAGTCGCCGCCCTCCAGATTCTCACCGTCTTGCGCGCGCTGATGCAGGAAGCCGCTGTATCCAAGGCGGACGCATTCCCGGGCATAATCCTGCATGCAGCGAAATTCGGGGAGCATGAGGACCGTGACCTGAAGGACGGTGACGGAGGTGGCGCCCCAGTTGGCGATCTCCGCGCGCCGGGCCCGGACGAGGTAGGGCGGCAGATCCTCCACGAGGGAAAGGGCGTAGCGGGCCAGGGTCGAGGGACGGATGGCGGTGGCCAGCTCGGGCCGTTTGGAGTGGAGGAAGCGCAGGGCGTCCAAGTCGTTGAAGAGGCCGACAGGCGAGGCCTCCGAAGCCATGACCAAGTTTTGCCGGCTGTTGAGCAGGTCGCTGCGTCCGAAGAGACACCAGTCGTCCAGATAATCCATCCAGCGCTCCAGATAAGGGAGTTTTCCGGTGGCGGCGTAGGAGTTGATCAGCTCGTCAAACATCACAAATCGAGGGCCGTGCGTGTGAACCGGGTTTTGAAAAAACAACACCTCGAGCTCCTGTTTCTGCTCTTCGGGCGAGGGTTTGGGCGGGGGTTGCTCGCCCGAGGCGGCCAGACGGGCCTTCCGAGCAGTGAGGGATTCGACGAGCGGGATGGATTCGTGGGGAGCCCAGCGGGTCGCTCCGGGCGCGCCGACGTCGGCCACCCAGTGACTGGCTCGGATCTGCGTGACGCGCCGATTGCGCATCGCCTCCTCGGCGATCAAGGAATGGATCACCGGAGTGCGTTTGCCTAGGCCACCCACGCAATTCGAGATCTCTTTGGGGATCCCGTATTTTTCGGGGTTGGCGAGCCGGTCAAAGAAGAGGTCGCGGTAGGCGGTGAGGGCGCCCTGGAAGTCGCTGTGATCGAAGCGGGCCTTGAAGGGCTTGAGGGAGGGATGGTCGGGTTGGACGGCGGAGTGGAGCTGGCGGCAGAGGCGTTCGATTTCGGCTTTGGATTCCCGTTGGTTGAAGATGGCTTTGCGGCGTTCGGCGTCAGACAGCGATGGAAGTTCGAAGGAGCTGAGGCGGAAGTTGCGCTCTTGAGGCTGCTCCTGGTCGACGCGGTACCATGCGGCGGCGCGCGGCGGCAGTGCGTTCCCGATGAAACGTCCCTGCATAGGGATTGGGGAGAATTTGTTGGGCTTGCAGCCGCCCATGATGTCGGTGCGCTGGTACCAGGTCAGTTTGCGTTGCTCGTCGAGGACGGACACCACCCACTGGAGGGGTTCATCGCGGTCGGCGCCTTTTTTGGTGGTAATCACGATTGACTCGAGAGGCAGAGACGCGCCCAGATCCAGCTCGATCCACGGATTGACCTGTTTGCCCAAACTCATGTCGCCTAACAGCCAATCCCGGCTGCCATTGATGAGCGTTTGGAGGCCCGTGGAATTGTTGGCCGACGAGCTGGGCGTGGATTGGAGGGCCACGTTTTTCCCGCCACTGTGGACCTCGATTTCGGCCATGTGCGACATGGCGTTTTGGTTGGAGACAAAGGAGGGGATCTCGGGAATTTCCAGGCGCACATGGCGGCCGGTGACGGCGGCCCACGACGGGGAAGCCGACAGCCAAAGCAGGGCGAGGGCGGCGACGAGCGTTTTGCGGGAAGCGGGGGGGCGCATAAAAAGATGGATGGGTGTGGCGCTGAAGGGCGCAGATTACTTTGAAGGCGGGTGATCGCTGGTGCGCGGGTCGTCCATGAGCCAGGAGTCGGTACGGAAGGGGGCCGCAGGGAGCCCCTCCGTGTTCATGAGATTGGGGCGGGCTTCCTCGTGCCACGCGAACCGCACGGCTACGGGCTTGGGTACTTTGGGCGAGCGCACAAGCGCGCTGTCTTTTTCGAGAGCGACCTCGGCGGGGACGAATTGACGGTCCTCGCCCGCGATTTCGAATCCGTCTGGCGCCGCACCGTTACGCGTTGCCAATCCGGAGCCGGTGGAGGTGAAATGGACGCGGATCTGCGCCCCTTCAGGCTGTGCGGATTGGAAGAGCGGGCCGGAGGCGACCACACTTTTGTCGCCGTAGACCTGGCTGGCGGCGAGCAACGCGAGGCGTTCCCCGGGGACTCGCTTGTTCTCGGGATGAATGTTGTCGAGGTCGGTGATGGTGTCGTGGATGACGGCCATGCCGCTGTGGGGGATGGTCTTCAGTGTGGCGGTCTGGGCTTCCCAGAAAAGTGGCAACTCAAGCGGACTGATGGGGCGGCCTTTGGAGGCGGGTGCATTCTTTGCCGAGTAACGGTGCGGTGCGATTTGGACGAAGAGGAAGGGCAGATCGCTCCGCCCCCAGGTGGAACGCCAGAGGGCAACGGTGTCGGTCAAAAGGCCGGTATAGTTGGAACCGGTGAAGCGTTGGACGTTGCTTTCGCCCTGGTACCATAGGAAGCCGCGTATGCCGTAGGGAGCCATTGGTTTGAGCATCTTTTCGAAACCGCCGCCATCCTTGGACCATGTCTCAACGGGGGTGGCGCCGATGGATGCATGCAGGATGCCGACCGGTTGATTGAGACGGCGGCGGGTTTCCCGGGCGAAAAAATAAGCGACGGCGGAGTCGCCGTTGAGGCGGTCGGCGGTGAGGTTTTCTTTGCTGGCGATGCGCCAGAACCCGGTGAGTTCCTTGGCGGATTTGGCCTTGTCGTCGCGGATGACGGTGAATTGGCGCACCCAGGTGTCGGCGCTGGCGGCTAGGGCTTCAGCTGCACCCGGAGCTCGATGGAGTTGGGCGAAGTTGAGGTGCATGTTGGACTGGCCCGAGGCAAGCCAGACCTCGCCGGCCAGCACGTCCTCGATGGTCACACTGTTTTTCCCATTCAAAGTGAGCGTGCCGTTTGTACCGGGCTTCAGTGGGGCGAAGATGACGCGCCATTCGCCTTGATCGTCGGCCTGCGCGGTTTGGGTTTGCCCAGCGAAGGTGGCCGAAACGGTTTCCCCGGGATCGGCCCAGCCCCAGACCGGGGCTGGCGCGTCGGCCTGAAGCATCATGTGTTCTGAGAAATAAGCTGGGACAGAGATGTCCGAGAGGGCGGCAGGGGTGAGTGCGGAGAGGAGAAGAAGGGACAGGCCTCTCGAAAAGGAGCGGTGCAAGAGAAGGGATCGCATGGAACGTGTGGGGCTACGGGGGCTACAATACCGGACGTCTTGCCCAGTCGGATGGGCATCACTCAAAC
>JACCEB010729446.1_pt1 | contig 11841 bp, 11 predicted proteins | sample 7454761 | NCBI WGS metagenome assembly JACCEB01 (sample SAMN15323454, study PRJNA562643) | freshwater metagenome | isolation source: river surface water | place: USA:Blue River Watershed | collected 2017-08-18 | reverse complement strand
CGGGTAGTTATTTGGCAGTTTTGATTGCTCAGAGACAATACCAACAAACCAAGTTTCGTCTGATTGACGCCCAAGCAAGTCGATTTGCAAATACGGCAGCTTTATTTGCAGCTCTTGGGGGAGGCTGGTGGAATCGAAATGGACCTGCTTATCAGGCTCAAAAAAAAGAAAGTATTTTTGAATCAAATTCTGGCAACCAAGAGACCCGTTAATGAATTTAGTAAAAAAATTAATCGCCTGGATACAGAACACTATCCTTAATGAAAAATTCTTGAAGATGATTTGGGCACCATTTGCCTGGTTGGGAAATCGACTTCGACCCCGCGCACGTTTCAAAAATACGAAGACCTATGCCGCGCTCATGCAGATGCCACCCTTAAAGCGCCGCATGACTGTAATGCTGGTAAGCGTTTTTATTTTGCTTGGCTTAATTATCGGTTTTAATCAGTTAAAAACATTCATGTTTAATCGTTTTATGGCTGGGATGGGAACACCGCCAGCTACAGTAACCACAATTGTGATTGAAAAGCAGGAATGGCAACCAAAGATGAATAGCGTTGGTAACGTTCGTGCGTTTAGAGGTGTCGATTTAAGTACAGAAGTAGGTGGTTTGGTGGTGAAGGTTCCGATTAAGTCGGGCATTGATGTAAAAGAAGGCGATCTTCTTATCAAATTAAATGATTCCGCTGATGTTGCGCAATTAAATTCGTTAAAGGCAATGGCTGATCTTGCTAAAGTAATCAACGAACGCGATAAAGCTCAATTAGCAATTCAGGCTATTAGTAAAAATGTTTACGATACAAGCACGGCCGATATGAAGGCCAAGCAAGCACAGGTTGACCAACAAATAGCATTGATTGCAAAAAAGAATTTGAAGGCGCCATTTAGCGGTCGGGTTGGAATCGTGACAATTAATCCAGGTCAATATGTGAATCCTGGAGATAAGCTACTGACGTTACAAACGATTGATCCTATTTTTGTAGATTTCACATTACCGCAAAGTTCCGCAGGAATTATTGAAGTTGGTCAAACAATCGAATTACAGGTTGATGCATTTAAAGAATATTCATTTACTGGAAAAATTACAGCCTTGAGCCCCAAGGTCGAGCTTAATACTCGTAATATTCAAATTGAGGCTCAAATCAGCAATCCTGATAAGAAACTTTTGCCGGGTATGTTTGCAAACGTCAACATTAATCTTGGTGACAAGGTTGAGTTACTCACTCTTCCACAAACTGCAGTGACCTATAACCCATATGGCAGTACGGTATTTATTGCGAAGAAAACAAATCGCTTAGATAAAAATGGCGTACCCATTATGGAAGCGCAGCAGGTTTTTGTAACTACAGGGCCAACTCGAGGAGATCAAGTTGCGATTATGAAAGGCCTAGAGCCGGGAATGATTGTTATTACGAGTGGCCAGCTAAAACTGAAGAACGGAACCCCGCTCATTATTAACAACAGTGTGGTACCTGCAAATTCACCAGACCCGAAACCACAAGAGCAATGAATCAAGATTTCCAGCGTCACCAGTGGACGGATCTATTTATCCGTCGACCAGTTCTTGCGCTGGTAGTGAGTTTGCTAATACTACTTCTTGGACTTCGATCAATTGGGTCTCTTCCAGTTAACCAGTATCCGCAAACTCAAAACGCAGTTGTAACCATCACAACAACTTATTTTGGTGCCGATCCCGAGACGATAGCTGGGTTTATTACTCAACCTTTAGAGGGTGCAATTGCTCAAGCACAAGGAATTGATTATTTATCATCAGTCAGTATTAGCGGTGTTTCAACTATTACGGCGACACTGAGACTTAATTACGATTCAAATCAAGCATTAACCCAAATTAATACTCAGATTAGTTCGGTTCGCAATCAATTACCTCCTCAAGCTCAGCAGCCGATACTAACCGTCCAAGTTGGTCAGACTACTGCTGCTATGTATATGGGCTTTTATAGCGATGACATAGCGAATAACAGCATTACCGATTACCTTTTGCGGGTTGTGAAGCCAAAGTTAGATTCAATCAGCGGGGTCCAAAATGCTGAAATTCTTGGGGGGCGCAAGTTCGCACTTCGTGCCTGGTTAGATCGGGATCGAATGGCAGGGCGCGGGGTTTCGCCAGATGATGTTTATGCTGCCTTGGCTGCTAACAATTACCTATCGCCAGTTGGCAGCACCAAAGGTCAGATGGTTTCAGTCGATTTGGTTGCCAATACGGATCTTCATACCTTGGATGAATTTCGTAAGTTAATCGTTAAAAAGAATGGTGCAGATATTGTTTATCTTGATCAAGTGGCAACGGTAACTTTAGGATCGGAAGATTACAACAATAATGTCGCATTCAATGGTAAGCAATCGGTTTTCATCGGTATTAAAGTTGCTCCGGATGCTAATTTATTAGATGTTGCAAAGCGTGTACGGGATGCCTTCCCAGATATTCAAAAACAGTTACCGACGGGCTTAAATGGAAAAATTGTTTTTGATTCGACTGATTTCATCAACACATCCATCAAAGAGGTGGTACAGACTCTTTTAGAAGCCTTAATTATTGTTACTGTTGTGATTTATTTGTTCTTGGGTAGCTATCGTGCCGTTGCGGTCCCCGTTTTGGCGATGCCTCTATCGTTGATCGGCACTTTTTTCATGATGCAAGTATTGGGTTATTCGATCAATTTACTAACCTTGCTTGCACTAGTTTTAGCGATTGGCCTAGTTGTTGATGACGCAATTATTGTGGTTGAAAACGTTGATCGTCATATGAAAGAGGGTAAATCTCCATTAGAAGCCTCTTTAATTGCGGCTCGAGAGCTCGGCAATCCGATTTTGGCGATGACCATTGTATTAATCGCCGTGTATATTCCGATTGGTTTTCAGGGAGGATTAACCGGAGCCCTATTTACGGAGTTTGCATTCACGCTCGCAGGCGCAGTCGCGGTTTCAGGGGTCGTGGCATTAACCTTGTCGCCCATGATGTGTTCTCGACTCTTTTCACAAGAAGAAGAAATGTCACCTTTTGTGAAAAAGATCGACCACGTTTTTGAGAATGTTCGCCACTCGTATCAAAATACCTTACGTGACCTTTTATCAACTTGGCAGGTCATTATTGTGATGGGAGCATTGTTGCTAGCGGGCGTTGTCTATTTATATGCCACAGCACGCTCCGAACTTGCTCCAACGGAAGACCAAGGTATTGTTCTGATGTCCGCAATTGGGCCTCCCAATTCCACAGTGAATCAAATGCAGGGCTATGCCGATCAAATTTTTAAGATCGCAAGTAGCGAACTAGAATATAAGCAAATGTTTCAGATTACAAGCCCCACATCGAGTTTTGGCGGTGTAATTATGAAAGATTGGGGTGAGCGAAGTCGAAGTGCAACAAAATTTCAGGAAGATCTGCAAAATAAGTGGAACAGTATCGCTGGAACACGGATAGCCGCATTTCAGTTTCCAGCATTGCCTGGAGCTCAAGGACTTCCGGTGCAGGTGGTTATTAATACCACCGAGCCTTATACAAATCTTAACGATGTATCTCAATATGTTTTGGATAAAGCCAGACAAAGTGGAATGTTTTTCTTTGTGGACTCCGATTTAAAAATTGACAAGCCACAGGATGTCTTGCAAATTGATCGTGAAAAAGTTGCAGCATTGGGCATGACTCAGCGCGATGTTGGTAATGCGTTATCTGCAGCTTTGGGTGGCGGTTTTGTTAATTACTTCTCTGTTGCTGGACGCTCATACCGAGTAATCCCACAAGTAAAACAGTCCGATCGACTCAATCCCGATCAAATTTTGGACTATTACATTAAAACTCCGACTGGTGCCATGATTCAGGTAAGGACTATTGCCAGCATACAAAGCAAAGTGATTCCCCAATCGATTAATCGTTTTCAGCAACTCAATTCGGCAACGATTAGTGGTGTTAGTACCCCATTTGTTTCTCAAGAAGAGGTTTTAGACTTTCTTGAAAAAACCATTAAAGAGGCTGCCCCATCAGGATATGGCGTGGACTATGCGGGCCCATCACGTCAATTTAAGACAGAATCCGGTGGATTTTTAATCACCATGATTTTTGCAGTATTAATTGTATTTTTGGTACTTGCTGCACAGTTTGAAAGTTTCCGTGACCCATTAGTTATTTTGGTTTCAGTTCCACTCGCTTTATTTGGCGCATTAATATTTATTAATCTTGGATTTACAACCTTAAATGTTTATACCCAAGTTGGTTTGGTTACTCTCATGGGGCTTATTAGTAAGCATGGCATTTTGATGGTGGAATTTGCCAATGAATTACAAGAGGCTGGCCGAACCAAGTTAGAAGCCATTATCGAGGCAAGTAGCGTTCGTTTAAGACCAATTTTAATGACAACGGCAGCGATGGTTTTGGGTGTCATTCCCCTAGTCATCGCATCTGGAGCAGGTGCAGCTGGACGTCAGTCGATGGGTATCGTGATATTTACTGGTTTGGCAATTGGCACCCTTTTTACTTTATTTGTGGTGCCGGCGATGTACCTCTACATTGGCGCTGATCATCAGCAAAAGAAATTTAAGCAAAGCTAACGATTATTCAATTGCTTTCGTAAATTGAGTGGTTTGACAAATGTTGTCATACCAACGAGAAATGTTTACAAGCTCTTGTCTCGGGCCTGTTTTATCAGGGTATTCATTGCCTAGCATGACCCAGCGCTTAACACATAAGGCTAAGACCATATCACCCAGGTGAAATTGCTCACCAGAACAATAGCGCTGTTGTGCTAGCACGCCATCAAGAATAGAAAAAAGTCGATTTGACTCTTGAAAGGCATTTTTAATAGCGACATAGTCACGCTCTGCCTCAGGGATGCGTGTCAGGCCTAAGAAAGGAATTCGTAACGATGGCCATAAGGTACTAATTTGCCAATCCATCCACTTATCGGATGAGGCCATTTGAACAAGATCAAGCGAAAATTTATTTTTATCGGCGTATTTCTTCACTAAATACCGCAGAATTGAATTGGATTCCCAAATTACAACTTGACCATCTTCAAGGGTAGGAACTAACCCATTCGGGTTTAACTTCAAATATTCGGGGGTCTTATTAATTCCAAAATGAAGACCCGCGTCAATACGTTTAAAGTCGCGATTCTCGAGTAATCCCAATTCAGCAAAAAGCCATAAAACCTTCTGCACATTGATCGATGACTTTCTGCCCCAAAGTGTCAGCATTAGAGAGTTCCCTGTGGATCGAGAGCGGTCTGGGTAAATTGGCTATGCACAAAGACAAGCGGTTGCTTATCAAGGTCGTACTCAATACCAAGAACTTTAGCAACAATAATCTGATGATCGCCACCATTATGAATTGCAACCGTCTCACATTCATAATAAGCCGAGCAATTAGCTAAACGGCACAAACCATTTGGCGTAATGGCGTGGTTAAGTTCATGGATATCTTTTTTGATTTGTTTTGCAAAAACGAGCGCAATTTCTTTTTGACTGGCTTCCAACACATGAATCAGCTGTCGTTTGCCAATACCAAAATATTCTTTTAGATCTGATTGATTTCCAATGCTCCAAAGAATAAGGGGCGGGGAAAGAGAAACGGTATTAAATGAGCTAATAGTGATACCAATCGGCTTTCCTGAAGAGTTAATGCCAGTGATAACCGTAACACCCGTAGGAAAACTTGAAAAAGCGCGCCTTAGCTCTTGAGATGAGAATTGTGTTTGCAAAGGGAAAAGACTTTATTTTGTGTTGTTTGGTTTTAGCCCAGGAATTGGTACTAAAGCTTCATTTTCATCGGCTCGAACACATTTAAATCGATAATCCTTGCCAGCTTTTGAGATAAAGCTAGCACCGATATAAAAATCATCTTTACAGATTTTGTTTGCATAGTCCATGACCTGTTGTGGGTCTGCGCTTGAGTTAATTAGGCGCATATTTCCCAAAGACATCGTGAGTTCTGTCGAGGCGCATGCCACCAGCATTAGGGGTGCAGTAATAAACAATACAATATGTTTCATAAAAAGCCTCATAATCTACTCCTAAGTTATAGGATAAACCCTTTTAAGTAAATGCATCAGCAGAGTATTTGAATAAATTCTTGGATCCAAAATGTTTAAAGCAATTCTAATTAGTAAAGATGGTCAAGGTTATCGAGCCCAGCTCAGCGATATCGATGAGAATTCGCTTCCAGAAGGCGATGTAACTATCAAAGTCCACTACTCAACATTGAACTACAAGGATGGTTTAGCCATTACCGGTAAGGCACCCATCGTACGTCAGTTTCCAATGGTTCCAGGAATTGATTTAACTGGAGAGGTAATACAAAGCTCTAGCCCTGATTATCGGGTTGGTGACCTTGTGTTATTGAATGGCTGGGGCGTTGGTGAATCCCACTGGGGAGGTTTAGCCCAGATCGCTCGCCTAAAGTCCGAGTGGTTGATTCCATTACCCAAGGCATTTACACCCAAGCAATCATTAGCCATTGGTACGGCTGGATACACTGCAATGCTTTGCATCATGGCGTTGCAAAAACACGGATTACAGCCAAAAGATGGTGAAGTTTTGGTTACTGGTGCTGCTGGCGGTGTCGGAAGCTTTGCAATCACTCTATTGCATAAACTGGGATTTCAGGTAGTAGCGAGTAGTGGTCGGCCGCAAGAGGCAGACTACTTGAAGTCACTGGGCGCTACTGAAATCATTGATCGAGCTTCGCTATCAGAGCCTGGTAAACCATTAGCAAAAGAACGCTGGGCTGCAGTTGTGGATTCAGTTGGGAGTCACACCTTGGCAAATGCTTGTGCTGCAACAAAATCGAACGGCGCAGTAGCGGCATGTGGTTTGGCACAAGGCATGGATTTTCCGGCCACAGTTGCGCCTTTTATTTTGCGCGGTATCACGCTCTACGGAATTAACAGTGTGACGCAAACAAAAGAAAAGAGAATCGAAGCATGGGATCAATTGGCCAAATTATGTAACTCAGATCATCTGATGGCGATTGCAAAAGAAATTACATTGGCTGAAGCAATACCAGCTGCAAAAGACTTAATTGACGGAAAAGTACGCGGTCGAGTAATCGTAGACGTTAATCGCTAGAGATAAGTAATTTTCGTTGAGACAGCTTTTCCCAAACTGCTTGCTTTTCACTTTCATTTAAATCTGACCAAGTAGCTATTTCTTCGATGGTTCGATAACAACCAAAGCAGTATTTGTTTTGAGGATTAATTTGACACCAGTTAACACAGGGTGAGTCGATGCTGCTATTTTTCTTATCGGTCATGCAAATTCTTTTGGAAAGATGTGTTTCAAACGAAGCGATTGATCATATTCAATAAAGTCTGGGATTTCACCGGCCAATAAACGATCTTTATAAGATTGCCACATTGATGGCTCAAAGAGATCGGCGTGATGTTTTAAAAGAAGCTCTCGAATTCTGTCGTTACCTAGTAAAAACGCCTTATAGGTCTCTGGAAAAATATCCTTAGGACCAATTCGGTACCAAGGCTCACTGGCCATTTCATCCTCTTCATCACGCGGCGGCGGAACCCTACGAATTTCACAGTCCGTGAGATATTCAATCTCATCATAGTCATAAAATGCAACACGACCGTAGCGGGTAACGCCAAAATTTTTGTAGAGCAAATCACCAGGAAAAATATTGGCAGCGATTAAATTTTTTATGGCTTCGCCATACTGAATCACACCATCTTCGATTTCTTGGGGCGATCCCTCTTGGAGCCGAATATTAAGTGGTGTCATACGCCGTTCAATATAAAGATGTTTAATGACGAGTTCTTGTTCTGCATCATTGCTGTTAAATTCAAGTAAGGATGAACAGTGTTCACGAAGTTCCGCAAGAAGTTCTGGCGTAAAGCGATTGAGTGGAAATGCGACATTGGAAAATTCTAAGGAGTCTGCCATTCTGCCAACCCGATCATGCTGCTTGACCAATTGATATTTCGCCATGATTTGTTCACGTGAGGTTTCTTTCGGGGGCGGAAAATAATCTTTAATTAATTTGAAGACATAGGGGTAACTTGGTAAATCAAAGACCAACATCACTAAACCACGAATTCCTGGAGCAATCCGAAATGGATCGGTTGAGTGCATCAGGTGATGCTGGAAGTCACGATAAAACAAATTTTTCCCATGCTTTTGTAGGCCAATCATGTTATAGAGTTCGGCACGGGGCTTATGCGGTAAAAGGCTTCGCATAAAGGTTACATATGCCGAGGGAACTTCCATATCGACTAAAAAGTAACTATGGGTAAAACTAAAAATAAGTCGCAAGTGAACTTCCGAGAGCAAAATACCGTCAATCACTAACTGTCCTTTGGCGTTATGAATTAACGCAAGAACGAGCGGAAATATTTTTTCGCCATTAATAATTCTGCCCATAATGTAAGCTGTTTTATTCCTAAAAAATAAAGTGCTTAAGGCATGAATTTGAAAATCAGTTGAACTACTGGTATGCGATAGTGAGTCCTGAATTAATTTCGTTGTTAGATCCAAATCGCGTTCAAGATTCTCAAACGAATTATTGAGTTCAAAACTATGAATTAGATTCTTAAGAATCGGCTTAAGTCCATCAATATCACCTGGGTAATACGCTCGATAGGACGGTTTAGAGGGAGCCTCATCATTCTCAAGATATTCAGTGGATATCGTGGGGCGGACAAAAATAAACTTATTATTAAAGTACTTACTTGCTAGGATTCGCGTAGTGACCGAATTAAAAAAAGTTTCTGCTAATTCTGGTTGATGAAGGTTGGACAATAATCCAATGTAATGAAGTTTTACTTGTTGCCAAATTTCATCCGATAGGGCATGTGCATCAAACTCATCCTCGAGCATTTGCGCTGTTTCAATAACGCGTTGGTCATAGAATGTAATGCGATCTCTGAGAAGCTGTCGAATACCTTGCCAATTTCGATTCTCAAAGGCCTGTTTTGCCGACCGACCCGCTTCCCTGAAGATGCTGTAATGACGCTGAAAGCCCATTAAAAGGGTTTGGGCCATATCGTAGGCTACTTGCGAGGATAATAATTTCGGAAACGGATTGTTCATAACAGAAGTTTATCTAGCAATCGGTTAGGATTCAAAAATGACACAACCAAACTCCATCAATACTCATTCCGCATTAAAGACTTTAGCTTACCCATATGGCGACACTTTAGTCGAATCGGGTAAGACCATGGAAATTGCCCCAGGGATCTTCTGGATTCGCATGCCGCTGCCTTTTGCCCTGGATCATATTAACTTGTGGTTACTGCGTGATCACTTTAATGGGCGTGAGGGTTGGACCATTATTGACTGTGGCATCACAAGTGCTGAGACGAAACAATCTTGGGAGTCAATATTTACCGGTTACTTGGATGATTTACCGATTTTGCGTGTTCTCGTGACTCATATGCATCCAGACCATATTGGTTTGGCACATTTTTTGTGTGAGCGTTGGCAGGTTCCATTATGGATTTCAATGAGCGATTTTTTGACGGCGCAGTGGTTAAGTAGCAAGGAAGGAGGCGCTAAGGTTGGGGCAGCACCTGGAGGCGGAGGTACAGCAGACCACTATGAGCGCCACGGTCTTAAAGGTGCCGATGATTTGGAGCGAATTCGTAGTCGTTCCGATTACTACAGTCGATTAGTTCCCGAAGTCCCTAAGCGCTATCGACGCATCATGGCAGGGGATCGAATTCGTATTGGCGCTCATGACTGGGAAGTTTCAATGGGATATGGGCATGCCCCAGAGCACGCAACATTTTATTGTTCGGCACTCAATATTTTTATTTCTGGTGATATGGTATTGCCACGCATTTCTACAAATGTCAGTGTTTATGATGCCGATCCAGATGCGAATCCATTAGATCTTTATCTGAAGTCTTTAAATCAGTGGAAAACACTTCCTCAAGATGTTTTAGTACTGCCGTCGCACGGCAAACCGTTTACGGGCTTGCATACTCGTATTGATCAATTGCATGATCATCATCGTGCTCGTTTAGATGACACATTGCAGGCCTGCAAAGAGCCACGCAGTGCGTATGAGTTAATACCCGTTTTGTTTAAACGGCAACTCGATAACCATCAGTTAAGTTTCGCGATGGGCGAGGCTATTGCTCACCTGAACTATCTGTGGCATCAGGGGAGCTTGAAGCGCTCTTTTTGCGAGGGCGGGGTTTGGCGCTTTTTGGCGACTTAGCTTTTGACGCGGATGTGGACTGTTCGGAGGTGGTACTAGAAGGATTGGCCATTGCTTCACCGAATGATTTAATCGCCATTAAAGTTGCACGTTGAACTTCTAGAGTTTGGATAGTTGACTTTAAAACATTTAAATTAAGGCTAAGCCAAGACTCAACACTTTTTAAGTCTTTAATCCGTTTATCAAGTTCAGCAATATCAAAACTAGGCATCGCCCCTTGAAAGCCTGACATCGAGGCAGATAGGTCTGGCATGAAGCCTGCGCCAGGGGTGGCTGCTGCGTTTTGCCCCCACATCGTTTTAAACATCTCAAGGCTTTGATTAAAGTCTGGTATTGCGCCGAACATACTGCCTCCTCGCGGGATAAATATTCACATTATCGATAAAATGATGGATCAATGAAGATTAATACGAGTTCTGCAGCAATGCAATCCCAAGACCATCAAGCAAAATCAAGCAATTCTTATACCCGTGGGGCAATTCTTCCAAAATTGCTTAAGGAACGCATTTTAATTTTGGATGGTGCGATGGGTACCATGATCCAGCAGAAAAAGTTCAACGAAGATGAATACCGTGGAATTAAAAGCACCCAACGTTTTGCGAATCATCCAGTTGACCTAAAAGGTAATAATGAGTTGCTAGTCTTAACTCAGCCACAGGCAATTCAAGAGATCCATGAACAATATCTAGAAGCAGGCGCAGATATTATTGAGACCAATACCTTTGGTGCCACTTCAATTGCGCAAGAGGATTACAAAATGCCTCGGCTTGCGCGAGAGATGAACGTACAGGCAGCTAAGCTCGCCCGCCAGGCTTGTAATAAATATACAACTGTCGATAAGCCGCGTTTTGTAGCAGGAGCGATTGGTCCAACCCCAAAAACTGCAAGCATCTCTCCCGATGTGAATGATCCGGGAGCACGAAACGTTGACTTTGATAGTTTGCGAAATTCATATCGTGAGCAAGTAGAGGGATTATTTGAGGGCGGCGTTGATTTATTTTTAGTCGAAACCATTTTTGATACGCTCAATGCAAAAGCTGCATTGTTTGCGATCGATGAGTTTTTCGAGGTTTCGGGGGAAAAGTTACCAGTCATGATTTCTGGAACAGTAACGGATGCTTCCGGACGGATTCTTTCTGGACAGACAGTAGAAGCTTTTTGGAATAGCCTGCGCCACATTAAGCCCTTAACATTCGGTTTAAATTGTGCGTTGGGAGCTGCTTTGATGCGCCCCTATATCGCAGAACTCGCACGCGTCTGTGATACTGCAATTTCATGCTATCCAAATGCTGGCTTACCTAATCCAATGAGCGATACTGGTTTTGATGAAACGCCTGAGGTCACCTCGGGCTTAGTTGATGAGTTTGCGCGAGATGGCTTGGTTAATCTTGTAGGCGGTTGCTGCGGTACAACGCCCGAGCACATTCGTCAAATAGCGAAAGCAATGACCAAAAGAAAGCCACGTCCTTTTCATAGCGATCGGATAGAGGAGCTGGCATGAGTCAATCAGTGATTCAGCCAATGAGGCTTTCGGGGCTGGAGCCTTGCAATATTTCTCCACAAATTGGTTTTGTCAATATTGGTGAGAGAACAAATGTAACCGGATCAAAAGCATTTTCGCGCATGATCTTAAATAATCAATTTGACGAAGCCTTAGCAGT
>JACCEB010158534.1_pt1 | contig 11842 bp, 18 predicted proteins | sample 7454761 | NCBI WGS metagenome assembly JACCEB01 (sample SAMN15323454, study PRJNA562643) | freshwater metagenome | isolation source: river surface water | place: USA:Blue River Watershed | collected 2017-08-18 | reverse complement strand
TCATGATACCGGTTCGGACATTAGTAAATCATTATCCTTCAACCTATTCATGTATTTGATTGATATGTATCGTTTTTATGGTTCGGTATTAAAGAAGGATTCTATTGATGGGTTTGTAAACAAGTACTTAGAATTGGAGAACAATAGAATTAAGAATACCTTCAGTAATACTCCCAAGGAGAATTGGACAAACATCAATAGAAATATCAATCAATATATGGTTATCAAGTTCAATACCATATATAACGATATGTTACCTTATGTTACAGAATACTTCTACATCCTCGATAATGTGAGAACATTCAGTAGTATGGAAAAGATTGCCAAGTGTATTGAAACGAATGGTGTCGTTGTACGTTTGGACGGTTCAACTGAGATTATCACCCCCCTTCAATCTACCAATGGGAAGGTGGTACACGGAAACCATAAGGAGATTCCACACTCCAAAGGTGGTCCAACCACAATCGAAAACCTGAACCTGATGGTTCCCGAAGATAATATAAGGTTATCCAATAACTATTAAATCAAGAACCCCACATACGTGGGGTTTTTTGTTTGTATTTATCTTATATGGGATTTAATAAGTGTGTCATATCATTGGATAATATAAATTTCCTTATTGAAAAGTACGGTGAGGTATATGTAATGAACCTCTATAAGAAGTGTGATTGCTTAATTGGGGATTCTGATGGTATTCATCTTCTTGATACCATTATGATGAAGTATAATCCCCCGGCGGATGAATCACACACCAGAAGAGGTTCTGATAACCATATACCACTTTAACCACCCGAAGATTAGTTCGTATTCCCCATTTAAATAACGTGTATACGTTACCTTAATGGTTGGTATAATATACACCTGTCCGTAGATATCCTCTATCTCTATTTTCATAATATAAAAGATACAGATAATATTTGGGAAAAACAAACCTCGGGCGCCGGAACCGGGACTCGTATGCCGGGATTTATTGGGTCCTTAGAAAATCGTTGACAATATCTATGGTGGTTGGAATTACCTCCCTGTTTTGTGTGAGTTCATAATATGTGAAGTATTTCCATCCTGTGTGTTCATCACTTAAACGAATATCTTGGTCATTGAAATCATTGTCCACCATATAGAACATGTTCATAATCTTACCCTTGTGATTGTACCTCTTTAAGAAGTTGATATTATAGATATCCATTCCTATTTCCTCCTTTACCTCACGGATTAAGGTTTCGGTTGGGGTTTCGTTCTTCTCCGCGGTTCCACCCACAAATCCGTACATACCCGCATGACTCCCACTCATGTCCCGCTTGAACAATAAAAACTGATTATTCTTTACAATTAACAATAATGACACCATATTTATTAAATATGATAATCGTTGTAATTCTTGGGGCAATTATTTTGGGTTGGTTTATCGGAAACGTTCTGCTCAATAAATGGATAAAAGATAGCATCGAAGAATCAAATAATATCTATACAAAACACTTTGAAGATGGCAAAAGCACAAAAGGACCGTCCAAAACCAAAAAGCAGAAAATCAATTAAGAAAACCGCAAAATTGATTCAACATAATAACGAAGTATTAAAAAAGTATTATGAAAGTAATAAAATTTGAGGAGAAAAGAATCGTAATTAAGGGAGAAGAATCTACCGAAATTTTTACATTATACAAATCAACAGATTTAATTGGGAATACCCAATATATTAACCACGGAGGTCGAACCTTCTATCTTACACAAATTTCATATAATTAATAGAAAAACCCAACATCGTTTGGGTTTTTAACTATTTATATCATATAGTTTTATTCATGAAGAAATTAATCATAACCGAAAGTCAATTTAAATATGTTACCGAAAAATTGATATCGGAAGCACAACAAGGTCCCGTGGTGAACGTGACGTATAAGTTTCAATCAACTTATGCGGCGAATTCATCTGACCCATCCGCGTTTTTGACACAGTTTGTTGAAGGTTTGGTTCAAAAGATTAAACAAGTACCAAACGGTGATGCCATGTTGAAAAGTGGCGAGATGATGTTGGATACCATAATTGTAACCGCGGGAGCAAGTAATTCATGGGGCGGAAAAACAACTCCATATGACAGAGAGAACGATTACGTGTCTTTCCCAAAAACACCACAGGATACATCAAATCAATTGTACACCCTTAATAGTGAACTCTCAAAAAAGAGAGCAGAAACGTTTAGAAAATTCTTGGGTGTTGAGATTGCCAAAAGAGGTATAAAAGATAACCCTTCAGCAAATAGTACATATTACAGCCTTGTTATCAATACAGGCGGTAAAATCGATAAAGAAAGAAATCAAGCATCATTCGCAAATCCCGGTCAATATATCGAGGTTAAGATGAGATTTAAATACCAAAGTGAAATTGTTAAGTCAGGAATGACCGCAAACATCGTATCTACCAATCAAATCAGAACATACACCGATATTAAACCCAACATGCTTTTAACCGGTTCATACTATTGTAATGGAAAGAATTCCCAAGGTGGTGGAACAGGTTCGCAAGATTTGAAAGGGGCAATGGCTGAAATGTGTGCCGGTGTTGGTGGTGTAAAAGATACCAATGCGAAATATGCGATGGCATTTGAAATTAAATGGAACGTAAATGTTCTTAAAGACCCATATACGGAACCTATAATTCGTTGGATGTTCCACTTCAATCAAAACGGTAAGATTGATAAGATAACCAAATACGTCTATAATAAAGAGTATTACTTCTTACGTGCCGCCGTTCCACAATCACAGGTTTCTGTGAGTGACCCTGAAATGAAATACTACATGGGAATAAGAGAAGGTAAACCACAAACAGGTGGGTCCTTCTACGCTAAATACATACAACCTTATATCTAATGAACAGAAAAATTGTTATCTCAGAATCAGATAGAGCACACATTAGAGGTCTCTACGAAAAACCTAAAGCATCATGCTGTAAGTCAAAAATAAACGAAGCAGAAGAGAACTGTTACAGTCCTGAGTCATCTCAAGGTATGCAATTGGTTTCTTCACTTGCCGCAGAAATAAAGGGACTTGGAATCAGTGCACAAGATGTTCAAGCAGGACCTGAAACACCTGAAGTTACCGATGCAAAAGCAAAGGTGGCACAGATGTTAAATCCTGTTCTTCCAAACGCAACCAAGGATGAACTCAAAGCAATGATTCAGGACCTTAAAGCAATGAGAAGACAAAAAAGACAGGATAAACAACAACCCGCACCACAAGAACAACCGGCACAAGTTAATGAACAAGCCGGAGCACTTGCGGCATGGGAAACTGTTAAGGTATTCTTATTGGGATTACCTGCGGGTGTCTTCATCGCAATCGGTGCATGGTTAATCTTACGTCTTTTAAGATGTCACATCTATGAAGGACTTGGAAGAATCAGTGTTAGTTGTGGATTGGATATCCAAAGAAGTTTCCTTGTGAAACTTGCTGAACTTGTGTTCTTAGATTTTAAAAACTTATTTGAAACCGACCCGGTTTTATGGAACTGTAAATAATATGAAAAAATACATTTTTACCGAAGCGCAACTAAAGAAAATCATTGATAGTGAAATCGATGAGAGAAGTCGTTCTTTAGCCAATACAAGAAAGAAAAGATTATTCCCAAAATCTGCAATGGATGCAAATCCTGACAGATTTAAAGAATACGATAAGGAAGTTAAGGACGTAAACGAAGCTTCCCCATCACCAAGTAAGGTTACCACCTCAGATGGAAAGTACGAAATTTTTGCTTCGGGTGGTTATCTTAAAGATAACTGGGGTAATCTCATGTGTGCTAAAGTTTCATATTTTGCACAAGGAATAAAATCATTAGAAAAAAATAGTGATGGTTCTATAACAATTGTGGCAACAGACGATATTAAGAATAACAGAAGATTGGACCCAGAAAAGGCGAAAGCTCTTTTATTTAGTTTGAGACAAGGTAAAGACTATACATTTACAGATAGTGGTGCAACCATAACTATTGGTAAAAGTATTGTTGATTTCTGCAAAAAAGAGTGGAAATAAAGACAGTCGGGGTTTGAAGACCCCACTTAGGACCGGGACTAGTTCACGGAGTTGGGAGACGGATTCGCTACCTGTCTCCCTTTTTTATGCTATTTATTATAAACCAAACACACCATGAAAAGTAAAACACAACAATTTTTGGAAGACTCTATCGGATGGATAGGTGTCACAACAATAGTATTCGCAATACTATTAATCGGGTACTTAGCAAGGACCCAATAACCCTACACACATAACAAAAATCATATTATATTTTAATTAAAAATTATGGCATTACCTTGTCCCATGTGTAAAACCCCGTTGGGTTTAACTTTAGAATTTATCATAAAACATCCAGTATCTGCTTGCCCTAATTGTAAAACAGTACTTGATTTTACCGTTAATGAAGATATAAAAAAGTCATATAACGATGCAATGAATGAAATCAAAAAGATAAAGAATCAATACAAAGGAATGGTAAAATTTGGTTAAAACTCCTTTAACCAAACCAAGGATATTTATAGTTAATAAACTAAAATTAAACAAAAATTTATGGCAGGAATCGCAGACAATTTCGCAGGACTTCCAATCGAAGACCTAATTGTTTCTCCTATTGTCGGTATGGCAAAGGGTCAAGCAAAATTAAATGAGGTAACTTGGAGATACATCTCTGAAGTTGCATTTGAACAAGATGAAAAAACTAAGAAGAACGTGGCTCGTTCTTTGGATGTTGAGATGAACAGAGTTGTTACTAACGGTGAAACAGGAGAACAAGAAATACAGAAATTGTATAATAAGGTTCCTATGTTACCATTGGTTCCACTACCATCATTAGCTATTACATCTGCGGACATCGCGTTCACGATGGAGGTTAAAACATCTGAAACTTCTAAAGAAAGTTCTGATACTGAAGGTTCTTACTCGGCAACCGCATCTGCTAGTTGGTGGGGTATGAAATTCTCGGCAACTGTGGCTGGTAAAGTGGCAACCCACAAGGAAAACACAAGAAGTACGGATAACTCGGCAAAATATGAAGTTAAGGTACATGCAGAACAATTACCTCCTACTGAAGGTATGTTGAAGTTGTCTGACTACCTAACTCAAATGTTAGAGCCGTCTTTAATTCCACTTACAGCGGACCCAAGTAACTAATAGTTGTTTTTTTCAAAAAAATTCTTTATATTATCCATATTAAGCAAATGATATGGGTAAACTGAATATTGATGAATTAATTAGTGGGTTATTAGAGGCTTCTATTGTTGCACAAAGAGTTTCTGAACAACAACACATAATCAATTTAAACAATTACTTTAATCCTAACGGTACCCCTAAAACTACGTCCATTAATGTTGGTTCGAAGGTTTTGGAGGTACCGTTATTTACTTTGGCCAATTTATCATCCATTAACATTAATGAGTTAGATATTGAATTTGATGCCAAAATTGTTGTCGGGACTCATAAACCCTCAAATATCAAAAAAATGTTATGGGGTCTCTTTAAACATGACGAAGACGCAAAACATAATATTAAATCGATTGATGTCGATTCAGGAGGAGTTAATACCGCGAAAATAAAGGTGAAATTTAAATCGTGTGACAAACCTGAAATGATTTCAAGGATTGTCGATATGTACATTCAAAAAATTGACCCAACGGACCCACAATAGTTATTTTCTAACTCTATATTCCCAAATATCTTCCGCATCAATTATTTTATCTACTCTGTATTTGTCCGGATGTAAAGAATGACTTCCCGTATAGTAAGATGTAATAATTGAGTTTTCGTTTACAATACAAAAGAAAATGTTACCGGTTGAGTTGGTATCTTGGTCATGTAAGTAAAATTCACCATCATTATCAACCATTAACTTCATTGCCTCAATTCTTAAATTGGAATCGTAAAAATTCACATCTATTGGTGATATTTTGAATCTATGGATTATTACACCAAGTTTAATATTGGGGTCAACATCTACTGATAAGATTTGGTTAATCTTTTTTTGAATAAATTCTTTAATATCATTTGGTATTGAGTAATCACCCACTCTTTTAAATTTAACCCCTTCGTTGGGTTTCTTGTAAACCACCCTAACCTCCAAACTATCCTTGGATGATAATCGTTGCATAACTCTTTCTTTTGAATGAAACTTTTGGTCAAGTTCATCCATGGGAGCGACTACCTCATGTAATATCTTTCTAATTAATTTTTTCATTAGTATCTACCGGTTAAATAAACATGGATTACCTCGGGGATTTTGGTGCATGTTGCTTTGTTACCTTGGGAATCAACACAATCAATGTATGGTAATCTTTCAACAGCATCTCTGATTGGTTTTGGTGCAATATAAAATCCTTTTGCATTTTTGGCCAATAATCGTTTTACCAAGCTTTCTCTATGATAAAGTTTATCCGGTTCAAAATTCTCGGAAACCAATCTTTTGTTTACATTTTTATACGTTGATTCGGAAATAATAAATTTCATTAAAGTAACTTTTTCAATAAATACTTTGGAAAATGTATATGTTGGGTGGAAAAAATGAAAAATACCCAGTATATTCTAGTAGCTTTCTAGATGCTTCTAGTATTCTAGAAGCTAGTACTAGAATAAATACTGGGTAAAAATTCAAAAGTCCAACACCCATAAGTGGTTTATGGACATATTTATAGATATTAATACTGCAAAATGGCAAAAGTTATCAAATTAAAAGAAAGTGATATTTTAAAATTGGTTCAAAAGGTAATCAATGAACAAAGAGAGGGTGAACCTACATTTACATCAATATCTGATGCTGTTCACTACATCGAGGATTTGTTAAATACAAAGATTTTACCTGAGATGCAAAGGGAATTACTTAATCGATATACAATTAGAATTATTCGAAATCCCTCATCTTCTGGAAATCGTGAAGAGGAAACATATACAATTGTTTTAAAATCAATTTTCGAAGGAAAACCAATGGAATATAGATTGGGAAATGAATTGACATATGTTAAAGATGGTCAATATATGGGAAAATTGGATGCCAGAACACTCATTGGTGATATCGATACTGAAGTAGTGTTGGATAAGGTAAAAGAGGACGAAAAAGTTGCCGATTTTTTAACGAAGTTCCCCAAATTTGAGGAGGAGATTAAAAACGGAGTGGTAGATGTTGTGTTAGGTAGTCAAGGTAGAAATGATGGAATTTTTACATTAACATACGTTGGATTAAAGAGAGGTAAATTAGAGGGGTCCGTTCCCGCGGGACAGGAATATCCTCTTGGTGATTTCTTCGAAAAAAATAGTTTACCAATGGTTGTGAATAAAGACATGGGTGTAATTCTTCAAAGTGGATATTTGAGTTTGACATTAAGTAAGTTTTATTTCTCGGGACCTGGTGTTCAGAGTTATGCATCGACAACCGGAACAGGTGGAGAAAAACCAAAAACAGGTACTACCGCAACAGAGAAAGAATTTAAATTGTCATTCTATATTGTGGATGCGTTCAAATTTGACGAAGATAATTTTAGCGATGAAGCAACCGCAATGGGTCAAGTTGATAAACTTGTTAATGATATCAAAATGGGTATCAATAGATTCGGTGACGAATTAGTTAAACATATTATGAATTGGGAACCAAAGATTATTGGTTATGCCAGTATAGATGCTGACCCAAATGAAAAGATAACAGGAAAATACGGAGCTTGTAAATCCAAACCAAATAGAGGTGAGTATAACAAGTGTTTATCAGAATTTAGAGCAAAGAAAATTGCCGATATCCTTAATGCAAAATTAGAAGGTACTGGTATAACATTTGGTTATGTCGGTGCCGGTGAAACTACTAAGTTTGGACCGGGTTGGACAAAAGAAAAACCGACCACAACAAAAGAAACTGCTCCAAATAGAAGATTTGTATTAACACCAATTGCACCGTTTTCAAAAACAATTAAAGTAGAGAAATAATGAAGTTTACGGATTTACTTGAATCGTTAATATTGGAGGCGACTCCCGATGAGATTTATAACTCATATTACAAGGACATTCCAAGAGAAGAGTTCAATCAAATCGTTATGTCTGACCCACAAAGTAGGTCAAATCAAAACGGTATCCAACGAATCGGTAAGTACGCAAAATTGTTAATCAATCTATATAGAAAGAAAACGTTAAAACTTGAGGATTTACCAAGGGCTAAAGAGTACTTGGAATATGTTTACAAACATAGTATTGCACTTGACGCAAACAAGATTAAATCATTGAATGATTTGTATGATGTGGTAAAAGGATACTATGCAAGGGACACACGTGACCTTGGTTCGATTATCTCTGCGTTAGATGAGAAAGAATACCGCAAAGTATTTGAAGGTGAAAAATGGACCATTTATGTCCCGCTTAGTGAAAGGGCATCTTGTTATTTAGGTGTCAATACTGAGTGGTGTACGACATGGGGGTCACAATCTTTAAATCCAAAAAACCAAGATAGAGGTAGTTTATATTCTCGATACCACTCACAAGGTTATCTATACATTCTAATCAATAAAACAGACATCAACGAGAAATACCAATTCCATTTTCAATCCAAACAATACATGGATAAAGAAGATGCGAGAATCAACGTAAAGGAGTTTTTAAATAATAATGAAGACGTTAAACACTTCTTCTTCCCATCACTCATCAGAGATGATGTTGATGATGAAACGTTAAGGCAACAAATTGATAGATTAAATGCGGTTGATGATGAAGATGCATCGATATTGGTTAACAAATTAGTTTCGGGTAGTGCGAAAAAAAATCCGTTAGTTACCGCATTGATTAATAAGGATGTTGAATCATTAGAAGGATTAATAACCGATGATGATGTTTATTCAATTGACATTGAGGGAGAACAATTAATTGTTGCATTTAAAACATCATACGGTGGGGGTTTAAGAAGTACTTATGACACATTGACCTATTACCAATATGAAGCTAGAGATGGTAGTGAAGTTCTGTGGGATAGAATGAATAATGAAGATAGTGATTATGTCAGAGAAACTTTGGCTTATTACTTAGAAGAATATTATAAGAGAAATGCCGAAGAATTAAAATCGGAATATGGATATCGTGATTATGAAGATTTTAAAAATGACCATTATGATAATTTCACAGAAAACGATAACATTTGGGATTGGTACAGTAGCACTTATGTTGATAAAAACGCCGGTCACTATGAAGATGCCGCACAACTAGAAGTTGATGCAATTGAGAAATATATTGATTTTGACAACAATTACGGTAAGCAAGAAGCCGCATTAGTTAAAATACCATATCTTTTATTGTTTTTAGCAAAAAAGGATTACAAAGTAATCGATGGAAAAGAAAACTACATGAATGATGTCTTAGATGAATATGTAAGTCATTATGATATCGATAACGATTATGAGGGAATATGGGACCATCAAACTGATGATGTGAAGTACGAAGATTTAGAGAAACCAATCACCGATTATTTTGAAAATGTATTCAGTGATTTCGAGGGAATGAAACAATGTGCCGAATACCGTAAAACGTTAAATGATGTGGTACAAAAGGTATTCAAAGGTAGAGATAGAATCGAAAATGATGAGTTCTCAATTTATATTCCGTCAATGAAAATTGATTGTGAAAAAGGAACCATCAATATCGTCATGAACGATAAAAAGAATGGTACACGTGAAAGTGGACCTGTTAAGGTAGATAATCTCGCAACATACGCAACCAATTATAAGTTGTTTGAGAACGTGAAAAATATTAAGAATTTATTGAAATGAAAATTATCTCATTAGTTGAAGAGTTGGTTGTTGAAGCAAGTAAGAAAGATGTTCTTATTCAAAAACTTGGTTTCAGTAATGATAATGCCGAGGTATTGGCAAATCTTACAGGTTCTTTGGCGGTTTGGATGGGTAATAAATTAATTGACCTCGTTAGAGACAATTTAAAGGGCTTTGGGCAAGAAGAGGTATCAAGAGAAGACATTATAGGTAAAATCAATTCTGGAGGGATTGTACGTGGTAAGAGGAGTGAAATAACATCTATCATGGATTGGATTAGAGTTGGTTTAAATGGAAATGTTGGACAATACAAAGACAATAGTTTTGAAACCCTCTATCAGGAATCAAGAAAGTGGCACGAATCATTAGGTACCGGTGAAGGTGAAATCAACTATGAGGAAAAGAATGATATTCTCCGCGATTATAGAAAAGATGGAATCGGTTTATATTGGGTAGATTTAAAGACAAACAATTCTGAAGAAGAATGTAATAGAATGGGTCACTGTGGTAGAACAAGTGGTTACAACACAATCTACTCATTAAGAGAAACTAAAAGAATTAATCCACAGTACACAATCAATAAAAGTCATCTAACCGCAGCTGTTGGTAGTAGTGATGGAATTATCTATCAATTGAAAGGACCGAAGAACTCAAAACCAAGAGAAGAATTTCACCCATACATTGTTGATTTAATTTTGAATAGTGAGGACATTCAAGGATTTGGTTCTGAATACGATAGTTCATCAGATTTTAAAATTACAGATTTATCTGAACCGGATATTAAAAAGATTTATGATGCCCGACCTGAATTGTTCAACACAAGAGCATTGAAGAGAGTATTACAAAAAATGGGTATCGGTGAATACGAAGAACCCAATACAATTTTTGAATTAACCATTGACCCCGAATATGTTGGAAACTATGTTGAGGGGGATTGGACGGTTCGTCAATGGAAAGATAAGAATGGATATACTCGTAAAACATCATTTATTGAAACATTATTAAGTGGTGATATATGGGACCTAATGGATGGATATCACGACGATTGGAAAGGTGGTTTAGAGTATTATACAAACGAAGAGAATACACAAAAGATATTAGAAATCATCAAACAAAGAGCGGGTGATGATTTTGACTCAGAAGAATCGTTGGAGAATTTGATTGAGGAGTACGATGGGGATTATGAAATCAGAAATGCAATTGGTTCCGCATACAGTGATGCTGCCAACAGTTCTTATTATGATTACGGAATGAAACAATTACGTGATGCACTTGAGGAATATGGTGAGGTAACAAAACTAAATGATGAGGGTGTTAACATAACCATTAATCTAAAAGACGTGGCGGATAAGATGGGTGTTGGTGACGATGAGTTGGATGAGTATTACGAGAACTGCGGGGATGATAATCCTTCATGTGTTTTTGATGAAATCATGGGACAATACTACGATAAACCAAGATTCAGAATCGACGACAGATGGTCACCCGATATTGATGATGAGGATTTTAATTCATACTTAAACGATAGATTATATGACATTGGGTAACATTTGTACATTTAAAACCAATTTCCCCGACGCGGATTTTTGGTTACAAAGAAAGGGTTCCGAGAAAACCGTAGGTTCCCCAACTAAGGAATTTTATGAAGAGAACATCGGAGTAAAAGTAAAAGAAGAATTTATGGATAAAGTTGACCCGGGTTATCTTTACTATTATTTCCAATTCTTACATCAACAAGGAGTTTTTGCTCCCTTATCTCATGGAACTTTGGGGTTAAAGAATGTCACGATTTCAGACATCAAATCAATCCCCGTAAATTTTAAATAAACTAAGATATTTATATTTAAAAGACATGAGTAAGAAAATCATAGTAACCGAAACACAGTTGAAGAAACTTATAGATAAGGTTTTAGAGGAAGAACAAAAAAAACCATCTAAGAAAACAACCAAAAAGAAATAATAAAGGGGACATTAAGTCCCCTTTTTTATGACCTTGTGATTAGTTTATTATTAGAATTTTGTTCCGCAATGTGGACAGAACTTATGGTTATCTTTTTTACGTTTCGCACCACAT
>JACCEB011321171.1_pt1 | contig 11845 bp, 8 predicted proteins | sample 7454761 | NCBI WGS metagenome assembly JACCEB01 (sample SAMN15323454, study PRJNA562643) | freshwater metagenome | isolation source: river surface water | place: USA:Blue River Watershed | collected 2017-08-18 | reverse complement strand
GTATTTTCTTTAATTTTTCTCTGGCTTCCATACTCATGGATTGTAATTTAGAATAATCAAAGTTTTGAGGGATTTTGATATTTTCTAAACGATTGAGTTTTTCTGCTTGTTCTTTTTCTCTTTCGATATAGGTACTATATTTTAAATAGATTTCTGCTCTTTGAATTGATTCTTCTTCATATTGAGAAATACTTTCGAAAGTTGGGATCTTTTGAATATCATGAATTGTAACTTCTGGTCTTAACAGTATTTTTTGGGCCTTTGTTTTTTCTATAATTGCAGAAGTGAGTTGGGGTAGGTATTCTTCCCCTTCAGCCATATTGATACTTTCTTTCGCTAAGAGTTGTGATATGGTGGATGCCTCGTGATTAATTTTATTGAGTCTTTCTAATCGATGTGATTCTGCCAATCCTATTTCTATACCTATTGGTGTAAGTCGTTCATCTGCATTATCTTGTCTGAGTGATATTCTATACTCAGCTCTTGATGTGAACATTCTATAAGGTTCTTCTGTTCCTTTATTAATGAGATCATCTATCAGAACTCCTATGTATGCTTGATCTCTTCCAAGTATAAGCGTATCTTTTTCATTTGCTTTTGCATGTGCATTGATACCAGCCATGAGTCCTTGTGCAGCTGCCTCTTCATATCCTGTAGTACCATTGATTTGTCCGGCGAAGAATAAATTTTCGATAGCTTTTGTTTCTAGGGATGCATTTAATTGTGTAGGTTGGAAGAAGTCGTATTCTATGGCATATCCGGGTCTAAAGATTTTTGCATTTTCAAATCCAGGTATTTCTTTCATTGCACGAATCTGTATATCATCTGCTAATGAAGTGCTGAATCCATTCACATAGATTTCAATTGTATTCCATCCTTCTGGTTCAACAAAGATTTGATGTCTTTCTCTTTCTGCGAATCTATTGATTTTATCTTCTATACTAGGACAATATCTCGGACCCAATCCTTGTATGCTACCATTATACATAGGACTATCTTCGAATCCTTCTCTTAATATATTATGTACCCTGTCGTTGGTATAAGTAATATGACAGCTACGTTGATTTTTAAGTGGCAGTGTTTCAGTAGAATAAGAAAATTTGGATGGATTTTCATCTCCAGCTTGTTCTTCCATTTTAGAATAATCGAGTGATCTTCCATCGACTCTTGGTGGTGTTCCAGTCTTCATTCTTCCTGAAACCAAGCCGAGAGATTCTAGTTGAGCGGTGATACCTGTGGCACTTTTTTCGGCCATTCTTCCTCCTCCGAATTGTTTTCTACCTATATGTATGATACCATTTAGGAACGTCCCTGCGGTGAGTACAACTGTTTTTGAGCTGAATTTAGCGCCCATTCCGCAGATAACCCCGGTGACTTTATTGTTGTGTGTGGTGATTTCGGTCACTGAATCTTGAAAAAAATCGACATTTAAATTGGCTTCTAATGCCAATCGCCATTCTTCAGAGAATCGCATTCTATCGCTTTGTGCTCTAGGACTCCACATGGCAATGCCTTTACTTCTATTGAGCATGCGGAATTGTATCATTGTTTTATCTGTAATGATACCTGACATACCTCCGAGTGCATCAATTTCACGGATGATTTGTCCTTTCGCTACACCTCCCATGGCAGGATTACAACTCATTTTGGCAATGGTTTCCATGTTCATGGTGATGAGTAGGACTTTACTTCCCATTTTTGCAGCGGCATTAGCGGCTTCGCAACCTGCATGTCCTGCTCCAACTACTATGACGTCGTATGTTTGATTCATGTTATTGTTTCACGTGAAACGTTTATATTTTTACAAAGATAATAAGGGGGTAGAGGCCCAAGAAATTTTAAAAATGCACACTTGTTTATTGTGATATATCATGGTAAATTTCGATTGATTTGTTTTCCGCGTCCCGCATTTTTTGACTGTCTTTTTCCGATTTGTCTTTGTAGCCCATGAGGTGAAGCACTCCATGGGAAAGCACTCTAATGAGTTCGTCTTCCTCGCTACATTGAAATTTGATTGCATTTTCTTTAATGCGATCTACAGATATATATATTTCTCCGTCTATGCTTGCTTCGGTATCAGATAAATCAAAGGTTATGATGTCGGTGTAATCGTCGTGCTGTAAATGTGATTGATTGATTTCGAGTAATTCATCGTCGCTCATAAAGATATAACAGATGTTTTGTATGATATGTCCATGGTTTTCAGCGATGGAAGCAAGCATTTGTCGGATGCTTTTACGCTTGGTGCCATTGATGAATCGCGATTTTCCTAGAAATTGTATGTTGTTCGACATTAGTTTATTATTGTAATTGTGCCTTGGTATATTTCTCTTTTGTTTCTGAATTCAGCTTCGATAACATAAACATAGATGCCAGTTAAACAAACTTCACCTTTATAAGTGCCGTCCCAACCGATTATGGCATCGCCTTTGAAGATGATTTCGCCCCATCGATTGTAGATTTGCATGGATGCTTGTCCTACAGATATAGCGGGATTGCTTATCTTGAAGATAGGGTTAACGCCGCTAGGATTGAATCCCGATGGTATCAATGTGGTGTCTTTTGCCGATGTGTCGAAGCCTAAGTCAATATTGATTTCATTCGAATGACTCCAGGCTTTGTTGCTTGGGTTAGGCGTTGGAACACCTTCCACCCTGAATCGTTGGATTCCATATCCCTGCCCGCTTAATATATAGGAAGTTGATGGAGTATTTCCGATGGTGTTCCACGTGGAACCGTTCCATTTTTGAATGTTGTATGCCACCGATTTTCCTTCATTGAGCCATCCGTTGTAGGGATTCCATTGAAGGTTCTTTGGGGTACCTTCTTGTAAAACTATGTTATGATGGATGGTCGTACTATCGGCTTTGTTTCCGCAAGAATTGAACCTAATTAGTTTATAGTCAATTATTTGTGTGCTTGTATTGGCCAAATTATAGAGATAAATATCGCTGCCAATTCCTGGTTTGTATGATTTTAGAAGCGACCAATTTGAAACTGCACTTTTTGTATATAAACAAGCACTATCAAAGGCCGACCATTCCGCGTGAACCTCAATTTCATTGGTGGTTTCAACAGTTACTTTGTCGATGTTGGTCTTCGTAACAGGAATCGGAAAATCAGGGACATTGCTCACCACAATGTTTGATGTTGATGTGATATTGCTACCAACCTTTTTTGATCTAACGAAGTATGCAAAACTGGTGTTTAGGTATGGTAAGTTATACGTATGTGAGGTTGTGGAACCCGATAGTCGTATGCAATTGATTGTCTTATTTGTATTGATATCAACCACATACAAATAATTTGAATCTGTATTCCAGCCAACATAAGGTGTCCAACTGATGGTTGTTTTTTTGATGCATTTGTAATTGTTTGGTAAACCAACCGTGAGTAAAATAGGAGAGTGGTAGGAACTAATTAACCCTCCATTTTTGCAACTGTCATAGGCCGCAATTGCCAATCTGTTTCCAGTGGCTAACGGATTGAAAGTGGCTAAGTTAAATGAATAGGATATGACTTTCTGTTCGTCAATGAGTATGTTATTCCCAGATGATGGATCTACTTTGAATAAACTATATCCCATAATGTCGGCATCGGGTGGTGTGGTCCATCCGCCAATCACTTTTTGTGTGGCCATGTCGATCGACACACTATCGGGTTCAACATACGATGGAGGAACGTCGTCGATGAAGATAGAATTCGACTTAAAACTGTCAATTCCATTGCAAGCAAAGTGCGAAGAAATATAGATCTCCCATTTTTTCTTGTTGGAAAGTAATAAATTTATTGTATTTGTGTTAAGAGTGGTTGTTTGACCTAATAGTTGAAATGGATTGAGGATGTCATCGCGACCATAAATTCTATAATATTTGAATGAATTACAGGGGTCGGTTTCTGGTTTTAAATAGAGAGTTACCCAACCCGTTGTCTTGTCCAAACAAGCCCGCATCAAATAAACAGGTTTTGTGATTCCAAATAAAGAAAAACTCATTCCAATTGTGAATGTCATTGCAACGATATTTTTCCTTAATTGATTCATTTAGTTAACTTTACCTGCCATTGTTTTAATAAACGTAATTGGATCTAAATAATTTTGTGCCACCTCTAAGATTTCTTTTGGTGTGATGTTCCAAATATGTTCTAAGGTGTTTTCAAAAAATGAATCAGAGTAGTTGCGCATGATTTTTTGCTGCACTTTCGCTGCCGCTGAAAATGGTCCGTCGAAACCGGATCTAAATTGGCCACTGTAATAGCGTTTTGCCTTTTCAAGTTCTTCTAATTCAATAGGTTGTGTTCTTAATTGATTCATGATATCTATCACGCAATCCAAGGCCAGTTGAGCATTTTCACTGTTCATTTCTCCGCTGATAATCCAAGTTCTTCCATCCATCGCTGGTTTGAAATATGAGCCAATGCCATATGTGAGTCCCTTTTCTTCGCGAATCTCTTGCATCAAACGACTGCCAAAATATCCCCCAAGAACCATATTGAGCAAGGTGAATTTATGTAAATCATTCTCTGGTAAATGTCCAATATGTTTAATGAGTTGTAAACTAACCTGCGTACTATTTGGTAGTTCGTGTTTTAAAACATCTGAATATTGACGGTTGTTGTCAATGTTTGCTTCGCCAATTTTAAGGTCAAATTTCTCTTTGAAATAACTCTGATGTATTGATAGCAAATCTTTTGCCAATAATTCATCGCAGTCTCCTGCCACCAATAACATGCTATTGCCGGGATGAATGTGTTTCATGTGGAACGCTATGACTTCGTCTCTCGACAATTCATCAATGCTTTCCAAGGATCCATGTTTTCCCAAGAGATGTTCTTTTCCATAATAATTTTCTGTTGCCATACGGCCAGACCAATATTGAGGTGTTTGCATCTTTCTCTCAATAGTGGCACGTTTGATTAATTTGTAATTTTCGAATTCTCTTTCCGGATACTCGCAAGAAAGGATGGTTTCGTAAATCCATTTCATGACATTTACCGCAGAATCTTTTGAACAACGAATGGTTGCAGTAGCACCGTATAACTCACAATCAAATTGTACGTTAGCTCCCAAATGATCTATGTAATCAATGATTTCCTTTTCTGTTTTTCCGTTTCCACCAGATGTTAAAAGTTCATAAGCTGCGCTTCCTACAAATGAAGCTGTTTGTTCTGATATTCCATGTGGAAACCATAGCTGAATTTTTACAACCCCCAATGATTCTGTGTGTGAAATGAAATGTCGTTGTCCTTCAACAATTGAACTTTCTTGAATTTGAGGAACAGGAAAGCTTTTGATGGTTCTTGTTTCTGGGGCTATATTTCTAAAATCTTGGCTCATTGTATTGGAGAGTAGTATATGACAGACATGTTTGAAGTGAGAAACGTGTTGTTCGCAGTGTTGAGTATGTCGTTTAAATTCAAGTTTTTAACGAGTTCTGCTTCTCTGTTGATTCCTTCTAAATTTCCTAAATTTTCGAAATAGGCTAATTTTTGTGCCCTGTTCATTGGATTGATTTGTTCGAAAAGTAGATTGGTGTAGGCTTTGTTTTTGATTCCTTCGAAAACATGTTGATTTTCATTTCCTTTTGAAATAAAATTTTTCATGGTTTCAAGTAATTCATTTTCAACCATTTCATGTGAAACTTCGTCGTTTAAAATTCCATACAAAATGAACAATCCTTCGTTCAATCCTCTCAAATAAAAACACTCAGCAGCATTGCATATTTGTTTTTCTTTAACCAAAACTTGTTGTAAATCAGAAACTTCCGATCCTCCAAGTAGGTCAGCAAAAATGTCGAGTTCCAAACTGCCCGCCTCGCTGTATGATGGACCTTTCCAAACTAAAAATACAGCAGGATTTGGAGATAAATCGTTTGCTTCTAGAAAACGTCTTTCTAATTGAGGGACATCTACTGTGTATTGGTTGGCGTTGAGTTGGCCATCTTTTTTGATGGGTTCGAACCATTTTTCACAAAGAGATTTTGTTTCTTCTAGAGATAAATCTCCAACGATAGAAACAATGGCGTTTTGTGGTATATAGAATTGATTGTAAAACGATTGGACATCTGAAAGAGTTGCATTTTCAACATGCGAAATTTCTTTTCCAATGGTTGGCCAACGGTAAGGGCTCTCGGTATACAGCAATTCGCGGATATGGTGCCAAAGTTTTCCAAAGGGTGCATTGAAACACCTTTGTTTAAACTCTTCAATGACAACTCCTTGTTGAACAGACAGTGATTTGGGATTGATATTCAATGCCATCATTCGGTCGCTTTCCAACCAGAAAGCAGTTTCTACATTCTCTAAAGGAACTGATATATAATAATTTGTGATTTCATTGGTGGTAAAAGCATTGTTTTGACCACCGGCATTTTCTATGGCTGCATCAAATGAAGGAACATTTAGACTTCCGCCGAACATTAAATGCTCAAACAGATGCGCAAAGCCTGTTTTTTCTGGATCTTCATCGCGAGCTCCAACGTTGTAGAGCGTGTTCAAAACAACATTGCTCACCGAAGAATCTTGTTGATGCACCACCCGAAGGCCATTGTTGAGTACAAATTTGTTGTATTTTATCACAATACAAATTTACGTTCATAGGCACAAGCGCTTGGGGTTCTTTATGAACATAAAATGAAGGTGGACATGCAGTTGTACAGTGAAAGGGCTCAGTTGAAGCCAATGTTTTTTTCAACTGTTTAACGCTGTGAGATTTAACCTCAAAAATCGAAAAAATCGAACCGCTTCGCGGTGTTATTTTACAATGGTTTTTGCTTCAAATTCTGAACGAATTCTCCAATTTACAGGCCAAAGATTGTTCAGGCCATTTTTGACGCTATTTGCAGTTCCAATGTGTAAACCGTTCCAACGTAAGCCAACGATGCCTTTTTTGTCGGAAATGATGTTTAAAAACTCTCTGCGGTAATATTTGAAGGCATCCTTGATTCCAATTTCAATGCTTGGATAAAGTTCCGCGTCGTAAAAACTCAAATCAAACGATGCATCTACCTTCCAATCTCCGTTGTAAATTTTTCCAATGCCAACCCCTGGGTGCACTACACTTGGTAACATGCTGATGAACAAAGGATTTTTTTCAAACCATAATCCAGTTCTCAAGGCGTAAGTTCCTTCCGCTCCTGCAAATGCAGCCCAATTTTCATGTGAAAATGGAAGTTCTATTTTGTTTTTAATTTGATTTCCCTTGTTTCCAGATTTGTTCGATTGATTCTTTTTGTAGGAAGCAAAATCTCTATCTGATTGTTTATCAGTTTTATCAACCTCCGCATCTGAATCATCATTCTTCTGTAAAACTGCAAAGAAAAACCCTTCACCAAAAGTTCTATGTGGCATGCAACGGTACATGTTTTCTTCAATGGAATAAAGGTTTTCATGTCCCTCCAAATCAATACTGATTGTTTTAGCATTCAGGTCTTTACAGAATCTAAAGATATTTTCTTCGTTTTCTTCACGGTTAAACGTGCAAGTGCTGTAGATCAAAAAACCACCCGGTTTTAAAGAATTCCAAACATCATGAACAATGCGTTGCTGGCGTTCTGCACACAGTTGAACATTTTGTAACGACCATTCGTCGATGGCAGTTTGGTCTTTTCGAAACATGCCTTCACCAGAACAAGGTGCATCGCATGCAATAATGTCGAAAAGATTTGCAGTTTTTCCAAATTGTTTTGCATCGGCGCGTGTCACCACGGCGTTTGCACGACCCCATTTGCATAGGTTTTCGTATAAAATGGCATTCCGACCTTGAATAACTTCGTTCGCAACGAGTAAATCTCCATCTCTTAATACTGAAGAAATATGCGTACTTTTTCCACCAGGTGCTCCACACAAATCGAGAACAACAGCGCCATCATTTTGATTTTGAATGAGATGACGCACAATTTCACCAACCCACATACTGTTCGACTCTTGAACATAATAGGCGCCAGCGTGAATGGCAGGATCAGCTGTGAATTGTGGTCTTTCTTTTAAAATAAATCCATCTTTGCAATGTGGAACTGGAGAATAATCAACATTTAAATCGTTGATTTTATTTCTGTTAATTCGAATTGCCGTGGAAATTGGATGCTCCATGGATTCTAAAAGTAATTTCACTTCAGATTCAGGAAGCGTTTTATTTATGAGGGATATAAAATCGTGATTCACAGTTTAGTTTGTTGGTGTTTTAGGATTTAAGTAGAAAATATTTTCACCTCTCACAATGGTTGATTGATCGAAGTTTTTCACAAACAACGAACCTGTTCCAAGTCCTTGAGGCATTGATGGTGAATGTTTTGACACCCATTGGGCAATATCGGCAAGTCCAATATTTCCTTCCAAAGCGCTGGTGCTCCACCAACCGATGCCGTTTTTCTCTGCGCATTCAATCCAAGTGTCGCAGATATCAAAACCACCCAGTAATGTTGGCTTTAGGATGATGTATTGTGGTGAAATTTGCTTGAGCAGTGTTTGAATTTGTGATTCTGGAATTCCAATCAATTCTTCGTCGAGGGCAATGTCGATTTGACTTTTTGCACAAATTTCTGACATCATTTCCCATTGTCCCGCCTGAATGGGTTGTTCCAAAGAGTGAATTGAAAAACGGCTTAACTCCTTGATTTGTAGTAAGGCGTCATCGTTTTTGAAACCGCCATTTGCATCCAGTCTTAACTCAATTTTAAATGGGTTGTATTGGTTTCTGATTTTTTCGATCAGTCTGCATTCTGAATCGAAATCCAATGCTCCAACTTTGATTTTGATACATGAAAATCCGGCATTGATTTTTGAAATTGCTTCTTCATACATCGCATCTATGTCGTTCATCCAAACCAAACCATTGATTTTCATTCCGAAATTTGACTTTGTGAACGCATTATCCACCCAAACATTTGGTTCTGACGGGGTATTGTTTGTTTGAAGTTTTTGAAGTTGTGTTTTGGCTTTTTCTAGAGCTGCAAAGAGTGCAAAACGCAAAGTTGGGAAGGATTTCCATTCTTCTAGAATGTTTTGCAAATCGCTGATTGCTAAATTTTTGTGTTCGTAAGGTGCTAGAATGTCGAAAAAGTTAATTTTCCCATCGATGCTTAAATCCGATAAGGGCGAAGCTTCACCACAAACCGTAAACTGTTCATGGTTTAGCCACAACAAATACGCAGGTTTTTCGATGTATTCACCGCGACTGGTTTTTGCTGGTTTGATGAATTGAAGGTCGTGTTTTTCTAGGGTTATGAACATTTATGATTGTGGAATTTTAATAATGTCGGTAAAGTACCAAACCATGATCGAATAAATAATCACCGTGAGTAAAATTGATAACGATAATCTCTTCAACTGTTGATTTAGCAATTCCCTATTGCCTGGTTCAATTCGAATGAGTGCAGAGTAATGCGAAGCAAGCAAAACGGCAGCTGGAGTAAAAGTTCCAAAAATCATAAGCGTTTCCAGCATTGAATTTGACTCAATAAGCTTAAACATTTGGTTTAAGTAATGGTAAAATGATAAAAAGACACCGGAGAATCCTAAAATCAATAAAATTCGATGATAAAACAAGTTCCATTTCACACCCATTCTAACCGCTAATGTGATCTTGTTGCTGAGTCTGTCGGTATCAATATCTCTGTAGTTGTTGGTGTTTAGAACTGCAGTACTTAGGAATCCCATACCGGCACCAGCCAATGCTACATCGAAACCAAATGAACAGCCGAGTAACTTGGTGATTCCAATAACAGGTACAATTCCAAAGAAAACGAATACAAAAATGTCTCCTAGCCCAAAATATCCGTATGCCCTCTTTCCCACGGTGTAAGTAATTGCCGCAACGATTGCTGCAATTCCGAGTCCAATGAAAAAGAATATATTTTGTTCGTTAATGAGGTTGTGTGAATATGAAATCCATAACATGGCAATACCTGTGAGAAATGCCAATGTAGCAACTAAAATGAGGGCGTTTTTCATGGTGTGCTCTGAAATGCTACCAGTTGTAAGCATTCTGTCTTTTCTACCCGCTGCTTTGTCGGTTCCCTTTAGGAAATCTCCATAGTCGTTTGCGTAATTTGAGAGTATTTGCAACAAAATAGCTGTTATGACTGCTAAAACTGAGACTTGCCAGTCTGTTTTGCCATGAAGTTTAGCCACAGCAACACCAAGTAAAATTCCGGAAATAGCCAGAGGTATTGTTCTCAAACGGGCCGATTGTATCCAAGGTTTTATCATAAATTCGAAAGCAAAGTTCGTTGAATTATATAGAATGGCTCATTTGTAGGGTTAAATTTTTTATAAAACTGAGCAACGGAGGGAATCGATGAACCTTCAAAGTCGATTTCGTGATTTGGAAATTCCATTGCAACGTGGTGGATAATTCCGTGCATAATTCCAAGTTCTTTGCCTGCATTTGTTGGACCTGCGCACACATAATGCACCCTTTTGGGAGAAATCAAGAAAATTGCCCCTGCCAATGTTTCGCCATCCTGACTTTTGGCAATGGTTGCGTAAATTTTTCCTTCCTTTTCCATGTTCATACAGGCCATTTCGAAACCTTCATAATCGTTGAACCAAACGAAAGGATTGTGCTCGCCCCAAGCGTCATCGTAAATTTTTAGGATATCGTAAAGTTTGTATGGTTTTTTGTAGATGACCCCCGCGTCTAAGCATCGTTTCACGTTTTTTAGAGCGTCTTTGTTGAATTTTTCTTCCGGTAAATGAGGACATTCAAGGATGTAATTGGTTTTCTCTTGGGCGTTTTTTGGTTTCCCAAAGAATGGGTGTACTTGTAGATGGATTTTAATAAATTTTTTGGGAATTTTCCTCAAGAAATCTTCGGTGGTGTGATTTCCTGGGTTTCCAAATAAACCTAATTGCTGGCAAAATGATGGTTGGTAAATGTAATGAAGTCCATATTTTTTGCGCCATGGCAATGGAAAAACTGCCTCATAGTCGTTTAGAATTAATGCGCCCCATTGACCTGCAATTTCGGATTGGTTGAGAGCCTCATCGTCGAAATTGAATTTCGAATAATCTGAAATTGGATCGCAAACACCGTCTAAATATCCCGACAAGGCATATGATAAAATGTGTTGGCTATTTTGGATACACTCGTCCCACTTTTGAGTGTTAATTTGAGATCGGTCTAAATAGTAGATGCCCATGATTTGAATGTTTTTTTCCAGCCTTTCCAACCTTCTGTTTCAGACATTGATTCGTTGTGAATGATGAAACAAAAATTTCCTTTGATTGATTCAAGTATATGTTTATATGAATCATTTAATTGTATGGCAGAAAATGAATTGAGTTTTAAATAGTTTTTACAAGTGACATCCATCATTGAAAATGAATGCACGATTAAATTGGTTTTTTGATTCTCTAAAATATCGAACCATTCCACAGGTTTCGAACTTCCATTTCTGAATCCAATGGTATTAGAAAATCCCATACTCCAGTCGTTTTGAATGTTTAATTTTTCTAAAAATCGATATGTTTTTGGAAGTTGAAAATGAAGATAATGTTGTCGGCTATGATCAATGCTATCGCCTAGAATTGTTTCGAGCCAATCTTTTTCTTCCTTGAAAATGGAAAGATGGTTTTCATTTTGAAAAGACGGATGAATGCCTACGCTTGCATATACTTGACTCTGTGAAATTGCTTTTTGGAAATCTAAATTTTCACGTGAAATCTGTTTGTTTTTGAGGGATGTTTTTTCGTTGCACAACCAAAAGATTCGTGAATTTGGATTTTGCTCCAGAATTGATTGAACCGTTTGAGAAGGAGTGAAGTTGTCGCTTTTTGTAAAAAGAAATTTGAACCTATTCCAGCTTGTTTTGGGATGTGCTAAAAATCCACCCCAAAATCTTTTCGC
>JACCEB011222104.1_pt1 | contig 11851 bp, 8 predicted proteins | sample 7454761 | NCBI WGS metagenome assembly JACCEB01 (sample SAMN15323454, study PRJNA562643) | freshwater metagenome | isolation source: river surface water | place: USA:Blue River Watershed | collected 2017-08-18 | reverse complement strand
TAAAACTGGCCGAGCGCCATAAGCGATCGACCAGTTGTATTTGGTTGCGGGGGCAGGATTTGAACCTACGACCTTCGGGTTATGAGCCCGACGAGCTGCCAGACTGCTCCACCCCGCGTCTGAAGAATGAAGTATAGCGTATATACCGTTTAGGGACAAGTTGCCTCCGGGCGAGTAAAGGAAAAAGAACTTTCATGAACGATCGGCAAGACATGCAGAGTGAGTCGCACGAGGCGCCTACTCAAGATGATGTGCAACAAAGCAGTGCTTTGGTCGTCACAGAAGAAACAAGTCCAGATGAAGCGACAGCCTCTGATGGAGCAACAAACACTGATGAAACGGTAGAAATTGAATTGGCCAAGCGTGTGGTTGAGACTGCGCTTCTTTGCGCCTCCAGTCCCATGCCCTTGTCAGAGCTTCGAAAGCTTTTCGAAGAAGAATCGCAATCTTCGCGTCGTTTGACCGAAGTGCTTGAGTCCATCCAGCAAGACTGGCTCGACAAGGGAATGGAGCTCGTCGAACTTGCCTCTGGTTGGCGCTTTCAAAGTCGTGCCTCCATGCAGCGCTATCTCGAGAGGCTGAGTCCGGAGCGTGTTCCCAAGTACTCTCGTGCCGTGATGGAAACGCTCGCGATTATTGCGTGGCGCCAACCCGTGACGCGCGGAGACATTGAGGACATTCGCGGTGTCACGGTTTCATCTCAGATTATCAAAACGCTCGAGGATCGTGGCTGGGTCGAGGTGATTGGTCATCGCGATGGTCCTGGACGTCCTGGGCTTCTGGGGACGACTAAACAATTTCTGGATGATTTAGGTCTGCGTGCTCTGGATGAGTTGCCCGCACTCGGAGCAGCTGAAATGTCTGAGGCATTACAGTCTCTGACATTGGAAGCCGCTGCACTTTCAGGTGCTGCGGCCTCATCCGCGCAGAGCGAACATCTGGAACATCAACAAGACATTGCACTTGAAGCCTCAGAAGTCGAATCTGAAACGTCAGAGGTTCAAGCTGAAGTGATAGAAGTTGCAACTCCCGAACTCGATTCGGTTGAGCTAGATGTCGCAGAGCGCAGTGACCTGGAAATATCGAACGAAGAACCCTCGGACGAAGTTCAGCCTGAATCTGTGGAGTCAGCCGAGTCTATCGAAAAACAAAACATACATAATACAAATCTGGAGTCCAAGTGACTAAACCGAATATCGAAGAAACAGTCGTGAGTGCCCAAGAAGAGGGTGCGGTAGCCGTCAAAAAGGCCGTGCGCAAAACACCCGCAAGAAAAAGTGCAGCTAAAACGGCGACTCCCGTCGAGTCGTCCTCAGACTCTACATCAACACCTGCTGAGGTTGTGGTGCGTAAAACCACCGCCCGTAAGTCAACCCGAGCCTCGGCCCGGGTCGTTTCCGAAGAGGCAGCAGCCATCGCTCCAGAGATGTCCGCAGAATCGTCTCAGGCCCTTCAGGCATCTGAAGTCCCTGCTCTCAAACCTGCCCGCAAACCCAGACAGCCTCGCGTCCCCAAAATAGATGTCGTGCACGCTGAAACCTCAAGCGTTGAAGTGACACCTCAAGTCGTCGTGGCACAGGCCGTCGTACCCGAAGTGCCTGCTGCAAGCTTTGCGCATACTCCTGTTGAGGCTCAAGCTGTAACAGACGTGGGTAGCGCATACGACGCTGGCTCTGTCACGCCTAAACCGCGTGGTCGAAAACTGCGCACGCCCTTTCGACGTCGCCGCAGCGACTCCCCGGAAACGGGACGCCCTTCCGAGGATACACGTTCTTCTGCGCGGTCGGACTATGTCTCATTTGACGAAGATGTCCGCGATGTTGTGGATCTGGGTGATCCCGTCGCGGCCGAGAAAGAAGCTGAACAGGCGCTGTCCTATTTGAGTCAAGCCGACCGGATGGAGCAGCGTCTGAACAAATATCTGAACAGCGATGTTCTGATGCCAAAGTTGCATAAAGTGCTTGCGGATGCGGGAATAGGCTCGCGTCGAGAGATGGAAGAGCTCATCATCGCCGGACGTGTTTCAGTGAACGGCGAGCCCGCGCATATCGGGCAGCGTGTGGGGGCAAATGATGCCGTGCGCGTCAATGGTCGTCCGATTACGCGCACGAACACTAAAAAGCCTCCCCGAGTGATTCTTTATCACAAGCCGGCCGGTGAAATCGTCAGTCATGATGATCCGAATGGTCGTGCAAATGTCTTCTCGCGTTTGCCTAAAATGAAGGTCGGTAAATGGTTGTCGATCGGTCGCCTGGATCTGAATACGGAAGGATTGCTGATTTTTACAACGTCGGGTGACTTGTCGAATCGCTTGCTGCATCCTCGTTATGGCAACGAGCGTGAGTACGCGGTGCGCGTGCTTGGTGAACTCGGGCCTGAGCAAAGGCAGTCATTGCTGGATGGTGTGACCCTTGATGATGGTCCGGCCAGCTTTGGCATGATCGAGTTTATTGGCGGCGAAGGCAGCAACCGCTGGTATCGCGTGACTCTCAACGAAGGCCGCAATCGCGAAGTCCGACGGATGTTTGAGTCTGTTGGTTTGACCGTGAGTCGACTGATTCGAACCCGTTTCGGAGACATTGTGTTGCCGACGACATTGCGCCGCGGCCGATGGGAAGAGCTCGATTCCAAACTGGTTTCTGCCCTGATGGTTCAAGTCGGTCTCCTGCGCGATGATGATTCGGCGGATGGACGTTCACGGTCGCCCAAGCAACCTGTTTCGCATGACAGCGCGCTGCCACCTGGCTTTGGCACACTGGAAAGAAATGGTACGCATGGCGCAAAAGTCGGCCGACGTGGCAAAGTCCAAGGTGGTCGCACCGGAAAGCCGGGTCCCTTTGTTCATCCTGTCGAGCATGCGCCAGCAGTTCTGACTGTAGGTGGCGGTTATGCCAACGGTCATCCCGGCGCAGGTCGTGGTGGTCGAGGCAAGCCCTCCGGCCCACATGGCGCAGGCCCGCGCGGTCCTGGTTTCGGTGGCGGCAACAAGTCGGGAGGCCCCAAAGGCGCGGCCCGTCCAGGTCGTCCCGTTGGGCCAGCGGGCGCGGGCAGGGGGCCTCAGCAAGGCCCCGGAGCTCAGGCAGGTGCCATGGGCAGAGAATATTCGACCTCGCAGGGGGCGGATCAGGGTCGTGAGTTCAGTCGCGAGCCCGGACAGGGGCGCCCGCGCGGACCTGGCGGTCCAGCCGGGCAAGGTAGACCGCCTAAACAAGGAGGGCGCGGTCCTGGCAAACCTGCTGGAGCCCGTGGCAAACCTGGCCAAGGTGCCGGGACAGGTCGACCTGCTCCGAAAGGTGATGACTGGCAGCCACGCGGTGCTTCCGCTCATGAGTCGCGACTTGGTTTTACCAAGTCGTCTCGCGGTGGACGCTAGCAGCAAGCTCACGTAAATGGTTGCTGCGTCAAGACTTTTTCCATAAATCATGCTAGAATTTAGGGCTATCGAGCATTGTCTGCGAGCACTATCCGCGTCAGGATAGATCCAGCGGGTAGCGCTCCACCGAGCCCGGCTCTGGTTGCAGCGCCTTCGGGCACAGGTCGACAAATTTGTTGTAAATGGGCTGTTTTCAGCCCTTTTTTTTTGGACGTATGGCAGATCTTTTTACAATTACGCAGCAGGCTTTAGCCTCCATGGATGTCGAGTTCATCGACATTGAGCGCGCAGCGCTTGGCCTTTTGCGCGTCACGATCGATCGGCCCGAAGGAATTCGGATCGAAGACTGCGAGCAGGTTTCAAAGCATCTGTCACGTGTGTTCGAAGTTGAAAATATTGATTACCGCAGGCTTGAGGTCGGCTCGCCTGGTGTGGATCGTCCCCTCAAGACTGAGGCGGATTTCAAGCGTTTTATTGGTGAGCGCATCGAAGTCAAGTTGCGCGAAGCGGTAGACAATCAAAAGGTTTTTTCTGGCGAATTGGTCGATCTGAGTGGATCTGCCGACGCTACGGGTACCGGGGCGGTCTTGCCTTTCGGTATTGAGTTTGAGGCAAAAAAAGGCGAGGTTCGGCAGGTGGCGTTTGCGTTTTCGGATGTAGAACGCGCCAAGCTGAATCCTGTTCTGGATTTCAAGGGCAAAAAGCGATGAGTCGCGAAATTCTTCTGTTAGTAGACGCGTTGGCGCGTGAAAAAAACGTGACACGAGACGTTGTGTTCGACGCACTCGAAGGTGCTTTGGCATCGGCCATGAAAAAGCGCTTTAAAGAGGACGCCGACATCCGCGTGTCCGTCAATCGCACCACGGGAGATCACGAAGGCTTTCGTCGATGGCTAGTGGTGCCTGACGAGCAAGGTCTGCAGGAACCTGATCAGCAGGAAATGCTCTCCGATGCGCGTGCAATCGTCGCTGACATCGAAGTCGGTGAATACATCGAAGAACCGCTTGAGCCAATCGAGTTCGGCCGTATTGGTGCCCAGGCTGCCAAGCAGGCGATCTTGCAGCGCATTCGCGATGCCGAACGTGAGCAGATCCTGAACGACTTTTTGGACCGCGGCGAAATGATCGTCTCGGGTTCGATCAAGCGCATGGACAAAGGCGATGTGATTGTTGAAACGGGCAAAATCGAGGCGCGTTTGCCCCGTAGCGAAATGATTCCCAAAGAGAATCTTCGCGTCGGTGACCGTGTTCGAGCCTGGGTATTGAAAGTCGATCGCACTGCGCGTGGTCAGCAAGTCATTTTGTCCCGTACGGCTCCCGAGTTCATCAAGCAGCTTTTTGAAAATGAAGTGCCCGAGATTGAGCAGGGACTTTTGGAAATCAAAGGTGCTGCGCGCGACCCAGGCGTGCGCGCCAAAATCGCTGTGGTGGCTTATGACAAACGCATCGACCCAATTGGAACATGCGTGGGTATGCGTGGTTCGCGTGTCACCGCTGTGCGTAATGAGCTGGGCGGAGAGCAGGTCGATATCGTGTTGTGGTCCGAAGATCCTGCCGAATTTGTGATCGGTGCTCTTGCACCGGCAAACGTCGAGTCGATCGTCGTTGACGAAGATCGCCACGCGATGGATGTCGTGGTGGATGAGGAAAACCTCCCCAAGGCGATCGGATCGAAAGGACAAAACGTTCGTCTGGCTTCCGAGCTCACGGGTTGGCAAATCAACATCATGACACCCGAAGAAAGTCAAAACAGGCAAGAGCTCGAACGCGCCCAATTGCGCAGCACGTTCATGTCGCGTCTGGATGTGGACGAGGAAGTCGCCGATATTCTGATTGACGAAGGCTTTACGGGCCTCGAGGAAATAGCTTACGTTCCGATGCAGGAACTGCTCGAGATCGAGTCTTTTGATGAAGACACGATCAATGAGCTTCGTACGCGTGCCCGCAATGCGCTGCTGACCGAGGCAATTGCCCAGGAAGAGCGTGTTGAGACCGCGCAAGATTTGCTGTCGCTCGAGGGCATGACCCCTGAGCTCGTCGCCAAGCTGGCTGCTGGCGGAGTCACGACGCGGGATGATCTCGCTGAGCTTGCCACCGATGAGTTGATTGAAATGTCGGGTCTCGAAGAGAAGGTCGCGAGTGATTTCATCATGGCTGCCCGTGCGCACTGGTTCGAAGATCAGTAAAAAGATGTCAGTCAGTTGGGCGGCATCGGCCGCCTCGCGCTTGAAGTTGTAACGCTGTAAAAAGGTAAGAGAGAGTCTAATGTCGAGTAACACAGTCGCCCAGTTCGCTATCGAGCTGAAAATGCCTGCCAATGTGCTGCTAGAACAGCTGCGCGCTGCTGGCGTCGATCTCAATTCAGTGGAAGATAATGTCACTGATGGCGATAAGGCTCGCTTGCTCGAGTCTCTGCGTCGCTCGCACGGGGCCACCGAAGGCAAGAAGATCACACTGACCCGTCGTCAGACTTCCGAAATCCGTCAGGCTGATGGTTCCGGTCGGTCGCGCACCATCCAGGTCGAGGTCCGTAAGAAACGTGTCTTTGTTAAACGCGATACGCCTGAGCTCAGTGATGCGCCATCCCAAGTGGTTGGCTCAGAGCCTCCAAAAACAGCGCCCGCGGAGTCCCAAGAGATCTCGGCAGCGCCCAAACTCGCGTCTGCGCAGTCTCAGTCTCAGGCCCAAGCTGTTTCGACATCCTCTGCCGATGTAGATGCCACGCCTGCACAGACCGATCACTCCGCGACTGACAAAGTTGTCGAGCCTATCGCTCACCAGCCTGAGTCGACAACGGTTTTAGCTGCTCAGCCCAGCACAGCGCCTGAGTCAGTCAAAGTTGAAAGCTTGTCTGGCGATCCAGAAAAAGACCGCGCAAAAAGTACAACCCTCATTTCAGCAGAGCCCTTGGCTACGCCAGCAAGTGAAAGTGCCGATGCCCCTGAGGACAAAGTTGCCGCAACGGCTGCATCCGTCAAGCCTGGCGATAGCACTCCTGCGGTTTCGCCAGAATCAGTCGATGTTTCCGCGGAGCCTGAGCAGGCTCAGGTTCAGGTTTCGGCGCAAGAGTCGGATAAGTCTCATCCTGTTTCAGCACACGAGGCGCAACTGCCCGCTGAGTCCGTCAAACCAGCCAAGTCAACGCGTGGCCGGGCCGTTGCGCCCGTCCATGCCGCGCCCATTGAGGGCGAAGCACGGGATGAGGCCCGTCGCGCCTCAGAAGCCGAGGCGGCTGCTTTGCGTGAAATGCTGAATCGTCCTCGCAAAGTGGTGCGTCCTCCTGAGCCTGAAGCTGCAGCACTGTCCGGGACTTTGCACAAGCCGAATGGTCCTGCCACATCGAAAGGCGCTAAAAAAGAAGGCGCAGCGGACGCTTCGGGTAAGAAAGTACTCAAGTCGGGCGAAATCGCTTCGACTTGGACCGACGATGCTTCGCGTAAGAAACCTGCTGAAAAGCGCGACGCACCTGCAGCGCCTGGTCGTGAAGGCTGGCGTGCCGGTGGTAAAAGTAAAGCTGGCGGCAAAAAGGGCGCGCGTGGTGCGAACAACGTCGTTCAAGATCGTCGTGAACCCGCTCCTGTCGAATTTATCGCCCGTGAGATTCACGTGCCCGAAACGATCAGCGTTGCTGACTTGGCACACAAAATGTCCGTCAAGGCTGGCGAGGTCATCAAGCACTTGATGAAACTTGGTCAGATGGTTACGATCAACCAGGTGCTCGATCAAGAGACTGCGATGATTGTGGTCGAGGAGTTGGGCCATAAAGCCATCGCCGCCAAGCTTGACGATCCCGAGGCTTTCCTGGACGAATCCGCGCCGCACGAAGATGTTCAACTCTTTGCGCGTGCACCGGTGGTGACTGTAATGGGTCACGTCGATCACGGTAAAACCTCATTGTTGGATTACATCCGACGCGCGAAAGTGGCTTCCGGAGAAGCGGGCGGAATTACCCAGCACATCGGTGCCTATCACGTTCAGACAGAGCGCGGCATGGTGACCTTCCTGGATACCCCGGGCCACGAAGCTTTTACGGCAATGCGTGCACGCGGTGCGAAAGCGACTGATATCGTGATTTTGGTGGTTGCTGCCGATGACGGCGTGATGCCACAAACCAAAGAAGCGATTCACCATGCGAAAGCGGCTGGTGTGCCACTGGTTGTCGCCGTGAACAAGATCGACAAGCCTGATGCCAATCCAGAGCGCGTCAAACAAGAACTTGTCGTCGAAGAAGTCGTTCCCGAAGAATACGGCGGCGATGTGCCCTTTATTTCTGTCTCTGCCAAGACCGGTCAGGGTATTGATGAGTTGCTTGAAAACGTCTTGCTCCAGGCGGAAGTTCTTGAGCTTAAAGCTGCGATCGACGCACCCGCCAAAGGTCTGGTGATCGAAGCGCGACTGGATAAAGGTCGCGGTCCGGTTGCAACGATTCTGGTTCAGAGCGGTACATTGCATCGCGGTGATGTCGTGCTGGCAGGCGCAAGTTACGGCCGAGTGCGAGCCATGCTTGACGAGAACGGTAAGCCGATCCAGTCAGCAGGTCCCTCGATTCCCGTTGAAATTCAGGGTTTGACCGAAGTCCCTTCAGCTGGAGACGAATTGATGTCTCTTGCCGACGAGCGTCGTGCTCGCGAGATCGCTTTGTTCCGTCAAGGCAAGTTCCGTGATGTGAAGCTTGCGCGTCAACAAGCTGCCAAGCTCGAGTCGATGTTTGAAAATATCGCCGAAGGCTCTCAGACCTTGTCCCTGATCGTCAAAACAGACGTTCAAGGCTCACAAGAAGCTTTGGTGGCCTCCTTGCTGAAGCTGTCCACTGAAGAAGTGCGTGTGCAAGTGGTGCATGCCGCGGTCGGTGGCGTTTCAGAGAGCGACGTCAACCTGGCGATCGCCTCTGGTGCTGTGATTATCGGCTTTAACGTGCGTGCGGATGCGAGCTCAAAAAAGCTGGCCGAATCCAACGGTGTGGATATCCGCTACTACAACATCATTTATGACGCAGTCGACGAAATCAAACTTGCCATGTCTGGCATGCTGGCTCCTGAGAAGCGTGAAGAAGTGATCGGCATGGTTGAGATCCGCGAGGTCTATACGATTTCGCGCATCGGTACAGTCGCAGGTTGTATGGTGACTGATGGGGTGGTTCGTCGCGACTCCCAGGTCCGCTTGTTGCGCAACAACGTCGTGCACTGGACTGGCTGGCTTGATTCGCTGCGTCGCTTCAAAGATGATGCCAAAGAAGTTAAAGCAGGCTTTGATTGCGGGATCACCTTGCGAGGCAACAACGACTTGCAGGTCGGTGATCAATTGGAAATCTTTGAAATCAAGGAAGTGGCTCGCTCGCTTTAATGCCCACTAAATGAGTCGTCATAAACAAAAAACCTCTCCCGGCCGCAATTTAAGGCTTGCTGACCAGATCCAAAAAGATCTGGCCATCATCATTCAGCGCGAAATCGACATGAGTCGCGCGGGTTTGATCACGCTTTCCGGGATCGAGTTGACGACCGACTATGCGCACGCCAAGGTTTACTTTACGGTACTGGGTGCTGAGCCTGAGCAAGCCCAAGCTTTGCTCAACGAAAAAGCGGGTTGGTTTCACTCCCAGTTATATAAGTTGTTGCACATCCACACTGTGCCTACACTGCATTTCTTTCATGATCCTCGCCTCAAGCGCGGGATCGAGATGTCCGCATTGATTGACCAGGCCAATCTGCCTGGCCAGTACGCAGGCGTTCCCGACGAGCCTGAAGACAAGCCGTAAGGCTGTCGTTTTGGAAACTGACGATGGCTAAAAGACGCGGGCGCGTGCTCGATGGTGTGTTGTTGCTGGACAAACCTGTGGGATTGTCGAGTAACCATGCGCTTCAGCGGGCCAAACATGCGATGGATGCTCAAAAAGCGGGCCATACGGGCACGCTTGATCCTTTTGCGACCGGCTTACTCGTATGCTGCATGGGACGCGCCACAAAAATTTCCGGTGCGATGCTGGGGGCTGACAAAGGCTATCGCGCAACGATTGCTTTTGGCAGTGAAACGGACTCCGGTGACTTGACCGGTATCGTTGTGAGTCAAGCCCCCGAGGGTTTTGACGGTGTGCGCGAAGATTCATTGCGTGATGTGCTCGAAACCTTCAAAGGGACCCAATTACAGATTCCTCCCATGGTTTCGGCATTGAAACGGGATGGAAAGCCCCTTTATGAGTATGCGCGTCAAGGCATCACACTTGAGCGCGAACCGCGAGAGATCACGATTCGACAGCTTGATTTGTTGAGTTTTAGCCCCATGTCTGCCGAAATCCAGGTCCTGTGCACAAAGGGGACCTACATTCGTACACTTGCGCAGGACATTGGTCGCGCACTTGGCTGTTTTGCCCACTTGTCAGCGTTACGGCGGACGCAAGTGGGTCCGTTTTCTCTTCAGGATGCGATTGCACTCGAAACCTTGCAATCAATGCAAACGCCAGAAAGTGTGTTGATTGCGTTGGAAGATTTACCCGCTGAGCTTGTGCCAGCGAAAAAAAGCACAGCTTCGCTAGGCGACGGTTTGCCTGGTTCCATTCATGTATCACCCGCGGACGATGTGTCCGCTCAGTCTTATTAAAGGATCTGTATGTCACGCGCATTGCGTAACGTTGCCATTATTGCCCACGTCGACCATGGCAAAACGACACTCGTCGACCAACTTTTGCGTCAGTCCGGTACTTTTCGCTCGAATGAGCGCATGACCGAACGCGTTATGGACTCGAACGATCTCGAAAAAGAACGTGGCATTACGATTCTGTCAAAGAATTGCGCCGTCGAATACGAAGGTACGCATATCAATATCGTTGATACCCCCGGACACGCCGACTTCGGTGGAGAGGTCGAGCGCGTGCTGTCGATGGTCGATGGCGTGCTGTTGCTGGTCGATGCTGTCGAAGGTCCCATGCCGCAGACGCGTTTTGTGACAAAAAAAGCGCTTGCGCTCGGACTCAAACCTATCGTGGTGATCAACAAGGTTGACCGCCCGGGCGCACGTTGCGACTTTGTGATCAATGCGACTTTTGAATTGTTCGACAAGCTCGGTGCAACGGAAGAGCAATTGGACTTCCCCGTCATTTATGCTTCAGGTCTGAATGGTTATGCAGGTTTGACAGAAGACGTGCGCGAAGGCGATATGCGTCCTCTGTTTAATGCCATTCTTGAACACGTTCCGATGCGTGAAGATGATCCCGATGCGCCTTTGCAGCTTCAGATCACCTCGATCGATTACAGCACTTATGTAGGCAAAATCGGTATCGGTCGTATTCGCCGCGGCCGTGTCAAAACCGGTATGGATGTTGTGTGTCTCAACGGTCCAGATGGCGCGACTTTCAAAGGTCGAGTCAACCAGGTATTGAAATTCAAAGGTCTCGAGCGTGAGATCGTCGATAGCGCCATTGCGGGCGACATCGTGTTGGTCAACGGCATCGAAGACATCGCGATCGGTACGACCTTGTGCTCGCCTGAAAAGGTCGAAGGTCTGCCGATGCTCAAGATTGACGAGCCTACGCTGACAATGAACTTTATGGTCAATACCAGCCCACTGGCAGGTCGCGAAGGTAAGTTTGTGACAAGCCGTCAGTTGCGCGAGCGTCTCGATCGAGAGCTCAAGTCAAACATGGCGTTGCGCGTTCGTGACACAGACGACGATACCGTCTTTGAAGTGGCGGGTCGCGGAGAATTGCACCTGACGATTCTGATCGAAACAATGCGTCGCGAAGGTTACGAATTAGCCGTCTCTCGTCCACGCGTGGTGTTTAAAGAGGAAAACGGCGTCAAGCTCGAACCTTACGAGAATCTGAGTATTGACCTCGAAGACAATACGCAGGGCGCGGTCATGGAAGAGCTCGGTATGCGCAAGGCGGAGTTGCTCGACATGGTCAGTGATGGCCGTGGACGCACCCGTCTTGAGTATCGTGTGCCCGCACGTGGCCTGATCGGTTTTCAAGGCGATTTTATGACGATGACCCGTGGAAACGGTCTGATGAGTCATACCTTTGATGCCTATGGTCCAGTCAAAGAAGGTTTGCTGGGCGAGCGTCGCAACGGGGTGCTGATCAGTCAGGATGATGGCGCTGCTGTGGCGTACGCCCTGTGGAAGTTACAGGATCGTGGTCGCATGTTCGTCTCACATAACGATCCTGTCTATGAAGGCATGATTATTGGGATTCATAGTCGTGACAACGACTTGGTCGTCAATCCAATCAAAGGCAAGCAGCTGACGAACGTGCGCGCATCCGGTACGGATGAAGCGGTGCGTCTGGTTCCCCCGATTGATATGAGTCTTGAGTATGCGGTCGAGTTTATCAGTGATGATGAGCTAGTCGAAGTCACGCCCAAGAGCATTCGTTTGCGCACGCGCTACCTCAAAGAACACGAGCGTCGCAAGATGTCCCGTGAGGGCGCGTAATACTGCGCGAGTCTTGAGGGTAATAAAAAATCGCAGCCTAGGCTGCGATTTTTTT
>JACCEB011080806.1_pt1 | contig 11855 bp, 5 predicted proteins | sample 7454761 | NCBI WGS metagenome assembly JACCEB01 (sample SAMN15323454, study PRJNA562643) | freshwater metagenome | isolation source: river surface water | place: USA:Blue River Watershed | collected 2017-08-18 | reverse complement strand
GGAAGCAGCAGCTAGGGAAGCAGCAGCTAGGGAAGCAGCAGCTAGGGAAGCAGCAGCTAGGGAAGCAGCAGCTAGGGAAGCAGCAGCTAGGGAAGCTGCAAAAAAGATACCACAAATTACTATGAGAAAAAGGTATCTTAAAGGCGAAGCAATGATTAAACTCAAAGATTATGAAATCTTTGTTATTAGTGGAACTGATTTGAAAGAATTCATTCGTGATGTCCAAGTTTATCCAGTTAATAATCCATTTGATTACCATCATTGGCGACAAATTGGAGAAGGTATTCGCCAAATTACGACACTTGATAATTGTATTAACGTGGTAGAATATGATGATGGATCATGGCAAGTCCTAGATGGTCAACATCGTAAACTAGCACTTATGAATTTACCTGATTCTGTTCTCTTTAATAAAGAAGTTGTAATTCATCTGTATCGGTCCGATATATGTAATAGCCCTAGAACTGTTAAACTATTCAACAGATTTAATACTATCAAACCATTTACAATCAAACATGATGTAACCGAGGCTATTAATACAATTATTACTAGACTACGCGCAGATTGCAAAGGATTCGGTTATGATGCTATCAAGCAAACTGATAATGACACTGCTCGACAACCTGCAATGAGTATGAAACAATTTAGCACCTGCCTAGAGCCACTTCTTCATGAGCTAGGCCCAGGAAATTATGACCCCATTGAAATCGTTAAATACATTAATGAAATTAACCAAGAATATGCCGTTCAATTTGCTAAAGAGCACAATGATCGGCTGTTTAAAAGTAACCCGACCGAGAATGCAAAAAAACGTATTAAAATGCTAAGTATTCAATTTTATCTTAATACCGAACTTAGTAAAGATTGGCCTAAACGCCTACTTGAAAAACTACGTGGTTAATAAACGACAAGCCTAGTCAAACACAATGTTATTATTAAGGAAGAACAATTGATATTTATTTAGCACGATTTCTTTGTAACCTAGTTTTACGTTTTAATAACCTAGGATTTGTATATTGCATTGATTTGTTTATTTGTTTTTTTGAATATTTTTTAACTTTAGGTTTTATATTGTGTGCTATTACAGACTTTTGTAAAAGTTGTAGAGGGTTAGTATATTTAAATGTATTATTATGAGATAAATTAGAACCAGATGCATCATAGGAATTTCGCGAGATTGCAGATATAGATTGATCTAATGAGCCTACACTATTACGGCTTAATGTATCTATTGCTTCATTTAAAGGACTATTAATAATAACAACTGAATCATCAATAGCTTTATCTTTTGGTAATTCCCCTAAACTAAATGGCCAAATATTATCATAATAATCGCCACAAAATTTATAAACAGCATCATCAGTAGCCACAATTTTAACAATTTCATGTTGTAAATCACATACTTGATTTTTATAATCATATGGTTTCCCAGAATATAGTTGCATACTTATGTATTTTTCAGGTAATCCCAAATCATTTATATTATTATTAAATGGATAAATTGCTATAGGTATCTTATATAATACATCGGTAATAGTATAATCACCATAATATAATACAAAACTATTGTCTTTAGCCACAGGCGTTAATAAAACATCCTTTTTAAAGTATAGTTTAATTTTATGTATATTAAAAGGGCTATCTAAAAGAGTATATTCATTATTTTTTATTTTGCGCATGCGGATATAATTTTGGCTATAAGTTATAGGTGATATTTCAGAATCGTATAATTTAAAAGGTTCATCTTTACCCACTTTAAATTTTTTGCCATTTATTTGATAGGAGGTGCCATCCATTTTATATGCATCAAAAAAGGTAGATAAAATAATATTAAATATTTTGAATATACCATAAAGACATATTTTATTTTCATATTTATTTTTATTATGCAAGGTTGCCTTGTATTTTATTGCTGATTTTGTTACATCTTCAAGTATAGTATTTATGTTTGTATATAATTTTTCATATATATCATTATTTACAACAGATTTTAATTCAGATACAGCATTTATAAATTTTTCTTTAATACTGTCATTAGTTATTACACATGGATTTGCTAAAAATGTATGTTCTATATGTTTGAACAAATCAAATATTTCTTTACCAACACTATTATATTGTCTTTGAATATCCAATGTATATTTGAGTCTATCATAATCTAATTTATATGTAGTTTCAATTCTTTTTAACTCTGAACTAATAAAATTTAAGAATGTTTTATAATATAAGTTTCTAATGCGAGATATGTGCACATTAGTATTAACATGAGGCATAAACGCATTAATTTTCTCTCTTAATTTGATATCACTTATTTTCCTATCTTTATAATTTTTAACAACATTTTCCATGTGTTTAAAGTATTTTTCATATTTAAATGTATATTCGTCATATATTGATATGTTGTCTTTTTTTGCTTGTTTTTCTAATTCTGTATCCAAATCAAGAACTCCATAATTAAATAGGAAAAGCTGATGAATATATAAGAAATTTATATTAGGTAATTTTCCACTATGTTGTTCTAAAAAGTTTTGAAGTTCAATATGTATTAATGTGGTTATTGAATAATCACTAAATTTTTCAAAATATTCCTCAATACCATTAATTTGAACACCTAATCTCCATAACCCCTGACTTCCTGATTTATACACTAAAAATAATTTATTATCCATTAAATTAGTCATGTTAAAAGACCTAATAGCTATTACATCATATTGAATTGATTTACCTTCTAAGCATAGGTAAAAACAAATATCATTTATTTTGATATTTGGAACACCTTCTAAGTCGGTATGATTTAAACTTTTTAATTTTTTTTCAAATTCCGACATAAATCCAACATTTTTATATATAAATTCTATATAATCATTTTTTGCTATATTAGCATATCTATAATTATCAGGCAATAACTTTGAGGCTCGTGTAATTAATTCAGAAAAAATATCTTGAGCTTGCATTTTATTTTATATTTCACATATTTTTAAAAAACAAATTAATAAGAAATTAGGAATAATTTTGTTTGCAATAAATACCATAGACACTCTATTATCCATAAAAACCGGCGATGATTTTGGGCTGGTATGCAGTTGATGCCATCTATTTAATCGTATGAAGAAATTAAAAATAAAGCACTAGGTAGCACTAAAAACAAATATATTCGTCCATATGATTTACATCGCCAACATTACAATAAGGACGCTAAGAAGATACCACGTAAAACTATGAAAGTAAAATTTGTCTAATATTAGGTTCTAGCATTTTTTTTCTTTAAGGAATATTTTTTTTTACGGCCACCACCTAAATGAGTTTGGCGTGTATCTTCATGTTGAGTAGTTAATTCTCTAAGTTTTCCTTGTAATGTAAGAATGTGCATTTCTAATTCCATTGATTTTTCAGCATATACACTAATTAAGTCAATACATTGTTTATGTAATGCTGTCCATGCTTTTACGCTAGTATCTAAATTATCTACATCAATACTCAAGATATCTATTAATTTTTTATTGTTATAAAAAGATCTAGTAAAGTAATGACCTCCATTAAATTGTGTGGCATTTACTTCACTATCATTTGTGAAGGCTGATATATAAATTGCTAAAAAATTAGCAAAGTTTTTTATTATTGATGAATTTATATCACATTGATTTTTAGCATCGTAATATTCGTTAAGTTTTTCTATAACAGTATCAACTTCAACATTATCTAATTTTGGCATTTTACCATAATGTGGAACTTCTCCAAAAGCTTCTACCATATGTGATTGCCTAACAGGCTTGCGAGCTCCATTATTTGAGCCCGACTTATGGGAACGTGACCGACTTGACATTTTTGTTTGTATTGTGATATTATTTATTATTTTAAGAAAGAAAAAAATAAAAATTAGGTTGTTCTCCTATTCAGATTAAAATTAATTAAAGTGTTGCAAAGAGATGTGCCACTTGAGCCCTACCACTTGGGTAGGACTTCACTTTAGTGGAGCCTGGTGCGCCGCCTGTGCTCTGCCAGACGGATCATATCCCACACCCGACCATTCAGTCTTAGGAACCCATTTTTGGACGGTATATTCCGCACCCCGATTAGGGAATAGCTCTTCAAAGATAACCCGATAGCGGTATTCTTCCTTAGTTTTAGGAGTATTAACAGGGAACCGTTCCGGTGCTAGGGAAAGGATATAATCGCTGACATGCTGGTCAGCTTCAGCTTTGAGTCGGTCAATCCACCCATAGCCGACACCATCACTAAATTGTTCTTTCTGACGCCAAAGTAGGTCATCCGGGAGATAAACTGGCTCATTGGTTACTGGGTCACGGACGTCAAATGCAGCACGCAGAATCCATTTCTCAACAGGACGCCCATCACGTTTTAGTTTCTTAAGGGCAGTCGGCATTTCGAGACCTAGCTTAACAAGTTCGGTGTCTAGGAATGGTGGCCGGGCTTCTAGACCCCATGCCATAGTAGATTTGTTAGCCCTGAGACAGTCAAATAGTGAGAGTTGACTGACCCGGCGGATACATTCCTTAGTATGCTCTAAGTCATCAGGTGCCTGTAGGAAATAGAGATACCCGCCGAATATTTCATCACTGCCTTCACCAGAGAGCACCATCTTAATACCCATAGCTTTAATCTTACGAGCCAGTAAATACATAGGAGTGCTAGCCCTTATAGTAGTAACATCATAAGTTTCTAGATGCCAGATAACATCTCGGATAGCAGCTAGGCCTTCATCAATAGTGAATGTGAAATTATGGTGTTTGGTTCCTAGCCATTGCGCTGCTCTGGCAGCCGCTTCCAAATCAGTTGCCGAACCACCTTCTAGGCCAATACTAAATGTTTGGAGTTTATTACCCCATGTTGAACCGGCTCCAGTTCCATTTGCTCCTGCAAGTGCTTTACACGCAATAGAGCAAACAAGACTAGAATCTAGACCACCACTAAGAAGAGCACCAAAAGGAACATCCGCCATTAGTTGGCGTTCAACTGCCTTAGTAAGGGTTTCTCTGACTTGCTTTGCATAATCTTGGACGAGTGGTGAATTAACATCGATTTCATCTGGTGATGTTGTGATTTGTTGAACTTGTGTTGGGTCCATATCTAGGTCGGTATAATACTTATGTAATTCAGGTCGCCGATTTCCGATTTCTGAGTTATGGACTAGCATAAAATGCCCGGGTGGGAAATGGTGCGGGATGACATCTGCTGGGAATGCTTTCATCTCACTCGCAACATGGATAAACCCTGCTGAGTCATAGCCATAATAAAGTGGAATAACGCCAATTTGGTCGCGGGCAATGAGGTAATACCCACGCGCTTCATCAGCTAGGATAAATGCGAATATTCCATTAATAGCGCGGAGAGATTCGGATATCCTGTCTAGAATAATTTCTTGCGAAACTGCTAACTTCATAAGACAACCAGCATTTTTAATAACAACATTCATAGCGCGGTCATATAGTGAGAGGATAACTTCACAATCACTTGCAGTTTTGTATGTGTATGTATCAGATTGATATACGCAGCTACATACTGATTCTTGCTCTGTTACCGGGCTTGTAATTAGCGGTTTAGTAACTTCAATTTTTAGTTCGGCGTGGTTATAAATTTCCCCATTAACACAAAGTGCGTATTTGGCATCCCTTGGCGGTGCATCTGGTTTGTGCCTACTATAATTATGCTTTGGCGCTTTAAGGTCATAAGTAATTGGCTGGCTACCACCTGCCGGGTCGACAATTGATAGCCGGTGATGCGCCATATAATAATCATCGCGTGTGAGTTCGCCTTCCCAATCAGGACCACGGTGGCGTAGAAGCTTATGTGCCTGTCGCACACGGGCAAGGTCTAGGTTCTTTTTTGCTTTTTCTTGATATTCTTGAGGACAAATGACACCGTAAATTCCGCACATTTTATAATTTAAATTGTGGTTTAGTAGATGCTAATTGTATAATTAATTATTGTGTATGTGATAGCTGTATAATTTATTATTTCATAAAGTATAGGTTTAAACAATTTTTTATTATTTTTTGTGGATTTTTAGTATGTTTTAGACTAATATTACAAAAAATGAATTTATATTAACAGTATTAACGTATATTATACAATTCGACAAATTTTCAACAGATTTTCAAAAGATTTTCAACAGATTTTAGCAATTCAATAAATTTGACTTCTTACCAAAAGAATTCTATACAAATGGCTACCAACACTACTTATCCCACTATGATCGCACAGGACCAAATCCCCGCGTTCATGTTTGAGGCAGTATATGGGTCATTTATGCTTCATGAGGAGGATGTCCAGGGACTCCGGCAAAGCGTTGGTGAGAATGATGTGTTCTCCTCTGAGTTGCCACTTACAATGAGCGAGACATACTATGATACGTGTGATGTGTTCTCTCCTGATCCATCTGCACCACCAGTGCCTACATCGAGCCATGAGTTGCTTGCATGGTATCTGTGGGACGATGCCGTTTCAGCTGAGGAGCTTGCACCTGCATTGATTTCCCAACTGGAGTCCATGTGGTTCAAGATCACAGGTCATCCGTTTGCCATGTATTTGGCAGACCGTGATTTGCTGACCATCATCCAGAATCTGCAATACCGGGAGCACCAAATGCTCAGGTTTTACAATGATGGACGTGCAGCATCTCGTGCAAAGATGATGGAGCTACATGCTAGGTTCTTTGATGAGTTCGGATGCAGGATTTCCGACTTTCACAACAATGAGTCTTTCAAGCGCATGATCGATGCGCTTCTGGCAGAGCAGCTTGTCTAGGGACAATGTCTTTCAAGCGCATGATCGATGCGCTTCTGGCAGAGCAGCTTGTCTAGCAGGCAGAGCAGCTTGTCTAGGGCAGAGCAGTTCGTATTAGTTAGATAGAGATGAAAAACAAAAGAAATATACATAATTTTCATAAAAAGAAATTGTTTGTTATTTTTTTAATGTTCTTTTAAATAATTTAGTTTGTGTCTTTTTTTTGGTATTTTTATTTTTATATTTTTTACCACCAGACATTGAGTTAGATAAATGCGAAGCATTATGTGATGTTTGCATAGCTTGTGGAGACGCTTGCGCTGCATGAGCTTGTGGCGACGCATGCGCTGCATGAGCTTGTGGCGACGCATGCGCTGCATGAGCTTGTGGCGACGCATGCGCTGCATGAGCTTGTGGCGACGCTTGCGCTGCATGAGCTTGTGGCGACGCTTGCGCTGCATGAGCTTGTATATTAAATGGCCATACATTATCATAAAACTTACCACAAAATTTATATTCAGTATCAGGATTAATCTTGACGTGTCTTACAGGTCTATCATAAATAGAACAAACTTGGTTTGAATAATCATAAATTTTACCTATATACACACCCATTGATATATATTTTGAAGGCAATCCATATTGATTAATAGGATCTAATTTTCCATGTGTATCACAAGGAACCAAACATAAGGGTATTTTATGCTGCTCCCCGCAAAGTTCATACTCTCCATAATAAAATATAAATGCTTGATTGTCTTCTATTTTTATTATATTTTGTTTAAAACGTAACATTAATGACTTCACAATTATAGGGTTGTCAAGTAATGAAACCTTTATACTTGTATGAGAGTAATTACCTCTACTACTATTATTTATAGAAGAACGTCTTTTTGCCTTACTTGGGGAAATTGTTGTAGTGACTAATCTACATGGTGAACCAACAAAAGTTGAATCTCTATGTATATTATGTTCTTTATTTTTTACACTCAATGTATAGTTTGAAGGGTCATTCTGTATATTAAATATATAATCTAATATATAACTTATTAAAAGTAATAATTCCTGTAAACACTGTTTACTAGACATTGATTGTTTTATCTTCTCATCAAGTTTTATAAACCATCTATCTAAAATTTGCCATACATTTAAATTTATTTTGCTGCTGCTTTGGTCATTTAATTTACTTTTACAATATCTTATAATATTTTCTACTATTTGAATATTACATGGTTCTTTTAAAGAATAGTAATGTATTTGCTCAAAAATATAAAATAATTCACTTCCTACCGAATTATATTTTCGTGGCAAATCTAAAATAGCTATAATTTCAGGACGTATAGTTTCAATATGTGGATATACTAATGGAATTAATGCACCAAGATTGTCTAAATCTGGTTTGTATATTAACCCTTTTGGCGGCACTCCAGGAATAAGTGCTCGTTTCATTATATTTTGACTAGCTAGTTGGAATAAATTATTAACAATATCTAACTGTAAAATACCATTTTTTTTAAATTTTTCAGTTATTTCACTGATTATTTCATCATTTTTTCCAGGTCTGGAACTATCTAAATTTATATTTTGTCGTGATGCATTATATAAAATAATATTTATTATTGTAATTATGTTTCTGTGATTTTTTAAGAGGTTTATATAATCTGAAAATATTAAATTGTCATTAAAAATACATGGATTAAATATAACTAAATAGTTTATATTATTTAATGTGGGTATATGTAGCTCATATATTAAATCATAATTTGTTTCTAAAAATGTTTGCATCCTAAAATCTACCAAAGTTGTAATTGTATAATCAGTCAATTTATCATAAATTGCACGCAACCCAATAGTTCCAGATAATGCAAGTCTCCATGCTACCTGACTACCTGATTTATAATAAAATAATGGTTTATTTTTACCTGATGCATCAACTGACCTGCAGATTGCTAGTTGATACCCATTTAAAATACTACAAAATACATAGTCAAATTGTATATCATTTATAGTTATTGATTTAACTTGTTTGTTTCTTGATGATAATAATTTATTTAATTCATCTGTAGGAAGAGATAATATTTTTACAAATATATCAAATAACATAACATTTTGATCTATATTATTTATTGAAGGAATACTAAGTCCAAGCATTTTTTGTGAATCAAACGGTAATTTTGAGATATTATCCAAACATTCTAATAACTCATCTATTAAATCTTTATGCACTTTTGCATTTGGACTTGTTGAATGACTAACTGCATTGAGTGGATTGGGATTTTTGCGTTTAGACATTATATAATAAATTAATTTTAATTATTATTAATAATTTAATTTATTAATAATAATTTTTTGAAATAAATACCAATTAATTGATAAAGCATAGAAATATTGTAAAAATACGGGTAAAAATAAAAACATATCACATCATGGAATCAAAAAACCGGTAATTAGTTTGCCCATTGCTCAAGTTATTAAAGAAATATGCATCCTGGACACCTTTAATTGTTTTTTCCATATTATTCAATTTATTATCCAATACAAACATGGGTGCAACTATATTACCGACCTTTTCATTAAGTATATCCTCAGTAATATCACCCAGCGTATTATAAGTGTATTCTTGCATATTTTCATGTCGGGCCATGATAGATGCTAGGCCGATTTCATATGATAATATATTTTGGCTATTGGTAGGCGTGGCAACACTTAGGGTATACGTTAATTTACTAGCAACCGTATTGACATTATTAATTATATTTAAAAATTTACTACGTTCTGATACACCACTAGTAAATTTAGTTACAGTTTCGCCGATATTGGCATCTCCTTCGGTAGGTTTGCAACGTAATTGTAAATCAAATTGTTGCGTCACCAATAGATTATTTGCGATAGCACCGAAATCTGCTGGTGAAACATTTATTTTGTCAGGCGTAGATGTCTTGACAAATGAAAGTTGTATTTGGTTGGGTGCAGCCAACTCAGAATATATAAACTGGCATTTATCAAATTTGGCTTGTTGCCCATCCGCAACTGAAGTAATTACTGCTTCGCAATCCGCAGTATTCGTTTGGCTAAGACTTGCGGTGTTTTTAAATACCACATTGAATTTGAACCCCGATGTAGGGTTGAAATAATATGGATTTGGCACACCTGATTTAGATTTATTTGCCAGTTTCAATACCAATTTTGAGTATTCATCGGTAGTAGGCAATGCAGGTAATGTTGTTTGGAATCCTTCTAAATTGGTGAATTGGGATTGTTGAATAAATGCCATATTGCAAGTTGTTTTAATATCATTAGCATTAGTTGGTTGTGGTGTTGATGATGTAGTATAATTAAACACAGGTTTATAATTATTTAGCGAGTCATATCTCAAAAATTTAAATGATAATTTTCTATTACTTGCAAAAAACCATTTGTTTTGTAAATCATATAATAGAGGCTCAGTGTTATTTAGATTTAAATTTATATATGGGTTTGATAATGTTGGTGTAGTATGACCTATGCCATTAAGTGTAACAGTAGTTAAATACAAATCAATATTGGGTAATATACTATATTTATATAAAATCATTCTATCCAATGCATTAGTATTTTTTGTTACTAAATAAGTATTAGTTAAATAATAATTATCTGCACCACATGTAAATTTCAAATTTCCAATAACAGGGATAACTTCTTTTATTTTAATTGAAAGTTTTTTATCTGGATATGCATCACAATTTATATCAAATGATGTTACTCCATTTATTAAAATTGGGTTAGTAATTATTCTATATTTTAATGTATTTTTGTTTTGTATATAATATTTAGCAAAAGTTCTATCATCTATTAATTTTAAATCTGAATTATTTTCTTGTGCAGTATTCATTGTAGCTAATGTATTTGAAAGAATAGGAACTTTAGTTCCAGATGATACTTCAAGACCTACCAAATAATACCTCATTAATATCATATTTATAAAATTATAACTGTAATTTCCATTGTCTGGTATATTTTCATTTATTTTAAAGTGGCATATATATTTAGGCGTTTGTATTTCTCTATCATTAAAATATATTAACCTATATGAATTACTGCCAAATATTATTTCGGTTGGTATTTTAACATCAACATTATTTATTGATATTGTATACAAACTCGTCTTATTATAGTTAAGCCTATACGTTTTTAAAAGCGGACGTGTAGAAGTCGTTGCGCTTGTTGACGTCGCTGCACGTGTAGAAGTCGTGCCTGCACTTGTAGAAGTCGTGCCTGCACGTGTAGATGTCATGCCTGCACTTGTAGAAGTCGTGCCTGCACGTGTAGATGTCATGCCTGCACTTGTAGACGTCGTGCCTGCACGTGTAGATGTCATGCCTGCACTTGTAGAAGTCATGCCTGCACTTGTAGAAGTCATGCCTGCACTTGTAGAAGTCATGCCTGCACTCGTAGAAGTTATTACTGTTCCATCAGGTTCTAATGTTATGAATTCATTTGTTTTATCCAAGAAATCAAAGCAATAAAAACTAGATATAAAATTTATACAATTTTTAATTCCAGGACCGGAAAAAAACAAATTGCCACCTATAATTACATCTAATTTATTATTTGGTCCTGGATTATTTAATGGATTTTCCATATAATAGAAATCATATGGGCCGTCACTTAACACAACTTTTTCAATTTGGTCTTTATCTGCTTTTAGATATTTTTTTGATGTGTTATCAAGTAAAGTAATTGTTTTATTATCCTTTGATTGTATATTAAAACTAGATTTATTAATATTATTAAGTATTACAGCACCATCTGGTTTTACATATAAATATTGGCCATTTAATTTTATATTAAAGTTTCCATTTATTGCATTTTTATTATTTATTTTATTAACATCGAATGACACAGGTAAATTTGGATCTGCTTGTTTAGTAGTAGTAGTCGTGCCTGCATTTGTTGGGGTCGCTGCACTTGTAGAGGTCGTGCCTGCACTTGTTGGGGTCGCTGCACTTGTTGGGGTCGCTGCACTTGTAGAGGTCGTGCCTGCACTTGTTGGGGTCGCTGCGCTTGTTGGGGTCGCTGCGCTTGTTGGGGTCGCTGCGCTTGTTGGGGTCGCTGCGCTTGTTGGGGTCGCT
>JACCEB011537925.1_pt1 | contig 11860 bp, 9 predicted proteins | sample 7454761 | NCBI WGS metagenome assembly JACCEB01 (sample SAMN15323454, study PRJNA562643) | freshwater metagenome | isolation source: river surface water | place: USA:Blue River Watershed | collected 2017-08-18 | reverse complement strand
CCGTCGCCCAGAATTTGTCTTGAACGGCAAAGCAGCAGGAAGTGCCTATTTCTTCTTTAGAAACAATCCCTTGTTTTCTGGCGACTTCTAAACGCGCATTCATCTCGTCCGCCGTCTCTACTTGAAATCCTAAGTGCCCAAAGTTTGCCTGAACACGTTCTGGATTTTCAATAAACGAGATAATCAGGGAGGGACTATCTAACACATATTTAGCATAGCCTGGCTTCACTTTCGTAGCTGGCTGACCGAAAAATGTCGAGTAAAAATTCACCGATGCCGCTAAATTGCTGACATACAGGGAGACGTGCATTCGTGGAAAAGTTGACATATTAACAACAGTTAGATTTTTGTGCAACAAAATAATTTTCGAAAAACTCCCCAAAAAGCTGGCTAAATTCTGCCCATTTTTCTGGGTTAATGCAATAACAAACCGAAACACCTTCAATGGTTCCTTGGATAAATCCGACCTCTTTCAACTCTCTTAAATGCTGAGAAACGGTAGCTTGTGCTAAACCTAATTCTTGAACTAGATCTCCATTTATACAGGTATTTGATTTTACTAAAAACTGTAAAATCGCCACGCGTGCTGGATGTCCGAGTACTTTGGCCATCTGAGCGATCGCATTTTGTTCTTCTGTAAAGAGGTCTGTTTTAGTGATTCCCATTTGTTTGATTATTACATTGCAATATTACGATGAATAAAAGAAATAAAAAAGGCCGAAGCCTTTTTTATTTTAATCTCTATAATTCAAGGCGGGTTTACGATCCCCTAAAAGAGCCTTGTATTTAAATTCAGCCCCTTTTCTCTTCGTCCATTCTGCTTTAGCCGCATCGATCAGTGCAGGATTCTTGAATAAATCCATGGCGGTTCCTGCTAAGGTTTTGGCAGCTACTATCATACCTTTCTTCCCTATGCTCATTCCACCCGCAGCCACTGCCTGCCAGCTATGAGCCGATGTACCTGGAACCCAAGTCGCTGTTCCTAAACCGATTGTAGGAACTACCCAGCTCACATCACCCACATCTGTAGAACCTCCCCCACTAGGATCCGGACGACCCGGAACCACAGAGGCAGTCGATGCTAAATCAGTTTGCAACATACCCGTGGTTTGCTGCATTTGTTTCGCAAAAGCTAATTCTGTCGGGTTCAAGGTATATCCACCGACGGTTTGTAAGTTTGAACTCATGACAGATGCTAACTTATCGTTTGGCAAAATTTCATATACTCCGCCGATGACCTCTAGCTCATAACGTGTGCCTGTTTCTAAAGCGGCACGCTCGGCTGCTTTTTCCAAGCGATTCTACACATCGGTTACGATATCGCGTTGCGGAGATCGCACGTAATAATAGACCTCAGCATAATCTGGAACAATATTAGGTGCCTTGCCGCCATTCGTAATCACGTAGTGAATTCGGGTAGAAGACGGCACGTGTTCGCGCATCATATTCGCCATAAAGTCCATAGCCTCCACCGCGTCTAAAGCAGAGCGTCCTCTCTCTGGAGAAGCAGCTGCGTGCGACGAAAGTCCATAGAAGCGGAATTTTCCTGTTTTATTCGCCAATGAGGAACCCGTTGAAACCGAATTCGCATCGCTCGGGTGCCAATGCAACATCACATCTGCCTCATTAAATAATCCTTCACGCACCATATATACTTTGCCGGATCCACCCTCTTCGGCTGGACATCCGTATAATTTAATCGTTCCTTTTCCTCCTGTTTCCTTTAACCATTCTTTGATGGCAATCGCCGCAGCGGAGGAACCTGTTCCAAATAAATGGTGGCCACAAGCGTGTCCAGAAGCACCACCTAACGAGCGTTTAGTCGGAATAGAATCTTGTGATAAACCTGGCAAGGCGTCGTATTCGGCCATAATTCCGATGACCGGTTTTCCTTGTCCATACGTAGCAACGAAAGCGGTAGGGATGCCTGCCACGCCAGATTCAATAGTAAAACCAGCCTGCTTTAAGGTTTCCTGTAAGAGCGCTGAGGATTGTTTTTCTTTATATCCGACTTCGGCGAAGTTCCAGATTTTTTGTGCTATCGCACTGTAATGCGATTCTTGCTGTTGAATTCTAGCTAAGACTTTCTTTTTGTCAGCATCTTGCGCAAATACGTGTAGACTAACAAAAACGAGTAGGAGTATTTTTTTCATAATTGAGGGATGATAAACTTAAATTTAGCAGGAAGAACTTGGAAATCAAATTGATTTGACGTTTGGACTTCTCCGTCTACCTGAGCACTAAGGATACGACTTGTTTTAATATTAATATTTTTCGTTTGTGAAAATTCCACTATGGGAAGGTTTACGTGTTTTCCCGATTGGATGATGGGCATGTAGTAGAGGCGTTTCCAAACAGGAATAGGGTCACAAAATAGGACATCGAGCAGGCCATCTTGCACGGAGGCTTTGGGAAAGAAATGAAAGCCTCCACCCGCCCTAGAGGAATTGAACACCATGCATAGGAAAACCTCGCGATTTCCTTGAATTTGATAGGTTTTAAACTTCAATAAGTTTGGAATAGCTGCCAAATAATACCCCAAACCTCCCTTAAAATAGCGAATAGAATCCATTGATTTCAAAACGTCCCCTTCTATTCCGATCCCCACACCATTTAAAAAAAGTTGGCCATTACAGGAACCAGCATCGAAAGATTCTGAGTGCCCAGCTAGTATGGCGTCTAGGTGTTCTCGCCTCGATCGCTCCCCAAACAATTTCCAATAAAAATCATTCCCTGTTCCGCCTTTGAATAAGGCAATCGGCTTGTCGAGCGAAGGATATTTGTTCACAAAATAATTGAACGTTCCATCACCGCCCATGACCCAAACTTGATCAAAATCCCCTAACTCCGAGGGCCACTCTTTAATAAAAAGCTTAATTTCCCAATCTGTTTTCTCTACCTTTACGGTCTGCATTACCCAAGAAAAATAATTTGCAATCGCAACGGTCTTTTTTAAGGGATTAATTAGAAAAGCTATTTTTTGACTCATCAGCATAGAATTGTTTAAATTTAACATAAAATAAATCAATATGTCAAATTCTCTACCCACTGCCCTCATCACCGGAGCCTCCCGCGGAATCGGTCGTGCCTTAGCTTTATTGCTGGCTCAAAATAATTTTCAATTAAGTTTAGTCGCGCGAAATAAAGGAGAATTGAAAGATCTAGCGGCAGAAATAACGGAGATCGGGCATCGTCCTTTGTATTTCGATGGGGATGTTTCGGATGAGGCTTTTGTATCAAATGCAGTGGAGAAAACGGTGCATACTTTTGGCCATATTGATTTTGTGATAAATAATGCTGGCGTTGGAGCTTTTGGACCTACTGAGTCCTATTCTGCTACTCAATGGGATCAGGTTTTCGATACGAATGTAAAAGGAACTTTTTTGTTTTGCCAAAAAGCCCTTCCGCACCTGAAAGCCGCTAAAAAAGGCCACTTCATTACGATTGCATCCGATGTAGCGAAACGTGTTTTTGACGGAGGCTCGCTTTATTGTGCCTCTAAGTATGCACAACACGCGTTCACAGAGGCGCTAAGAAAAGAGGTACGGAAAGAGGGGATTAAAGTAAGCACGATCTATTCTGGTTTAGTCGATTCCCATTTTCACGCGGACCCAGCTGGAGACCCATCTCACGCAGGTTGGTTAAGCCCAGAGGATATGGCGAATAGCATTTATTTTGTGATGAATCAGCCAGCACATGTGGTAATCGATGAATTGATGATACACCCCTTAAATCAAGAATATTAAGTCAACAGTGTAGGACAGTTTGCAGGACTAGATTAGAATTTTTAAATTTAATCTACTAATAAACCTATCAAACATGTCCCAGTGGAAACCTTCCCTAAGTTTTAGCCAAATCGTCAACATGAATGTTGGATTTTTTGGCATTCAATACAGTTTCGGATTGCAGCAGAGTGCCGTCAACCCCATCTATGATTTCTTAGGGGCTAGTCCAGACGAAATTCCTTTATTAAATCTGGCAGGTCCTGTGACCGGTTTATTAATCCAGCCTTTCATAGGCGCCTTAAGTGATGGAACCTGGCATCCTAAGTGGGGTCGTCGCAAACCCTATTTTTTCATAGGAGCCTTATTGTGCAGCATTTGCCTTTTATTGTATCCTTTCTCGTCTTCTTTGTGGATGGCGGCCAGCTTATTGTGGATCTTAGATGCAGGAAATAATACGGCCATGGAACCTTACCGTGCCTTTGTAGCTGATAAATTGAATGAAGAGCAACAGCCCACTGGGTTTCAGATGCAGAGTTTTTTCACTGGTTTTGGCCAAACCCTAGCCAACCTATCCCTCTTCATTTTTCCGATGATCTTCATCGGAAAGACGGGTTCACTTCCTACCTGGGTGTATGCCTCTTTCTTTTTAGGGGCCGTTTGTTCCATAGGATCCATCTGGTGGAGTATGCATACCACCTCAGAAATTGAACCCACCCCGGAGGAAATTGCTGAAATCCGGGCAAGAAAAACAAGTGTACTTCAATCAATTCTCGAAATTTTTCACGCAATAGGCGAAATGCCTAAAGTGATGTGGCAATTAGCGTTAGTGTACTTATTCCAGTGGTATGCGCTTTTCTGTTATTGGCAAAATTCCTCGAAGAGTATCGCCTTATCCGTTTGGAATGCAACGCCAAAAGATAACCCTGATTTGTATGAAAAAGCCGTTTCCTGGACCGGTTTAGTGAACGGTTGGTACAACATTGTAACGTTCTTATCAGCACTCGCATTAGCCGGTTTTGCCAAGAAATACGGGGCTAAATCGGTACACATGATTTGCCTTATTCTAGCAGCTGCTGGTTTCCTAGCCTTCCCTCATATTGAAGATAAAAACTTATTATTTTTTGCGATTTCAGGCTTCGGAATAGGTTGGGCGAGTATGATGGGAATTCCCTATTTATTGGTCGTAGGTGATATCCCGAAAGAACGGTATGGGGTCTATATGGGAATTATCAATATGATGATTGTGATCCCGATGATTCTTCAAAATCTATCATTTGGCTATATTTTAAAGCATTTTTTAGACAACGATCCCAGAAATGCGATTACCTTTGCAGGTGTTTTATTAGCCATTGCTGCCCTGGCAACAGCCTTAATTAAACCATCCCCAACTAAACAATCCGCATGAGTGTCATTTGTATAGGCGAAGCCTTGATTGATATGATTTGTACTGACAAGGGTTCTAGCCTTTCAGACGGTCAAAATTTCTTAAAGAAACCCGGAGGAGCTCCTACGAATGTGGCGGCGGCTATCGGCGCCTTGGGTGGCGAAGTTAGCTTAAGTGCGAAAGTTGGGAATGATCCATTTGGGCGACAAATGATCTCAGTGATGCAAGAATTTAACGTGGATACTAAACACGTTCACTTAGACTCGACATCATTCACCACTTTTGCCTTCGTTTCCTTGATGTTAGATGGAGAACGCGATTTCGTTTTTAACCGCGGCGCAGACGCTGAACTAACGGAATCTGAAGTATCTTCTATTGATTTAACAGGCGTGAACATTGTTCATTTTGGTTCAGCGACTGCATTTTTAGACGGCCCTTTAAATGCCGCTTATTACTCCTTGAAAGAGCGCGCAAAAAAAGACGGCAAAATCATTTCTTTCGATCCGAATTACCGCCATTTACTGTTTGGGGATAAAATACCATCCTTTATCAAGCAAAGTATGATTTTCTTGAAAGAAGCCGATTTTACAAAGCTTTCGGATGAAGAAGCGATGTTAATCACAGAAACGGCGACTTTAGAAGAGGCGACCGAGGTATTATTGACCCTCTGTCCCGGTGTTTTTGCGATTACCTTGGGTAAAGAAGGCACCTTACTAGGTTTAGAAGGTAAAACCTATGTAATTCCGAGTATCCCGGTAAAACCTGTGGATACAACGGGTGCAGGCGATGCCTTTGTAGGCGCAGTGCTTTATCAATTAGATGGATTAAAATTCCAAGACCTTGATTTTGCTGCTTGGAAAAAGATCGTGGAAAATGCAAATAAGGCAGGTGCCAGAACCTGCGAATACCTAGGGGCGATGGAGGCCTTCAAAAATTTGAATAATAGTATTTTTAATTAATCTAACGTGTACAATTCCGATCTCCAAAAACAAGCAAATGCGCTTGTAAAATCATATAAAATAAAAGACACTGGCTTTCAAGAACGATTGACTGCGAATCTTGATGATATCCATAACCACTTTCAAGCGCTCTATGGGGATAGCCCTTTGTTTACCGATTTAATCCAAACCATTTTTAACGCTTACACCGAACGCAGTCTTGAACTTAAAAAGCGGGATGAATCAAAAGCAAAGAAAGAGGTGAATTGGTTTTTAAGTCAAGATCTAGTCGGAATGAGTTTGTATGTGGATCGCTTTGCTGGCAAAATCACGGATCTACCCGCCAAAATTCCCTATTTGGAGAAACTAGGTGTAAATTTTCTTCACCTCATGCCTTTGTTTAAAAGTCCTGAGGGAGAAAGTGATGGAGGATATGCAGTGGAAGATTTTAGGGTAGTGGAGGAAAAATTAGGAACGATCGAAGATTTACGTGCGTTCCAAAAGGCACTTCAACAAAAAGACATGTACTTGATGATCGACATTGTATTAAACCACACGTCGCATCACCACGAATGGGCTAAGCTAGCAAAAGCAGGCATCAAAGAATACCAAGATTATTTTTACATGTATGACGACCGGCGCATTCCTGATGCGATGGAGGAAACCATGCCAGAAATCTTCCCTGAAAGCTCTCCCGGTAGTTTTACGTATGACGAAAAGTTAGACAAATGGGTGATGACCGTTTTTCATCATTACCAATGGGACTTGAATTATACTAATCCTAAAGTCTTCATAGAAATGCTCGCGAACGTCTTTTACTACGCGAACTTAGGAGTGGATGTGGTGCGTATCGATGCTCCAGCCTTCATTTGGAAACAAATGGGAACATCCTGCCAAAACCTACCCGAAGCGCACCAATTATTACAATTAATTAAAATGTGTGTGGAGGTTGCAACACCTGGAATGGCCATATTAGGCGAGGCCATTGTGGCTCCTGCCCAAATTATGGAATATTTTGGGACAGGTCGTTTTGCTACACATGAATGTGATTTTGCCTATAACGCCACTCAAATGGCTGTTCAATGGGATGCATTAGCGACCGGCGATATCCGCGTGATGCATCACGCTCAACATGAATTAGTCCGTAAACCAAAAGGTGCCACTTGGTTAACCTATACGCGATGCCATGATGACATTGGCTTAGGTTATGATGATTGGATGATCGAGCAATCTGGGTTTAATCCATACGATCATCGCACCTATATTAAAAACTACTATAGCGGCGGCATTGAGTCCCCTGCAGTTGGAGCCCTTTTTGCAGTGAATCCGAAAACTCAGGATGCACGCCTTTCCGGGTCTTTAGCTTCCTTATGTGGTTTAGAGAAAGCTATCAGCTCAAAAGATGCAGCAGCTATCCAGACTTCTATCGATAAAATAACGCTGATGCAGGCGCAAAGTATGTTTGTAGGGGGCGTTCCTATGTTATTTTACGGGGATGAGGCAGCTTACACAAATGACTATTCCTATTTACAGGATTCCGGAAAATCGTATGACAACCGTTGGATGCACCGCCCGCTGATTGATTGGAAAAAAAATGCAGCTGTGGACGGCCCAAATACGGTGGAAAACAGAGTATTCACTAATCTACAGAAACTAATCAAGTTGCGTAAATCGCTGAAGGTAGTAGCAGACTTGAAAAACATTCATTGGTTAGAGGTGCACAATAATTCTATCATCGGTTTTGAGCGTTACCTCAAGGGGGAGAAAATTTATTTCTTATTCAACTTTAGCTCACAGCCACAAGAAGTGACCTATTATATGTTAGGGGCTTTCGGAGAACGCGCAACAGTCATGAAAGACTTGTGGTCTGGAAAAACTATCCAAATCGGAATGGATCACGACCATTTGGCATTTAATCCTTACCAGTTTTATGTCTTAAAATAAAAAACATCCCCCAGAAGGGGATGCTTTTTAAGAATCAAAATTCAATCATTAAACACTAAAAACCTGTAGGCGGATTATAAAATTGCGTCCAAAGCCTTCTTGCTTGTGCGAAGGCTTTCGAATGCGTCTTTCGGGAAATCGTGTTCTACAAAGAAGTGCTCTAGGCCTCCTGATTTCGCAGCGGCAAAAATGCGCTTGTAGTTCACAACACCCTCTCCCACTGGGAGAATATTTTTAAATTCTGCGTCAAAATCTTTAATATGGCATAAGGGGAAACGGCCTGGATGTTGATTAAACAATTCCACGACATCAACTCCCGCCTTTGCAGCCCAACCTAAATCAAGTTCAAATTTCAATAAATCTGCAGGAATTTGAGAGGAAAATACGTCGAAGGCTTTTTGGCCATCCACCACTTTAAATTCTGCATCATGGTTATGGTAGCAGAAGTTTAAACCCGCTTTCTTCGCTAATTCACCTACTTTAGTTAGCGTGACCACTGCTTGTGAAACCTCGTCTTTCGTCTCAATCGGAATATTCGCACAAACTAAGTATTTTACACCTGCTTCCGCTGCGTTATCCACCGATTGCTGTGCATCATCACGTAGATTCATCATCTTCGGGAAACGCGACATATCCATACCTGGACGTGGTTTTAGCGGGGCACCTACCACATGATGTGAAACCCAATTAAGACCCAAATCTTTATTTAAGGCCATGAACTCCTTACCTTTCATCCCATAAAAGCCCGGTAACATCGAGAACGCAGATTCAATTTCAGTATAACCTAAATCTGCTATTTTCTGAAGATTTCCCTTCACGTCTTGGTCGAATTTTCCAAAAAAGGTAAACAATTGGATACCCACCGGACGGCTAGTATACGATTGAGCTGACAAGAAATGAGGAGCTAAAAGGCTAGCAGCAAGAAAGGAGCTAGATTGCTGAAGAAATCGTCTTCTCGAGTTCATAATTGATAGGTTTAGAGGTAACAGATCAAATTTAATGTATTTTATTGATACAATAAATTATTTTTTCCATTTTTCTCCAAAAACCGTCCTAAAAGTCAACTCGCTGGCCTGAATGGATGTGTTGTTTTTATGCCAAGCAAAGTCGCCTCCATCCTTATGGCAATCCACATAATACACCCGGTGGCCCCAATTAAGCACTCGATCACCCGATTGGTAGATAGGCGCATCGGCCATATTTTTATCAAAAGAACAGTTCACTAAATAAAATTGTGCCTCCCGGTGGTAGCGCCCTAACTTATAACCCGGATCCCCGATGAACCGACAGTTCTTCAAAACTGTCTTTGCCCCTTGCTCCCCTGATCCATCATGCCAAATCGCTGCACTCGTATTATGACACACAAAGGTGCAATTCTCAGCCAACGCATACCCGCGTGGACAATACAAATCCACTCCTCCTTCAATCAAACAGTCATTTAAATAATACATCCCCGCATTCACATCCCACGGACTTACTGTATCACCCCCACCAGACCTAATCGTGCAATGTTCGAAAGACAAACGTGTGGCGCCCGGCATCGTCCTCACCGCAAACTGATGACCATCCATACGCACGATTTTCTCTCCCTCTTTCTCCCCTTTTTCCCTTGGTAAGGCATACTTTTGGACCGTCGTTGCACTTTCTTTACCTGCTTCATTCAAGCAAGGAATCGTCACATCTTTGGTCACCGTAAATCCATAGTCATTCACAATCGTCAGCTGCTGAAACGATAAATCGTGCCCTTTAATATTCAAAACACCCGCGCCATAATCATCTGGATTAGCACAACGCCAAATATCCCGCGCAATCGTCTCTTGCAAAACCACACCATCCCTGCTTTCCCCTACAAAACTCAAGTGGTGCTTTAACGAATCAATGAAAACCTTTTCTCTATAGTGCCCATTTTTGATAAATATCTCTTGTCCTGGACGCGCGGCATCCACTGCCTCCTGTATTGTCTTAAAGTCAACGCCCACGACGAGTCGTTTGCGCATAAATCGATCCATCCGTTCAACCACCTGATCGAACCAGTGATTCATTAACACAAACGTATGTGGCGATTTTTCGAAGGTAAAGTATTCCGTATGAATCCCAAGCACCGTCATCTTTTGTATGAAATCTGTTCGTCCTGCATGCATGCGCTCGACACCAGAATTCAAAAACAAGATAGGAGGATCACCTTTCGTAACATGACTTAAGGCTGACGCCTCTTTCCAAATCGCCTCACCTTCTTTTTTGTTGTATCCGAAATAATAGGTTGCTGCAGAGGTGCGTTTGCTATCATCCCCCTCTCCCGATTCCGGATGAATAAAGGCTAGAATTCCATCGATATCAATTACACCATCTACTTTCACCCCTTTTCCATAGGTATTTTCATCTTGGACAGATCCTAAAAGGGCAGCCATTTGGCCCCCGGCTGAATAACCAGCTACATAGATTTCTCCTACATTTTTACGCTTCGAAACCCACTGCAAGGCTGCTTGTGCATCCAGCATCGCTGCAGGGTACAAGGCTTCTGTGGACAAACGGTATTCGACTAAAAAGACCCGATAGCCACGATTCGCTAAGGCCTTTGCTAATGGAATATGTTGTGAACGATGTCCTGTTCGCCAGCCTCCTCCATGAAAAAAGACCAAAGTAGGGAGTTTAACAGAGGATGAAAGGGCATATTCGTCTATTGCTAGTTTTCTCTTTCCTATCACTTTGTACACTGAACTTTGAACTTTGCTCTTTGAACTTTGCTCTTTGCTCATTACACTTTGAAATTCGGCTAGACGCACCGTAGGATCCTCTTTCAATAGATTCTGCCAGGCTGAATAATTAGTAAAGGAGGTGTCAGATTTACCCGTGATGCCCGATTTATTTTGAGCTACAAGGCTCAAAGAACTAAGCATCAATAAAATAAGGAGTTTGCGCATAATTTGTAAAGGCTAAGTTTCGATTATTCTAATCATTCTTCCTAATTTAAGGGTCTAAATCAAGAACTATGAAAAATATACGCGTGCTCGTGGTGGGTTGCGGAAACATGGGAGCCTCTCATGCGAAAGCCTACCAGAACGTAGCAGGTTTCGAAATTTGCGGACTCGTTTCCCCAGGAAAAAGTAAGGACGTTTTGAATGAAGCATTAGGTGGGGGCCAAAAGCTGTACAGCGACTTTTATACCGCACTAGCCGATTCAAAACCTGATGCCGTTTGTATCTCTACTTACCCAGATACGCATGAAGCCTATTCCATAGCCGCCTTAGAAGCGGGATGCCATGTTTTTTTAGAAAAACCAATCGCCGATTCACTGGCAGGTGCGATTCGGGTAGCGGAAGCCGTACAGAAAAGTGGAAAAAAACTCGTGGTAGGCTATATCTTACGCCACCACCCATCTTGGATTAAATTCATTGAAATCGCGAAGAGCATGGGGAAACCACTCGTGATGCGTATGAACTTAAACCAACAATCTCACGGATACATGTGGGATGTCCATCGGAATTTGATGAAATCTTTAAGCCCTATTGTCGATTGTGGGGTGCATTATATTGATGTGATGTGCCAAATGACACGCTCCAAACCCCTTCGCGTTTCAGCCATAGGCGCGCGAATGACTGAAGACATTCCAGCGGGCAATTATAATTACGGTCAACTTCAGATTTACTTTGAAGATGGATCCGTGGGCTGGTACGAGGCTGGCTGGGGTCCCATGATCTCACAGAATGCATATTTTGTGAAAGATGTTTTCGGGCCTAAAGGTTCCGTTTCCATTGTAGCGAAAAATGCCGGTGGCGAGGGTAAATCAGACGACGTCGAATCCCACACTAAAACCGAATCTTTACGTGTTCACCACGCAGATATTGATGCAAATAATGAATTCACCCGTG
>JACCEB010489110.1_pt1 | contig 11862 bp, 15 predicted proteins | sample 7454761 | NCBI WGS metagenome assembly JACCEB01 (sample SAMN15323454, study PRJNA562643) | freshwater metagenome | isolation source: river surface water | place: USA:Blue River Watershed | collected 2017-08-18 | reverse complement strand
CCATCGTTAATAGTGGCTACGATAAACCAGAATGTGTTTTCACCAGTAGGTGTGGCTGCTGGACGATAACCACCTGTGATATAAAATGGTGTTCCAGTGATGCCACTTAAAATAAATTCATCACCGTTACTGCTGCGAATACCGCGAACATCTGCTTCAACATTTTCACCAATGTTGTATTCATTCGCACCCAATGCTGCACTAGGCACATCAGGTGTAAATGTCATTTTTGTTAGGGGTATCGTTACTTCTGTATAACTCTTTTTAATTTGTGGCATTGTGGAAATTTCCTATAATCTAATATTTATGGTTTTTTTAGACTAACTGCCTGTTGAAATCTTTCTAGTTCTTCCATGGTTAAGAACAGTTCTCGTCTGGTCCAACCATGTTCTGGTATCCATGTTTCAAACTCTAACTGCCAGTTTTGGTTACGCAATTCTGTTAAGCGCACATTGACTTTATAGTTAAGAGTATCAATAACATTTGCACCTGGTTTTGCTGGTGTTCTACCTGGATGTGGTGTTGTAAATTTCTGCATTATGGTCTGTCCTTTAATTCTGTTAGCCAGTCTTGGTATACCTTGTCCCAACTTAGAACAAACTGGCGAATGGCTGCTATGTCATTATTTTCTAAGTGTTCTCGTAAAACATGTAAAATGCTCAAGGCTGTTTTGTATTCTTGTTCAAGAGCCATGCGCTCGAACTTTCCTAATCGTTGTGGTTTCATCAGTCGTTCTCATCTTCCATGGTCATCATTCTAAACTCATCGTAGGCTAGATGAATCTTGCGTGGTCCTTCAATGTGAAAAGTGTGTTGCATTCCACTACTGCTGACATTTTGTCTATCACAACGAATCACTATCTTGTTATCATAGACAAATAGATAGCATTCATTATCGTAAATGTAGTAGAGTTTGTCATCACTGTCCCACTGAAATGAGTGGTTATTATAACGGAAACTGTTTTCCGTGATATATTCTTCAAGTTGGTCACGGATGGTCGCCTGCAACCATAATGTGCCTGTTTTTAAAATATCTACGAACTGTTCTTCTGTAATCATGCTATGCTCCTAAAAAGAAAAATAATGATTGTTTTATCTACGGATAATGTTTTCTACTGCTTGGCAGGCAAAACGATCTGTGGTAAACATGCTGTTTAGTTTTTCTGCTAAACGGCGGCAATGAGCCTCATTGGTATAACCTGTTCTGGGGTATTTAACCTGTAAACCCACATGCGAAAAGTATCGCTCACGCAGACTGACTGGTTTATTCATATAGGTCAAACACCATAAGCCTGCGCTTTCTAGCACATCCATATAAGTGTCATCGTTGATCTTATGCTGTAAGATTATTTCGGGTCCTGGTCTAGCCATTATACATCTCCAAATTTTAATACTATCATTAACTGTGCCTGTTCATCTTCTGGATATAAGAACTTGGCAAACTCTCTGGCGTTGGTGAACTCATGTCCATCAACGACCCATCGTGCTGGCATTCTGGCTTGATTATAAGCACCCATCATTGCCTGTTGCTGTTGTAGCCCACCCTGATATTGGTTCATTAAACCTGACTGTTGTGCGTTGCCAAATAAGCCTTGTGCTGCCTGACCAAATAGACTCGTAAACATTATACTGTCCTAAACTCGGCACTATAGTTGGGGTGTTTTAGCGTGAATAACAAGAAATCTTCTTCTGTCATTTTAGCCCAGTATACCTGTCTTGCCCAGTCAATACCGTTTTGAAATGGGTGGTCATTATGCCAGGATTTTAAGTCATCAACTAATCTGGCTACTCTACCAAAATCATCTTCATAATTCATGTCTTGTTCTATTAGTTTCATTCTGTGTCCAATTCTAAGTCTATGTCTTGTGCTAGTTCATCTAGCAGATAAGTCCACTGGTCATCGTTTTCTGTTAACCATTCTACAATCATGTGAATATCTCTGTGGTTGCGTTCTCTTAAATCTACCATTCTGTATCTGGGGGATTTCTCCCCCAGTCTCCTTATTTCATTTTCGCTTCAATCTTTTTCAGCGTGTTGGCTATTTCCCATAAATTTTCTCCTATAAATGCCAACATATTGTAATCGTCTATTTCAAATGATACCTTGCTGTTTTCACTAATTTCAGTTGCTATACTTTCTAATGCGTCTACTACTTCTTTCATTTTTGTCCTTTCATTGTAGTAATAGTATTTAGTCTAAGATTCAGTTATATGTATGCTTTATGTGTAATAGCACTAATCAGGTTGTCCATTTGTGTATTCTTAGTGTGTAAGTGCGGTGTGTAAGTGGGGTAAAATCTACTAAACTCTGTTTTTTCTTTTGCAATAAAAATTCGTTACTATAAGGATTTTACCCCACTTACACACCGCACTTACACAGCATAATAAAACGACTAACAAAAAAGCGGGCTAAAAACCCGCTTTTTATTAAACTTACCCTGGTTTATAACAAATCTGTTCTAATCGTTTCAACAGTTATTCGTTGATCTATATTAGCCTTACCATCAATTTCAATGTCAGGATCAATAAAATCAGTCAAATCAAATGTGAAGTTCACATCATCTTTGACCATATTCTTGTCCCTGATAATAGCAAAACGGCGTCTTGCTTCACTGCTGGCACCTTGATAGGGATAAACACTGGTAGTTTCTACGACACAATCCCAGTTTGCTTTAGTGTTTAACCAGTGAACAGCCTGATTTTTAAACCAATCTTTAGTCACTTTAGCATTCTCACTGATTTCATATAGCTTATGTGCTGTTTTAATATTAATAACATTACTGCTATCCATTAAACCAACCAACTTTGGCATAAACACCTCTATACCTTTTTGCTGTCTCACAATCATCTCCTTATAATACTTTCCATGTAGCGGTAATAACTCTCTCATATTAGCAACATCGTGCTTGATAATAATATGACCTAACCAACGTGCGATTTCTAGATCATTTTGGTATATTTCTTGTTGCCACTGCTTAATAATGTAAGTGGCTGCTGTTTCTTTTTCTGTGGTAAATTCATCGTTAAAATCTGTGATCTGCTCAGTGTAAAGTGCAATGTGTCTGGCTAAGTTATAACGAGCAATAATAGGTTCAAATCTACGATCTTCACCGCTAGGTCCAGTTCCTGCCAATTTAGCAGTAGTAGTATAACCGTTTCTAAAAAACATAAAACAAAACAACCTGACAGCATCTGTGGCGTTTTCACCCATTGCTCTGTGGCGATATTTTCTGTCACCTGTCAAGTCTTTAATCTTGTCAATAGGAATACTGCGGCTGTCTTTTTCACTGACTTTAACCCACATCTTACCAAATAAATCACCATTATGTGTGCCAGAAATAGTTTCTTCGTTAATAGTAGCACAGCATTCATCAGTGAAAATACTTCTGACAATACCAAAGAATGTATCTCTGCCCGTCCCACCTGTAGCACAACTGTCAATATTAGGTATCATAACATCTTCAGGATGCACATAACGATAAGCAACCAAGCGTTCTAATTGATCTGCATAATCTTCATCACCACCTGCAATACTCAAGCAAAGTAGTCTAAATGCAACATGCGGAGTTTCGTCAAATACAGGCTGTAGCCAATATTTTTGAATATCTGTCATTTGATTATAAGTGTTTGGTCTTGCCGCTGTGTTAAAATCTCTAACAACATGCTTAAACATTCTATTACTTGCTTTGGCTACTCGTTTAATTTCCTGTTCATTATTAACTTCCCAATTAGCATCCAAGTATAAAATATCTCGCATCTCACTGCCTGTTAAACTAATAACTTTAGGGCTACGTCTGTCGCCATCAGGGTCAACCATCCACCATTTCTGTCCGTTGACCACATAGTGAATATTATTGATCTTAAAAGTCTTTTCAATACTGCTTACTGAGTTTTTCTCACGCTGTTCATTATTGACCATACTCATCAACTTGCCTAAACTTGTGCGATGCTCCTGGATCACAGCACTAGTATTCTCTACTACTGCCTTATAGGTTTTGATACTAGCTTGAGCCTCTTTTAAGTTAATACGAAGTTGTTTGAGTGTATCTTTATTAGTTTCCTTGGCTATTTCAACTTCCAGTTTAATTACTCGCTCTGTAAGTTCGCGGATATTTTCTTGTGCTTTGGCTAACTGTTGTTCACTGTCCGTAATATCTTGTTCAAGTTTGCCCTTTGCTGCCGCAATTTCATCTTGTTCAAGATTAAGTTTAATAATATTATCAGTCATATTATCCTTTCATTATCTTTCTGGCAAATCTCAATGCTGGACTCGCCTGTTCTTGTTGTAAACAATTTTCTCCACATCGTTGCTTTAAAAAATGTATAACACTACCCATAGTAACCCTGCCATTTTCTTGTCCATCTCGCCAAACATGGGCTGCATCTTCAGCAGTTTTCTTATTCATCATGCCTTGTGTAACATACTGAAAGTCTTGTAGGCTAAAACCGCCTGCTTTTAATCCCCAGCCTATGTTGCGCCAAATAGCATATTGTCCTACAAAACAGCCACGCAACAGTTCCAGTATGCGCTGTTTGCGTTCATCTGTCATTGTGTATTCAACTTTGGGTTGGTTGAGCATAGCATCTGCCTGTGATTGATCTTCTGCTTCAATCAAGTCAACTAACACATCTACAGCATGGGTTGGTAGTAGTCTATCTGTTTTTTCACGCAATAAGCAATCAACTGTGCCATAAAATATTCTGGTAGGGTCTTTACATGCTTCATCTGCTTGTTTGAATACTCGTAACAAACCACGGTTTAGTTTGCGTAATCTGCCTGCATCACGAATAGGTTCTTCTAGTCTAAACATGATCCTAAACTTGTGTAATTCTGGAGTAAAACTTGGAGTTGCATAAAAGCCAGCGCCATATAAGTTGTAAAAATCATTGTCAAATAACTCCGCAACTTCCATGCCGCTGTCAATATCAACCATGATTAACTCACGGCTAACAAAGTTTGCTTCTTTACGATTATCACATGTGAGTTCTGCACTGGTGGCAACGCCATCTTCAGTAATAAGCGCAAACACATCTGCCCACTCACACTCAATATTCATCCAACCATAACCAAGATTAACATGGGCGTCTTTACTTGGTTTGCCTCTAATAGTTTCGTGTATGCTTAGTTTCATCTTTTCTCCAATATTTTTAATAATCGCTGTCTTGCTCTTAGTGTATTAACAAGTTCTTGTTCTTCTCTAATTTTTAATTCTTCTTCATGCTTGGCAATTCTTGCGTCCGTTTCAGCCATTCTTTTTTGTTTTGCTGCCGTGCGTTCTGTTTCTTCGCGCTGTAGTCGTTCGGTTTCAGCACGAAGTCTTGCTTCACGCATAGGCGCTTCTGCTAACCACTTTGCTTCACGCTCTGCTTCACGCTGTCTAGCAATCTTTTCCATTTGTTCGCGATCAATCCTGGCTCGTTCAGCGGCTGCAAGCATATCTTTCATTGTCTTTTCACGCTGTATTGCTTGCTTTGCTTCTTGTTCTGCTCGTTCTTTGGCTCGCTGTTCATCAGCAATACGCTTTGCTTCTTCTCTGGCTAGTTGTTCAGCAGTCATTCGTGCCTCACGCTCTAGTCGCTTAATTTTCAGTTGTTTGATGTATTTTTCTCTGGCAAGTTCTTCTTGCTTTCGTGCTTCTTCTAAGCGTTGTAGCCTTTGTTCTTCGGCAATACGTTTAGCGTTTTGTTCTTGAATTTTGCGATTGTGTTCTTCTAAGGTTAAAACTTCACGATATTTTTTATAACTGGTAATACCACGCACTCGCATATCATCTGCCCATGTCTGTCTTTCTGCTAACCAGTTAGCACTACCTTTTTTACTGTTCCATAGTTTTGCGCCAGATAATAACAATCTTACAATATGTTCATCTTCCCAACTACCTTCATCGGCTTCTGTAAATTTTGCAACTTCAAACATATCCCATTCGATATCGTTTGCGTTTAGAACTTCTTTGATGTTGCGGTAAACCAATGTGCTTTCTGCATCGGCATTTTTAGCATCGCGGCGATGTTCTCCAATTCTGCGCTTTGGATCGCCTGTTTGTCCAACATAAAACGGATGCCATTCGCCTTCTATGTTGCATCGTAATTCATATATAATTCCAGTTTTTTGTTCCATGCTATATCCTTTCTATGTTATTACTTATGCCTGCGGTTCAGTTTTATACAGCGTTTCTACACACCATCAGTGTATTCATCGCCTGTCCAGTTGTTCATAATACTGCATCGTTTGCCTTTGAGTGTTGCCATATAAGCATATTGCTTGGCATCTACCAAACTGTCAAAATTAGCACTAACAGTATAGGGTTCTCGCGGTCTTGCTTGATATTCTGGATCGTGTCTGTGTTGTATCATATCCAATATATCTTCTACGGGCTGATGAACTTGCACACGCCATTCATATTTCACACGCTCACGAGTGCGCTGTTTGAGTTTTTTCAATAACTCACGGGGATTAAAATTGGGGTCTTTTTCCATGCTATTCTCCTTGTCATCTCACTGACAGTGTATTTAGTCTTGCAGACCTATAAACCAAGAAGCCCCAGTCTTGCGACAGGGGCTTTTGGATGTGAGATTAAAGAGAATAAAACAGTCAGCGTTGCACTGACTTAAAATACTTAGTGTTGAACATCACTAATAAGAACAAGGAATTGACCGCCAGAGACACAAGGATACTCAAAATGGCTCGATGAATAAAAGGAAAATCTCTCCAGCGGTCAATAATATTTATCATATAATACAAAAATACTATCTCATACTGTGTTCAAAACGCAAAAAAAATCCCCACTGCTTAGGTGGGGATTTACAACGGAAAGGATACTAAAAATGTCTGAACTTTTAGTAAAAGTATTTAGCATGCAATTCAGTAATTTCCTATGTCGCGATGCAGCCAGTTCTCATCAGCAGGAATATTGTTTGCCATTATGTTATCTGGTATTAGGGGATACTTTACTTCTCTGGGTTGTTTAGTATTATCACTGTGCCAAACCGCAGCATATGGACGAGTAATATTTGCCAGAGTTTTTTCTGGATCAGCACTCCAACCAAAACTCAACCACATACCATCTTGACGACAGTAATATTCGTGCTCCAAACCTAACTGTATAATTTGCGGTGATAACACACCGACATTTATAGTGTCAGGTTCTGGTCCATGCATGTTAGCGTAACCATCAGTGGGCTTGATCCATTCCATATACTTTGCCAGGATGGACCCTGGATGAGTGTTGTATTCAACAGCACTATTCCATTTGTTTCGCCACTGTGCTAAATTTCTTCTGCGTTGTCTTTTCATACCATTAGTTATCAATGGGTTATTAAATATCCTGCAACACCGATTACCGCCACAGCAATACTACCAAAGGTAGCAATTATCTGTATTGTTCTGGAGTTGTTTTGTTTTTCCAAAAGTAATTTAACATCAGCGAACCCTGATTGCATTGTGCTTTTAATACTAGAGAGATCAGTCTCCACTTTAGTGAGTCGTTGGTCAAACGCATTTAATTTCTCCTCAATACCTCGGTATCTAATAGCACATATCTCTACATGCGTGGCTAAATTTGTTTCTTCTTGGCTCATGTTATGCACCTACGGGAACTAATGTAATAAACAATGCGGCTGTGCTTGGTCCAAATGCTGTCGTGCCAAATGCAGGAAAGTCTACATGATTAGCGTCATCTACAGCATACATTAATTCCCAGTAGTCTGTAGTGTTAGCACTGCTAATCATATTGTCCCAACCAGCGATAGTTAAACCATTTGCACTACCAGTGGCTTTAACAACACCAACTTGTCCCATACTTCCTGGAACATCCGTGCCATTTTTACGCCACCAGAAATAAGCAATGTGTTCACTGGCGCTGTCATCGTTTTGAACTTGCACACTGAACTGTAGTTTATACATACCTGCGGCACCTGGGATAATACGGCTTGTTGAACCTACACTGGCAATGTTAGCAAAGTCAACTACACCACTGGCAATTGGAAACGCATACGCAGTATTACTAGCCGCAGGAGTTACTGTTGTATCATACTGCCATTGTCCATAAACACGGTTGTAGGTAATATTGTTGCCAATTAAATTAACACCAGCACTGTCTTTAATAGTTAGTGCGTCAGTGTTTAATTGTGTAGCAGTTAAACTTAAACTTAAATTGTCTGCTCTTGTAGTAGAACCGTTTTTAATTGTGCTCAAAACCATCTTACTACCACCAGCGCTTGGTGTGTAGTTTTCTGTAGCCATGACGCTAATTCTAGCACCTTGATGTGCTGTAGCAACGCTAGTAGAATTATCAGTGTGAGTGCCAAAGGTAGCAATAGCACCTATTTCATCACCGTTAAATAATTTGTTTCTGCGACCACTAATACCACTCTTACGACTACCAACTAAACTTAAAGTATTAGTTGCTCGTAGTGTATAGTCATCTGGTGCTGACACCATAGTAGTTCCTGCTGCAACAGTTTGACTAATGTTTACAGTATAAGTTCCAGTGCCGCCTGTGCCTGTGCCTAATGCAGTAATCACAGTAAGTTGGCTTACTCCGCTACCATATATCTGTTGTCCAATACTCAACACACCTGATGTGACACTACTAACAGTTAACGTAGTGCCTGTAATATCTGCAACGAATGTGGCAGTATCACCTGAAGTAACACCGATAATACTCAATGATCCGTTGATGAAGTTAGTGTTTGAAACACCTAGGCTGCGGTAGCGTTGTGTATTCGCAGTATTGGTATATGTAATATCCGCACTGGTATTACCATTACCAAAGAATAAAGATGGCTGTGTGTTTAATGGAACAGTTACACCACCAACTGTAGTAGTAGATGGTGCTGTAGGCAATCCTAATCCTAACCAGTTATATCTACTAGTGCTATCTAAAACCAAACCAGCAGGCTGTGACTGTAATAATTGACGAGCACCAGCGGCATCACTACCAGCGCCAGTAAATGAGCCAGGTGTGCCTGCGGAAAAAAGTGTTTGACTGCGACTAACTGTATAAGTTCCAACACCACCAAACCCAGTGCCTGGTGTTGCGGGGTTAGTAATTTGTGTATTATCTAAAATGCCTGTGGCTGTTAATACCATGCCAGGAACAATAGTGCCGCTTGTAACCGCAGTAACAGTTAATGTTGTCCCGCTAATATAACCTGTAAATACCGCAGCACTTTCACTCCAGTTTTCTGTGGCAAAAGCAAATATATTGGCAGGATTACCAGCAATACCTGTTTCTGTCAGCCAGTTTGTGCCATTAAAACCACCCATACTAATAGCGGCATATGGGAATGTAGTTAAAGGAATAGTAGTAGCACCCGTTGAAGTGGCTGTGCCGCGCTTACTTTCTAAAGTTAATTGTCCAATAGCAACACCTGTTGAAGTGCCACCTGGACGATTTTGTCCATATTCTCTAACTTGTATTTGTCCAAACTTACTGCCTGTAGTGTTATCAACAAACAGACTAGGACTGTCTAAACCATCATTACTTAAAACGGTGTTTGTTTCACCATTAGCATCTGTGTTTCTACCACCAACGCTCAAGGTTTCAGTCACTGAGCCAATAATTTGAACACCGCCGTTTGCGCTAGGAGTTGTAGAATAACTGCTGATTAAGCGAATAGCGCCATTGCCGTCTGTGTCCACAGTAATGTTGCCGTTAGCACCATCTGCTAGAGTAATATTGGCACTAGTAGGATAACTGCCTGTTCTAATGTCTAAATTACCAGTGCCGTTTGTAGTTAAAATAGCAGAGGTATTTAATTGACCTAAAATCATGTGTCCATCATTAACTGTAGTTCCTGATCCTGGATCAATAATAAGATTATTTGAGCCTTGAGTGCTGATAGTTAATGTGGCATTACCGTTTGTAGTGATAGTAGCAGGCGAACCACTGTCACCTACAATAACCGTATCGGTGCTTAACACAACATCACCAGTAGTATCTGGTTGAATTGTAATATTACCAGCAGCACCACTGCTAATTGTAATAGGACCTAATAAATTAGTAACATCATCAGTATATAAACTACCAGTAACTGTTAAATTATTTGCTGCCGTTACATCTGCACCACTTAAAGTAAGCGCAGTTGCGCTACTTGATTTAATATCATTACCAGTAACTGTTAGATCACCTGCTACGGCAACATCTGCACTAGACATAGTGATAGCAGTAGTTCCACCACTTGACTTAATATCATTACCTGTAACAGTTAGATCACCAACAACTTCAACATTACTACCACTGAGTTCAATTGCATTACTGGTTGAACTGTAAATTGTATTCCCACCGACTGTTAAATCACCAAGAACTTGAACATCGTTTACACTTAACTGAATGGCACTATTGCCACCATTACTTTTAATTGTGTTGCCGTTAATGGTAATATCATTACCAATAGTTGCATCACCGTTAGCAGATAATGTAGTTGGGGTTGCTCCACCATAACCTGCAACTACTTCGCCTGTTGCATGAACATTACCAGTATCTACATGATCTGCAACTAAATTATTATTAATAGTTGTTGTGCCTGTGTTAGCACCAATGCTAACTGTAGTAGCCGCACCACCAATGTTTAATGTGGTAGCAGCGGTATTGATTAAGTTAAATGTAGTTTGCGGTGTAGTGATATCATTACCATTAACTGTTAAATCATCACCAACAGTTAAATCACCTGCAATATCTGCACTGTTACCACTGACAGTGATAGCAGTTATACCGCCAGTGCTTTTGATATCACCGCCATTAACAATAAGATCGTTAATGCTGGCATCGCCAATACTGGTAATGGCACCTGTAGTGCCATCAATTGTTGCCGCAGTGTCGCCTACAGCCAAGCCAAATTTGACTTTAAATTTTTCGTTACTCATAGTTCACACAATCCCTATTAATTGATGCTAGTTCTAACAACAGTAAATGTTGTATTATTAGAACTCGCTGGTGTAGCAAGCAATCTTACGCTGCTACCGCTTATGTCTGCTGTGAATGTTGCCAAAGCACTTGCAGTATATAATTCTCCATATGTTGTTAACATAGCCGTTGCGCCATTGCGTAAGGCTGTAAAACTAACAGTATGTAAAGCATTGGTCACTGTATCTTCAATTGACACTGTGCCTGTTAAAGTATTTCTAGTTGTAGATGCGATTGCAGTTGCACTTGTTGTGGTTGTTGTAGTTAACGCACTGGCAAAAGAAGCATTATCACCTAATCCTAAAGTTATTTGTGAGGTAACTCCAGGCTGAATAATTAAATCATTACTTGTTGTCCAACGATCATTGGTTTCATCCCAAGTAATGTTCGCGTCTGTGCTTGATCCGCGCTCCACAACGATTGAAGCATTTTGTGTTGGTGCACCTGTATGATTAGAATTTAATGTTAATGTAGTCGCACTAAGTTCAGCAGCCCCTGCATCAAACCCTGCAACTGGTGTAGTAGTTGCAAAGTTATCTGTGCTGACACTTAAACCAATACTAGGAGTTGTGGCATCATATCTTGCACCTACACTGGCATATGTGGCAACTGCCTGACTATTACTATCTACTTGGAATACTACAGAAGAACCATCGCCGCTAGCATATGGTGTAGAAGTAAAATTCTTTCTAACAAGTAACGCACTTGAAACACCGCTTGTGCTATTTTGATATTCAGCAGTAAAACGGTTAGCAGAACTTGTTGCGCTTACTACGCTGTTATTGATAAACTTAGTGCCATCAAATGTAATAACTTGTCCAGCCGCAGGGCTGTTAATATCAATTTGATAACCGCTTATATAGATATCACCGCTAACATTGGCATCACCATTTACATCTAAGGTGTAAGCAGGGCTACCAGTGTTAATACCAACTTGTGCCGCACCTGCTGTAGTAT
>JACCEB010840581.1_pt1 | contig 11870 bp, 14 predicted proteins | sample 7454761 | NCBI WGS metagenome assembly JACCEB01 (sample SAMN15323454, study PRJNA562643) | freshwater metagenome | isolation source: river surface water | place: USA:Blue River Watershed | collected 2017-08-18 | reverse complement strand
CCGCGTGATATTTTATATATTGATAAATCAAATATACATGGTACCGTGCAGTACCAATCTTAAGACCCCCTAGGGGTTCTTAAGATTTTGGCACTCACGCTAGCGAAAAGTTCTTAATTTAAGGGGGGCTTCAATTAGGCACTTTACGGTACCAAGAATGTTAAATTAAGAGATAATCGTTTTGAACCAGTTACGCAAACAGAATTTTCCGAACTCAATTTCAGCATAAATTATTTTATCGAATTATATGAATGTGAAGAAATTTAATTTAGTTTTTCTGCAACCATAATACCATTTCTTACTTGTGGTAAATCTGCAAGAATTTTCCATTCTGAATTTACTCGTAAATTCTCAGCAATTTTTTTTGATTTATCTGTATTAATATCATCTAAAATAATAGTTTTTGCTCTATCTTTTAGATATTCAAATTCGTGATAAGTAGTAAATTCGCCCCCATCAAATAAAATTAGATCAAATTTGTCTGGTAATTCTTTTCTGTCTAAAAAATTACCACATGTTTGTACATTATCCATATCTACTTTATGCCAATAATTATAAGTAGTATCTGATAAAATTTGAGGAAAAATTTCATATAAATCTTTTGGTGTTTCTTTCCAAATTACTTCATTTAATATATGAACATTATTAATATTTTTATAATATGATTTTGCATCATTAGATTTTTCTTTATTTGATTCTAAACTATAAAATACCCAATTATCTGTACGATTAATTAAATTATCTACAAAACATTTTGTAGATCCAAGACCATTCCATGTACCAATTTCTAAAAACGTTTTATATTGAGAATTATTACAATACATTTTTATATATTGACCTAACATATCATCAGTTCTAACTTGACCAATTCCAGAATTTCTACATTGCATATATCCATTTAAATCATTTTGGTCCCACATTTATATTGAAATATAAATTTATCTTTTTATATCTATTTATATTTTTTTACCATATCCATTCTTCATAAAAAACAAACCTACAATAATTAATATTAATCCAATATATTGTTTGCTATGTTGTAATCTTTGTCCTAGTAAACCATATGCTGCTGAACATTCTAATACAGCTGATACACCATCCCACATTCCATTAACATATAATATAGGTGCCTCTCTCAAAGCTTGGACTAAAAAGTATACTACACCAATATAACCTATGATGCCCCAGATTAAGCTATTTGTAGAATTAGTATTAACATATTTTTGAAGTGAAAAGTCACCGTATAACTCTGATACACCTAATAAAATTATATTTAAAAAATTAGAATCCATATAAAATATAATATTATTATTTATATTAGTAAAATGCCTGAAATTGTAGAAGTTAAAAAATATTGTGATTTTATCGAAAAAAATGTTAAGAATAAAAAAGTTCAAACTATAAAGATTTTAAAAGGTAGATATAAAAAACACGGATCTTTTGAGGGTTATAAAGAAATAGTAAAAGAACTCCCGTTAAAATTATTAAGAGCAGAATCAAAAGGAAAGTTTATTTATTTAACTTTTGAAAATAATTTTGTTTTATACTGTACTTTAGGATTATCAGGAGGCTGGACTTTTAAGAAAAAAGACTCAGATAAATATAAATTTCCAGAAATTATGGAGTTTCTCAATGTCAAAGATATAGATGAATATAGAGATACTTCTTTGGATCATCTAAACATAGAATTTACTTTTGAAAAAGGATCTCTTTTTTTCTTTGATACTTTGAGTTATGGAACTATATCTGTATCAGATGATCCAGATAAATTAGAAAAAAAATTAAAAACTCTTGGACCAGATATCATGGACATAGATACCAGTTTTAAAATTTTTGAAGAACAAATGAACAAACAAGAAAAGAAAAAAATAGGCTTAGTTTTAGTTAATCAAAAATTAATTAGCGGTGTTGGTAATTATTTAAGAGCGGATATACTATGGGTGGCTAAGATTTCTCCCCATCGTAAAGTTCAAGATTTAACTAAATTAGAATTGAAAAAAATATATCAAGCAGCAAGGGATTTAACATGGATTGATTATGATAAGAAAAAAGGTAAGAAATTAAATATTATTAGTAAAAATGCAAAACATCCTCATGATTATGAGAGAGAATTCTTTGTTTATTATGAAGATGAAGATATTTACGGGAATAAAGTTAAAAAAGAAGAATTATATGAAGGTTCACAAAAAAGAATAATTTATTGGGTACCAGAAGTTCAACATTAAAAAAATTGAATATTAAATTATCCAAAATATATAATAAATAAATAAAATTAATACAATGTCTCTAACTGATATTTATACTTTTTGGTTTTCCAATCAAGATATGTGGTTTGATTCCACACCTGAATTTGATAAAATTGTTTCTGATAAGTTTAATACAATTTTATTAAATCCTCCTAAAATCTCAACTAGTTGGACTAATCAGGAAGCTATTGGATATATTTTACCTTTTGACCAAATTACTCGTCATATTAAGCGGAATAATCCCAATAAAGAAGAAATTACTCAACAACATCTAGAAAAGATTATTCTTTTTGCAAAGAATTTTTATGTTATTAACAAACATAAAATTTCGTCTGAAGAGTTTCCTTTTGTGTTACTACCGCTACGTCATACAAAGACATATGATAATTTTATGTTTGCTGTACAAGAAACGTGGGCAAAATTAAAACATAGTTATATTGATTCAATCAAAAATAATTATATTCGATTTCTAAAGGCATCTTACGAACGGTATCTCAAGTTCAGTTTAGATATGAATTATGAAGGTGAAAATATTATCTTGTATGAACCTCAATCGCGAAAGATTATTTCAGAAGAACTTAAAGAGATTCTTGATACACGATGCAAGATTGCCGAATTAGTAGAAAATACAGATGACAAGATTCATAAGGTAATTAATTATTTGGATCCAAAGAAACATTATATCTTATCTCTATCAGGTGGTGTTGATTCAATGGTTCTCAGTTATATCTTACATAAGAAGAATATTAATTTTACAGCGGTCCATATTTCTTACTGTAATCGTGAAGAATGTGAACAAGAAGTACAATTCTTGAAAGAATGGTGTGATATTATTCAAACAAAACTTTATTATCGCAAGATTCATGAAATCAAAAGAAAAGATTGTATGGAATATGGTCTTCGTGAATTATATGAAGATTATACAAGAGATATTCGTTTTAATACGTACAAACTTGTATCTAAGATAATTAATCCAGAAAATCTCGAAACAAATGTATTCTTGGGTCATAATAAGAATGATCGCTTTGAAAACATTCTTACTAATATTGCTGGACAATCACATTATGATAATCTAACCGGGATGGAACTAATTCAGAATATTTCTGGAATTAATTTCTATCGACCTCTTCTAAATACAACAAAAGAAGAAATTTATGAATTCTCACATAAACTAAATATCCAACATCTACCAAATTCAACACCAAGTTGGAGTCAACGTGGAAAGATTCGTGATCAGGTAAAACCAACTTTAATAAATTGGAATCCAGTTATCATAGAATCTTTTTTCAAACTAAGTGGAGAACTAGGTTCTTATGTAAAGTTTATTGAAAGTTTAGCAGAAAATACGGCAAATGAATTTAAACAAAATAAATCAATGAAATTCAATATTGAAACAATTCCTACTCTAGAATATTATTGGCTACATGTTTTTCGGACTAATAATATTTGGTTAACTACTAAATCTAATATTAATTGGGTTGAAAAGATTAAGTTCATTAAGAATAAGTTTCAAGATTTAGAACTAAACAATATTTCTAAAATTAACTTAACAAAAGATAAACAAATTTTGTGGAAAAAGATTAATTCTACTGAAATTGTATTTTTATTTAAGTAAATCATTGTTTGATTCTTTTACATATTTATCAGATATAAATTTAATGTTTTTATTTATTTCTTCTTCACTCAATTCATTTGAATTTAGTTTATTCTGTATAAGAACATTATTTGAAATATTGTGTTTAATAAAAAAATTTTCAATATTACAATTTGATTTATTTAATTTAGAATATAAGAAGACATTATATTTTTCAATAATATTCAATAGATGTTTGTGTTTTGACATTATGAATAATAAATATATTATGGTCTATTATTTAAAAAGTGAAAAATACAATTTTTAAATAGAAAAATAATAGTAAATTTAAATAAAATGTCAGAATATAATATTAATTCTAAAGAATTCGTGATGTATATCTTTGTTAACAACGATCTGAATATGGGTAAAGGCAAGATTGCTGCACAAGTGGGTCATATTGTTGAAATAATGATAGAAGAATTAGTAAAAGCAGAATTAACTTCAACAAAAAAGAAATCTTTTATTGAAGATTATACTATCTGGAAAAGAACAGGAAGAAAAAAAATTATATTAAAAGCAACAGAAGAAGAAATAAAACAACTTAGTCAAATAGATGGGGCACATTGTGTTGTAGATGCTGGTCTAACACAAATTCCATCAGGAAGCATGACTGTAGTAGGATTTTTACCATCGAGTACAAAGAAAAATATATTTAGTAAATTTAAATTATTATAAATTATTCTTCATCATAATTTGCAAAACTATAATTTACATCATAATGATAAACATAATTATTAATAGGAGGCCATCTTTCATGGCAACTTGCCAAAACTATTTTTTTAAGTTTACATTCTTTGTATTTTTTCTTTCTTTCAATAACATTATTAATAATCATCTCTAAATCTCTCCATCTAGTTTCACCACATGAAGTAAAGTCTGTTTTCTCAATACCTTCAAATATAATTTGTAATTCATCCATACTAAAAAATTTATCAAAATCAGAATGTTTATTTTTCATTAAATTCATATCATCTGATTTTATAAAGTCATAAAACTCATCCATTTTATTTTATTATGAAGCCTATTTTTTATGTGATATATTATTAAAAATTGATTTAATCTTATTTTAAACACTAATTTATTTAATATTAAATATAAATATGCTAGAATTTAACTTTGTATTTTGTATGGATATCGAAGGTGGTATCTCAAAAGATAACCAAATTCCTTGGAAAGTTAAAGAAGATACTAAATATTTTCGAGATGTAATTACACGAAAAAATAATTCTAAGAAAAATATTATTATTTGTGGAAAGAAAACATATCGAGATATGGGACCTATTAAGAATCATCTAACTTTAGTTTTGACTAAGAGTTTGGAAGATAAAGAAGAAAAAGAAGATAATGTAGTTTCTATGGAATCTGTTGATGCTACTTTACAATATTTAAAATCAAATGATGATTATGGATCCATTTATATTTGCGGAGGTAAAAAAGTTTATGATGAATTTTTTCACTTATGTCAAAAATATCAAGATGAATATCATGGTATAATTTATGCAACTGTAATAAATAAAAGTTTTGAATGTGACAATTTTTTAAATTCAGATCTTAAAAATCTAGTCATAGAAAAAGCTTTTAATCATTTTAATCATCAACATAAAAATTTTGCACATGGTATAGATTTTCAACAATTAAAAAATCATGAAGATAATAGTAATCTAGATGTATTATTTCTAAAACCATTTGATACAAAAGGTAATTTTCTCAAAACAAATAATTTTAGTGAAATGAGATATTTAGAAGTAATGAGTAATATTTTAAATGCACCAGAAAAAGTTGGTCGGAACGGTACTACCCGTTCTCTATTTGGAGAGATGATTAAATTTAAAATGGATAAATTTCCTTTACTAACAACAAAGAGAGTATATTTTAAAGGAGTATTTGAAGAACTTATGTTTTTTCTTAAAGGTGATACTAATGCTAAACATTTACATGATAAAGATGTTAAAATTTGGGATTTAAATACAACAAAAGAATTTATTAACAGTTGTAATTTAGATTATGAAGAAGGCGATATGGGTCCAATGTATGGGTTTCAATGGCGTCATTTTAATGCACCATATGAATCAATGCATACAGATTATACAGGACAAGGTTATGACCAATTAGAATATGTTTTGCATGAATTAAAAACCAATCCAAATTCACGTAGAATTATTATGAGTACTTATAATCCTGCTCAAGCAAAACAGGGAGTACTTTTTCCTTGTCATGGTATTGGTATTGTATTTAATACAAGTTTAGATACAAGTGATACAGAACGTAAGACTTTTTATCTAAATATCATGCAACTCCAACGGTCATGTGATTATTTTCTAGGAGTACCGTTTAATATTGCGTCTTATTCTCTTCTAGTTTATATGATTTGTGAAGTAATAAATAATGATGAACATTGTAAATACAAATATAAACCAGGTGAACTTACTATGACTCTAGGCGATTATCATTTATACGAAACGCACTATGAAGAGGCAATGAGACAATTGGTAAGAACACCAAATGAATTTCCTATTTTATATTTCAATAAAAAAATTTATAAAATCGAAGATTTCAAATTGGAAGATATAGAATTAATTAATTATAATTGTTGGCCAGAAATCAAAGCAACAATGGTTCAATAAATTGAGTATTTTTATTTATATTAACTTGTAAAAGATTATTATATAATGACTCATAATTGTGATATATGCGAGAATGAACCTGATTCACATTCGTTCACATATTTATATAGAACACAAAAGAAAGAAATATATGAATACGTATTTTATACATGTGTAGGTAAAAAATATGATGATACTGATAATATAATTCCACATTATAGAAAGACTCTTGAAACAATGAATCCAGATAAATGGATATGGATTTTTAATTGTGATGGATTTACTTTTAGACATTATACAGAAATAAAACTTATTACAAAAATTGCTGAACTTATTAAAAGTTATGGTAAAGTAGAAGCGATATATTTAGTAAACACACCTGGATTATTATCTTTAGTTTTAAACATAGTAAAACCAATTTTGGGTAATGATATTTATCAAAAAATAAAATCTCTAAATTCCGAACAAACAGTAAATTTAATAGATTTAGAAATTAGTGATAAAATATCATTAAAAAGTATATTATCAAAATCTAAATAAAATTAAATTAAATAAAATAAATTTGGCAAATTTTGTTGCGCAAAAAATGCATCTAATTCTTCATTTCGATATTTCATACTAAAATGAATCAAAATAAATTGAGTAGAATTATTTTTTTTAATTGTTTCCTCAATATCTAACCAATGAATATGTTTATTTAATTTAGCCAATTTAATTTCATCCTCATAGATGTAAGTACATTCAATAATTATAGTAGGATAAGTATAGATTTGATGGTTTGACAAAATATTTTTATTTGTATCACCAAGAAACAAAAATATCGGTTCTATTTTTTTATAAGTAATTTCAACACCTTCATCTTTTAATTTTTTAAGATAAAATCCGTTAAGAGTTGAAAATTCTTCTTTTAGTTTATTTTTTTCAACACTAAAACCAAATCCAATTGATTCAATACCATGAGAACACTTAATAGGTTCTACGACCCATTTATCTTTACCGTTCATAAAGTTATAATGGTTTGTTTGAGTAATTGATTTAAAATTAGTTTTTGCCTCTGATAGAATATTTTCATCAGATGTTGTTAATGGGGTATTTCTTGACATCCGTAATGCACTAACTAAATATGGTTTTATCATTCCAATAATATTTGGTGACGAAATAACATTAATTGAATTATCTGGATTTTCAATATTCTTTTCAATATTCTTTTCAATATTCATAGTATATTGCGGTAAGTAAATTACATGATCTAAATGTTGATGTGTAATAAAAATATGTGAAAAAGATTTTTGTACATCTAATCCAGCATCAAGTAAAATATCAAGACCTTTAATTAAAAGACCTGTCCTGTGAGCAGCACGTGAATATCCTGTAAGAAAAAGTCCTTTATAATTTTTCAATTGAATTTCTTTAGAAGAGAAATGTGATTGCGACATTTTATTAGTTTATGCGTTTATCTTAATTAAATATATCTATTATATTTTTAAATTCAATTTTTATTAAAATTTTAATATATATGAGGTGTTGTTTTAAAAATGATTATGTCGAATTTTTATCCTATAGTTATGAAGATAATATTAAAAAAGTAGAAGGTTATTATTCTGATAAATTTAATATTAAAATTAAAGTTATTGGAAATAGTATAAATAAAAATAAAATGTATTTTTATCTATCTGATTGTAATAAAATTATAAATTTATACATAAGATACAAAATAATAAAAAGTTTCTTTGGAGATAAAATTATAATTTATGATAATGATTATTATATAAATACAAGCGTTTAAAAACAAATTTTATTTAATATATTATTAGATATAAATGTCTCAAGATATACTTTTTATTTTAACCCAAAAAGATTTAGATATGAAGGCTGTAAAATCAAGCAATTTAGTAAATATATTTACAAATATTATTTTTGTAGAACCAGAATTATATGAAAATAGAGAATTAAATATCCCCCAACCTGTTGATATTGGTGGAATGTTAGTAAATGTAGATAAGATTAATAGTTTTTTAAAAAAAATTAATTCAGATGAAAAATTAAAAGAAGGTGTAGTCAATAAGAATGTTTATGTATTATCTTTTGAAAATTTCTTACAAACTATTAAAAAAGATATTTCTGGTGTAGAAACAGTAACAGTATATGATTCAGTAAATGTTCATTTATATAATAAAGGTACTTTTACATATACTATTGGAGGTTTAGCAGAATTTCCACAAATATATATTGAAGAATTTAAAACAGTCGCAAAACCAATTATACAAAAACAAGAAGATACTAAAAATCCAATAATCTTAGGTTTTGACAAAACTTTTGGGTCTTTAATTTCTGAAATTAAGGATGTCCCAGAGGATAATTGGTGTAAAGAATTTAATAATTTTGATAGAATTGAACAAATTGCCGTAACACTTAACGGTATAGATTATAAAACATTTTTATTTAACACTATGAAGGAAAATGATACGCTAGATCTTTCAAAAATATTTACAAATATTACTCATAAAAATATGTTAAGTATATCATGTATAAAGAAAATTGTCGAGTTTGTAAAAAAGAATGAAATAAATATTGATTATATTTGTGGTGCGGATGAAAATGGAATTATGTTTGGTACTTTTATTGCAAATTTATTAGGATTACCATTTGTACAAATAAAACATAATACGGATTGTATATCAGAATCTTATGAATTTGATTCATATAAAGTTCAACAAAATATGATGGAACAAAATAAAGTAGTCTTAATAGTTGATGATTTAATTACTGATGGTGTAAAACAAAAAAGTATTAGCAGTGTATTGAGTTTCTTTTTCCCTAGAATTACCTTATTCTTTACATTAGGATTAACTGAGAAAAATGGTGATGAGGCAAAAGAATATATGGGAGATTTATTTAATAATATTATTGCTTTATTTTAAAAATTGATTTTTAATTTATTTATAGTCAAAATTATAAATAAATATATAAAAATGTCATATACTTTATTTTTGCCTTCTATTATATCATCTCTTGTAGAAGTCAGTATAACGCAACCATTAGATGTTATTAAAACACATTCTCAAGCAAAAAAAATGGATCAACTTAAATATAATTTTAAAAGTTTATATAAAGGTTTTGTACCACGTGCATTAGGTAATATTCCATCACGTACAGTATTTCTTTTTTCACAGGATTATCTGTCATATAATTTAGAAAAGAAATATCACCCTATTATTCTACCTATGATAGCAGGTACCGCACAAACCATCGTAGATACTCCGATTGAGATTTTAAAAATGAATCAAATATTTGATATTAAAAATAAATCATATTTTGCAGGTTTTATCCCACATTGTTTTAGAAATATTATTTTTATTGGTTTTGTTTTTAATATGAAAGAATATGCTAAAAATAAACATAACTCAATAGAAGCTATGGCTTTGTATGGGGCAATGGGTGCCGTAATCGGTTCATATATTTCACATCCATTAGATACTTTAAAAACTATTAAACAATCAAATAGTAAAATACAATTAAAATCGTTCAAAGATTATTATAAAGGGGCTCATTTACGCGCAGGTATGGGTTTTATTAATATGGGAATAAGTTTATCTGTATTTGAACTATTAAAAATATTTTGGGTATTTAAACAATATTAAATATTAAATATACATTAAATTTATTTATGAGTGAGAAAATTAGAGAAAATTTACATTTAATTTTAGAGGAAGTTGATGAAGTTATAGGTGTAAAAAATTTAGAAAGTTTACTTGAAGAAAATAAAAAAGTTAGTATGTATTGGGGTACTACCCCTTCTAGATTACCACATTTATTATATTTAATACCTTTAATTAAAATTAAAAAATTTACTGATTTAGGAATACCAGTAAAAATTTTATTAGCTGATATACATGCATATTTAGATTCTAACAAATCTAATTTTGAAGTATTAGCACATCGTACAGATATACACGAAACTATTATAAAATTTTTATTAAGATCTTTAAATACTGATATGACTATGATATATTTTATTCAAGGAACATCATTCCAAGTATATCCAGATTATATAATGGATCTATTTAAGATTAACGGTATTTCACGTGTTTCTGAAGTTAAGGCAGCTGGAGCTTATGCAGTTATTCAATCAGAAGACCCGTTAATGACATCTTTATTATATCCAACTTTACAAGCATTAGATATACAACATACAAAGTCTGATATATTTTTTGGCGATTCTAATCAAAGAGAAATTTGCAGATTTGCAGATAAAACTTTATGTAAATTAGGTTATAATAAAAGAACATATTTTCTAAATGATTTTAATGATGTAATTAAAGATTTAAATAATATATCATTTTTAGATTCTTATGAAAAAATAAAAGAAAAAATTTATTCATTTAAATTTGGTATAATAATTGAGTTATTTATATCTGTAATTTATGATATATGTGAAATAAAAAAAATAGATATTATCATAAATAATATTAAACTTAATAAATTTGATGATTTATTTGATTTTTATAACGAAAATAAAATTAACAAAGAAAATATTTATGATTTTGTTATAGAAATAATAAATGATATTAATGAACCAATAAGAAAAGAATTTAATGAATTAGATGTTAAAGAAAAATTAGCTGCTGCTGATTATTAAACCAAATTAGGTGATTTTCCAGAAGTTTTATTACCATTAATAACAAATGGAATTAGTAATTTATATGTGGCATCATATTCTGGGTTAGCTGTACGATTTGGTAATTTTAATCCAAATTTTGTGGATACATTATTAATAAAAAGATCAATAGTTTGGTCCATATTATATTTTGTATCTACATATGATTGATATGTTTCATCCATTAGTCTTATAGCTTTGAGCATATCTGGTTTTGTATCAATTTTGATACCCCACAATTCTAATACAATAATCAATGTACAAAAATAATCATACATATATGTAAATGTGTTTTTTAGATCATTTTTGTAATTTGTCTGTTCATAATAAAATTTAGTCCCTCCGTTAAAAGTACTTGATTCCCCATAAATATTTAAAACACCCATACTACCGAAGTCAATTAATTTAAATTTAATTTCACCATCATCTTGTATTTTATATACAATATTTGCAGATTTTATATCTGAATGATATTGTCTTTTTGTTTTATGAAGAAATTGTAATCCATGTGCAATATCTGTAAAAAAATCTTTTGTAAGTAAAAGTCTATCTTCTATACTTATTTTAGGAATAAATTCTTTTATAAATTTATCCATATCCCCATCTTCTTTATCAAAAAAAGCAATAATCATATTATCAAAGAAAATTGGTGTGATAGCATATTTAACAGGAAATATTGTTTGTATTTTTTTGATAATATCTTCTTGTTTTGTAATTGCAAAACCTCT
>JACCEB012157628.1_pt1 | contig 11876 bp, 10 predicted proteins | sample 7454761 | NCBI WGS metagenome assembly JACCEB01 (sample SAMN15323454, study PRJNA562643) | freshwater metagenome | isolation source: river surface water | place: USA:Blue River Watershed | collected 2017-08-18 | reverse complement strand
TCTTTGATTCAGAACTACCAGCATTTGTCTTAGCTGCCCATTCATCGATCAAATGAAGTGCTTTAGGAGTATTTAAATCATCACAAAGAGCCGCAATAACTTCTTTTGCACAATCTGCTTCACCTGATGCCTTCTCAAATGCGCTGCGCCAATTAGCAAGTCGAACAGTTGCTTGTTCTAGGTGGCGATCAAACCATTCCCAGTCACTTCGATAGTGATTAGCCAAAATTGTTAAACGAATTGCCATCGGATCAATGCCGTTACTTCGAAGTTTTGAAACGAAAACTAGATTGCCTAAAGACTTGCTCATTTTTTGACCATCAAGAGCGACCATGCCGGTGTGCATGAAAACTCGAGCAAACATCTTCTTCGATGCTGTTTCTGCGTGAGCTGCGCTCATTTCATGGTGCGGGAACTTTAAGTCAGAGCCGCCACCTTGCACATCGATCGTTGTGCCCAAGTATTCAAGAGCGATTGCAGCGCATTCGATATGCCAACCTGGACGACCTTTACCTAGTTCGGTTTGCCAGCTTGGATCATTTGGTCTTTCATGCTTCCAAAGAAGCGCATCCAAAGGATTGTGTTTACCTGGTCTTGCTGGATCACCACCGCGATTTGCAAAAACTTCAAGCATTTCATCGTGGCTTAGATGGGCAATTTGTCCAGCACACTTTGATTTTGATATGTCGTAATAAAGATCGCCATCTAGGTCATAAACAGCATTTTGTTCTTTAAGTGCCTTGACTTGCTTAACAACTAAATCTATAGATTCAACTACACCGATGTAATTGGCTGGGGGAATAACGCGAAGAGCTTCCATGTCATTCTTAAAAAGTTCGGTTTGCTCAACTGCGATGTCTTGCCAATTTCTACCTGTAGCATTTGCCCGTTCGATTAGCGGATCATCAACATCGGTTACATTCTGCGCGTAATTCACGCCAGCACCTGCCGCGCGCCAAATACGATTTAATGTGTCAAAGGCTACATAAGTTGCAGCATGTCCCATGTGGGTGGCGTCATAAGGCGTAATGCCACAGACATACATCGTTACTTCATCAGCAATCCGCAGAGTTTCTAATTGCTGTGAAGCAGACTCATAAACCTTGATTGGTGGAACATGAAGGTTTAGATCTGGGATGGAAACTTGTGCCCAAGCTTTCATCAGAAATTAATCCTTCTTCTCGTGGTGTCCACCGAATTGCTTACGCATAGCTGAAAGAACTTTGTTTGCATATTCAGAACGATCGCGAGATTCGAATCTTGAGAACACTGCAGCGCTTAGGACTGGTGCTGGCACACCCTCTTCAATTGCAGCAATTGCAGTCCAGCGTCCTTCACCGGAATCTGAAACTTTTCCAGAGAATTCCGAAAGTTCAGGGGATTCAGTTAACGCAATTGCAGTTAAATCAAGAAGCCAGGAAGAAACAACGCTTCCACGGCGCCACAGTTCAGTTATCTGCGGAATGTCGAATTCATATTGGTAATGCTCTGGATGAGCTAGCGGTGTTGTTTCTGCATCCGCTGAACGTTTGGTTAAACCTTCATTGGCGTGATGCAAAACGTTTAGACCTTCAGCAAATGCCGCCATCATTCCGTATTCAATACCGTTGTGGATCATCTTTACAAAATGTCCAGCACCTGATGGACCGCAATGTAACCAACCTTTTTCAGCTGGCGCCAGTTCACCAGTTTTACCTGGAGTTCTATCGGCTGTTTCAAATCCTGGTGCGATGGCTTCCCAGATGTTTGTTAAAGAGTTAACTGCATCATCTTGGCCACCGATCATTAAACAGTAACCACGCTCTAAGCCCCAAACGCCACCACTTGTGCCGACATCTAAATAGTTAAGACCTTTGGCTGCTGCTTGGGCACTGTGGCGAAGATCATCACGGTAATAACTGTTACCACCATCGATGATGATGTCGCCAGGAGAAAGTTTTTCAATTAGTTCAGACACGACATTTTCAGTTATTTCGCCAGCTGGCACCATAATCCAAACAGTTCTAGGTGCTGGAAGTTTGCTAATCAAATCATCAATTGAACTGGCAGCAGTAATCAGATCAGGATTTTCTGCGGCTATATCAGTTGCCACTTTTTGATTGGCATCGAAGGCAACACTATTAATCTGTGCATTGGCAAGTCGACGAACTAAATTTCCGCCCATTCGACCAAGGCCAATCATGCCTAGGTGGTTAATTTGATTAGCCACTAATACTCCAATGATCTTCATAAACCGCTTATTCTTAGGTTATCTGGTCGGTTGTATTAACGCCTAAGCGGTGAAAACTACTAGGTAATAAATGTGCGAAAAGGTTGAACATGAGTTTGCAGGGTAGCCCAATCACCTCATCAAAGGTTTGGAGCGAACTGGTTTCATTGGCCATGATCGATGGCAGCAAGCACATTCGTGAACTTTTTGAATCAGAACCAAATCGAGTAACTGATTTAACTTTTGCTGGCAGCGGCCTAACAATAGATATCTCAAGGCAACGGATTAACTCAACTATTTTAAATAAATTGGTCAGCCTTGCCGATGATCGAGGATTAGCAAATGCGCGCCAGGCAATGTTCTCTGGTGAGGCAATTAATAACACCGAGAAACGTTCAGTTCTGCACATTGCTTTAAGGCGACCTAAAAATGATTCTTTAGTCGTTAACGGCGTAGATGTCGTTAGCGATGTTCATTCAGTTCTTGAAAGCATGGGCAAGTTAGCTCAGAAAGTTAGAAGTGGTAGTTGGCTTGGCGCTACAGGAAAACCAATTAAGCATGTCGTAAACATCGGAATAGGTGGATCTGATTTAGGGCCAGTCATGGCGTACGAAGCGCTAAAGCCGTATTCCGATCGCTCGATCAGTTTCCATTTTGTAAGCAATGTTGATGGCGCTGACTTATTTGAAGTTTTAAATCAAGTCTCACTTGAGCAAACGCTGTTCATAGTTGCCAGCAAAACATTCACAACTCAAGAGACCATGCTCAATGCAACAAGTGCTCGCAATGAACTATTTGCAGCAATTGGAAAAAGTGATGCTGAAGTAACGGCCAGACATTTTGTTGCAGTTTCCACCAATGCCAGCAAAGTAACTGAATTTGGTATTGACCCGGCCAACATGTTTGGTTTCTGGGATTGGGTCGGTGGTCGCTATTCAATGGATAGCGCTATCGGACTTTCGACCATGATTGCGATTGGTCCAGATAATTTTTCAGAAATGCTCTCAGGTTTTTATGAAATGGATCAACATTTCTTGAATACAGATTTTGAAAAAAACATTCCAGTACTGATTGGTTTAATCGGACTTTGGAATCGGTCACTACTTGAAATTAATTCAGTTGCGGTTTTGCCATACGACAATTACTTAAAACGTTTCCCGGCATATCTGCAACAGCTGACAATGGAAAGCAACGGTAAATCGGTAACTCGTGATGGCCAGTCTGTTGGAGTTCAAACTGGCGCTATTTATTGGGGAGAACCAGGAACAAACGGACAACATTCGTTTTATCAATTACTTCACCAAGGCACAGCAACAACTGCAATCGACATTATTTATCCAGCAAAGTCCCATGCCAAGTTAGCTGGTCACCACGATGTATTGATCAGCAATGCCTTAAGTCAAGCATCAGTATTTGCATTTGGGCGAACTGCTCAAGAGTTGAATTCTTTAGGAGTTAAACCAGAATTAGTTCCACACAAAGTGATGCCAGGAAATAGACCAACGACTGTAATTACGTTTGATGAATTGACACCAAAGGTTCTTGGTTCTTTAGTCGCACTTTATGAACACATCGTTTTTGTTCAAGGAATCTTGTGGGGAATTAACTCATTTGATCAATGGGGTGTAGAACTTGGCAAAGAAGTAGCCAATTTAATCTCGCCTTACTTAACAAATTCAGCAGATGTTTCTAAATTTGATCAAGCCACGCAGGCTGCAATTTTGGATTACCGAAAGAAACGTTAATTACTTTTCGCGGCGACGAAGGTAGCGTTCAAATTCTCTTGCGATAGCTTCACCGGAGGCCTCTGGCAATTCTGCAGTATCTTGAGTTTCTTCAAGTGTTCTAATGTATTCAGCAACTTCCTCATCTTCGGTTGCCAATTCTTCAACACCTGTTTGCCACGCTCTGGCGTCTTCTACTAAATCAAGCACTGGAATAGAAGTATCCAAAACATCTTCAAGTCCACGAATCAGCGCAAGTGTTCCCTTTGGACAAGGTGGAGCGCCAACATAATGTGGCAACGCTGCCCAAATTGATGCAGTTGCGACTCCACGTTCTTCTGCAGCAAAAGTTAATGCCGAAATAATTCCTGTGGGACCTTCATAGTGTGAAGTTGTGTAGCCAGTTAGGTTTTGTATTTCTGGATTAACCGAAGTTCCATTTACTGGAACTGGGCGAGTGTGCGGTACTTCAGCCAACATCGATCCAAGAGTAATTAGAACGGCGCCTTCGGGATCTCCAATTTGGTCAAGTAGGAGATTTGAAAATGATGTCCAGCGCATGTTTGGTTCATCGCCTTGAATAAGAAATATTTTTGTATTGGGCAAAGTCTGTGCTGTAGCTGAGTAGATCTTTGTACCTGGCCAAGAAAGTTCACGAACTCCATTGACATCAGTACTTATTTCAGGACGATTAAACGTAAAGTCATAAAAATCATCAGTTGGAATTTCATAAACCTGTTGACCATCCCAGACTTCAATTAAATGACTTATTGCATCAGTTGCTGATGCTCCTGCATCACTCCAGCCTCCAAATGCTGCGATCACCACAGTTGCTTCAGCTGGGAAGTTGGGTTTCAAACTCAAGTTATTCCTTTTATTGCGCTAACCAAGACTACCTTGAGGCACTGGCAGGTTATAAATACTGAAAGAATAGGTTAATGCGTAATTCTGGAGTCTTTAGTGCCGGTGACCGGGTTCAACTAACTGATAACAAAGGCCGTAAGTACACCGTTTTACTTGAAGCTGGAAAATCCTTTTTCACAACACACGGTGGTATCGCCCACGACGATTTGATTGGCAAGCCAGAGGGTAGTGCAGTTTCCTCTACCGGCAACATGATTTATCTTGCGCTTCGCCCGCTGCTAACCGATTTCGTTTTATCAATGCCAAGAGGAGCAGCAGTCATCTATCCAAAAGATGCAGCTGCGATTGTTGGTTTTTCTGACATCTTTCCTGGCGCAACCGTTGTAGAAGCAGGCGTTGGTTCAGGAGCACTTTCATGTTCATTAATCAGAGCTATCGGTACAACAGGTCACCTGCACAGTTTTGAACGCCGAGAAGATTTCGCCAAGATTGCCCAGAAGAATGTAAAAACATTCTTCGGCGAACTTCCAAATAATTGGGATGTTCATTTGGGTGATCTTCAAGTTAAAGCAGCCAAACTTAAAGATCAAAGCGTTGATCGAGTTATTTTGGACATGCTTGCCCCATGGGAATGCATTGATGAAGTTTCACGAATTCTTAAACCAGGTGGAGTTCTAATGGTTTATGTTGCAACCACAACGCAAATGTCCAAGATTGTTGAAGATGTCAGAGTCGCAAAAGGTTTCACCGATCCACATGCTGAAGAGTTGATTCAACGTCCATGGCATGTCGAAGGTTTGGCAGTTCGCCCAGATCACCGGATGCAAGGACACACTGGGTTCCTTGTCACCACAAGACGCTTGGCACCTGGCACTGTATTGCCACCACGTCGAGTTCGCCCGGCTAAAGGTGCAGAAACTACACCTTTAGAAGTAAAGTCAGAGAACGAGGAGTAGTCGCTGTGTCTGAAGTAACTTCGCAAACAGATCAAACGCGAGCTCTGCATGCCAAAATTGATGAATTGGCTGACAACAATCAAAAACTTGCTGCAACTTTGCGTGATGCACGCGAACAAATAATCGGACTTAAAAACGAAGTTGATAAATTAAGCGCGCCACCAAATGGCTATGCAACATATTTAGGTCAAGCAGGTAACGACCTAGTTAACGTTATGGTCAATGGTCGTAAAATGCGCGTTGAAATTGCACCAAGTCTTAATTTGGATTCTTTAAAGCCCGGACAAGAAGTAATTCTGAATGAGTCCATGAATGTGGTGGTTGCTGGTCAATATGAATCCCACGGTGAAATGGCGACATTCCATGAATTATTGCCAGACGGCGAGCGTGCCATTGTCATTGGTCGATCAGAAGAAGAACGAATTGTGCACTTGGCAGAACCTTTGAGAAGTGCTGTTCTTAAGCAGGGCGACAGCCTTTTATATGACACACGTTCTGGATTCGCTTTTGAACTAGTCAATAAGACTGAAGTCGAGGAACTTATCCTTGAAGAAGTTCCGGACATTAACTACACCGACATTGGTGGCCTTGGACCACAGATTGAACAAATCCGCGACGCAGTTGAATTACCGTTCTTACATCGCGATCTTTACAAAACATATGAACTTAAAGCACCGAAGGGTATTTTGCTTTACGGCCCTCCAGGTTGCGGCAAGACATTAATTGCAAAAGCAGTTGCAAATTCACTTGCAAAGAAAGTTACTGAGATTAGCGGAATTGGCGAGGGTCGTAGCTACTTCTTAAACGTAAAAGGCCCTGAGCTATTAAATAAATATGTCGGCGAAACAGAACGACAGATCCGTTTAATCTTCCAAAAGGCTCGAGAAAAAGCCAACGAAGGCACACCAGTAATCGTCTTCTTTGACGAAATGGACAGTTTGTTTAGGACTCGCGGAACTGGTGTTTCAAGTGACGTTGAAAATACAATCGTTCCGCAATTACTTGCTGAAATAGATGGCGTTGAATCTCTTGAAAATGTGATTGTCATTGGTGCATCTAACCGAGAAGACATGATTGATCCAGCAATTCTTCGACCTGGTCGCCTTGATGTGAAGATCAAGATCGAAAGGCCAACGGCAACTGCTGCGCGTGAAATTTTCCGAATTTACTTAACCCCAGATTTACCTATTCATGACTCAGCACTTTCAAAGTTTGGCGATGGGGCAAAAGCTGCTAGCCAAATGACTGATGACCTAGTTGACGAAATGTTTAGCACTGTTCCAGCAAATGAATTCTTAGAAGTTACTTATGCAAACGGTGAAAAAGAAACTCTTTACTTTAAAGATTTCAGCAGTGGCGCAATGATTGAAAACATAGTTGCTAGAGCCAAGAAAGATGCAATTAAGAACTTCTTAGCAACTGGTGAGAGCGGCATCAAGTTTGAACACTTGCAACAAGCTGCTCGCGCTGAATTTAGAGAAAACGAAGACCTTCCTAACACCACAAATCCAGATGATTGGGCACGTATTTCTGGCAAGAAGGGTGAACGAATCGTATTTATGCGCACATTGATTCAAGATGAACAAGGTGGCGAATCAGGTCGCACAATTGACACAACTTCTGTTGTTAACCACTACCTCTAACTAAAAGATTTAGGCATGTCTGTTCATCGCATTATGGGTATCGAAACCGAATTCGGTATCGCATCACCTGGGAATCCAAATGCTAATCCAATGATTATGTCTAGCCAGGTTGTCAATGCCTACGCAGATTTAACGATGCCTAATCGAATTAAGCGAATGCGTTGGGATTATGACGTTGAATCACCACTTCGTGATGCTCGTGGTTTCGACATGAGTCGTGCCGATGCTGATCCAAGTCAATTAACTAATGAAGACTACGGAATGGCAAACGTTGTTCTTACAAACGGCGCAAGGTTTTATGTTGACCATGCGCATCCTGAATATTCTTCACCTGAAGTAACAAATCCACTTGATTGTGCACTCTGGGACGCAGCTGGCGATCGAATTATGCAGATTAGTGCTGAACATGCCAGCAAGTTAACGGGTGAACTATTCACTGCTTACAAAAACAACACTGATGGCAAAGGTGTTAGTTACGGAACGCATGAGAATTATCAATTAAACCGAGCAACGCCTTTTGGTCGGATTGTTGAATACTTAACGCCATTCTTTGTCACCCGCAGCGTCTTTGCTGGTGCTGGGCGAGTTGGCCTGGGTCAAGAAAGTCATCGACCAGGTTTTCAAATTTCACAGCGAGCCGATTTCTTTGAGGCCGAAATTGGTTTAGAAACAACTCTGCGCCGTCCCATTATCAATACTCGAGATGAGCCGCATGCAGATCCTGACAAATACCGAAGGTTGCATGTGATTGTTGGCGATGCAAACATGTCTCAATTTGCAAACTACTTAAAACTTGGATCGACATCTTTAGTGTTAAGCATGATCGAAGATGATTACCTAAAAGTCGATCTGCAACTTCATGATCCAGTTTCAAATATGCACATGGTTAGCCATGACTATGAGTTCAAAGAGCGCTTGACCAAACGCAATGGCCAAGAAATCTCGGCTCTAGACATTCAAGAAATTTACATCGAACATGCTGAAAAGTATGTAATCGAACGTGAGAAAAATGACCCGATGACCATGGATGTTTTAGATCATTGGCGTCGAGTTGTTGACACTCTAAGAACTGATCCAATGTCGCTAAGTAACGAGCTGGATTGGGTTGCCAAATTCAACATCATGGATGCTTATCGCAAACGCGATAATGCACTCTGGAATGATCCCCGCATCGAGACAGTGGACATTCAGTATGCAGATTTACGACCAAGTAAAGGTCTTGCGCTAACTCTGCAAGCTAAAGGTCGATTAAAAACCATTTTCACTGAAGAACAAATTCAATCAGCAATTGTTAATCCGCCAACAGATACCAGGGCTTACTTCCGTGGAAACTGCGTTGGGGCATATGAAGAGCAAATAGCTGCAGCATCTTGGGATTCAATTATTTTCGATTTTGGTATCCAAGAACCTATGGTTCGGCTCAACACAGTTGATGCTCGTAAAGGAACTAAGGAACTAACTGGATCACTCTTTGAAAAGAAACTATCTGCCCAAGACTTTGTGTCTGCATTAACTGGCAATTAGCCAATAGCCTACGATTGAACTAAGCAGTTCCAGGGAGCCAAGATGACTGAACGTGAATTTAGAAGCGCAAGTTCAGCGCGTCAGGATCAGACTGAAGATGTTGTTATGCCAACGGCTAGCAAGAATGAAGTTGATGTTACAGACATCCTTGATGAAATCGATTTAGTGCTAGAAGAGAACGCCGAAGAATTCGTTAAAAGTTTCGTTCAAAAGGGCGGACAGTAAAAGTCGCTATGGCGAGTCAATTTCGTCGCATTTACGGTATTGAAACCGAATTTGGTGTCACCTGCACATTCGAAGGTCAACGTCGACTAACCCCTGATGAAGTTGCTCGATATTTGTTCAAACGTGTTGTTGCCTGGGGAAGAAGTAGCAACGTTTTTCTAACTAATGGATCTCGCTTGTATTTGGATGTTGGAAGTCATCCAGAGTATGCAACGGCTGAATGTGATGACCTAAAGCAACTAGTCATTCATGATCGAGCTGGCGAACGTGTTGTTGAGGATTTAATTTCAGATGCGCAAGACCGCTTGGCTGAAGAGGGCATTGCTGGGGAAATTTATCTTTTCAAAAACAACACTGATTCATCAGGAAACTCATACGGCTGCCATGAGAACTACTTAATTCGCCGCAGGGCAGATTACTTAACACAAATCGAAGCACTGCTTCCTTTTCTCATCAGTCGCCAGTTAATTAGTGGTGCTGGAAAAGTTTTAGAGACTCCACGCGGCACTATCTATTCACTCTCGCAGCGTGCTGATCATATGTGGGAAGGCGTATCAAGCGCGACAACTAGATCCCGCCCGATTATTAATACACGTGATGAACCACATGCAGACTCAGAGGCTTATCGCCGTTTGCACGTAATTGTTGGCGATTCAAACATGTCTGAAATGACAACGATGTTAAAAGTTGCCTCAATGGAATTTGTTTTAAGAATGCTTGAAGCAAACTATTTGAAACGTGATTTCACTTTGGATAATCCAATCCGCGCTATTCGTGATGTTTCACACGACATTACAGGTCGGGGATTGATCACTCTTGCCAGCGGTCAATCATTAACCGCACTTGAATTGCAAAGTGAATATTTAAGGTTAGCTAAAGAATTTAGTGCAGATCATGACTTAACAGATCTTGAAAAACAATCTTTAGAACTCTGGGAACGAACATTATTTGCCATTGAAACATCCAATTACAAGTTAATCGATCGGGACATAGATTGGGCCATCAAGAAGAACCTACTTGATGGTTACATGCAAAAACATGGATTGGAATTAGATAGTCCAAGAATTGCTCAACTTGATTTGATGTATCACGACATCACCCAAAGTCGAGGTCTTTTTTATCTTCTTGAACGCAAAGGAATGGCTAACCGAATTTCAACAAATGAAGAAGTGCTTCAAGCAAAAACAGTTCCGCCTCAAACCACGAGAGCAAAACTTCGAGGTGATTTCATCACAGCAGCGCAGAATAAAAATAAAGACATCTCTGTTGATTGGGTTCATCTGAAGATGAACGATCAGACTCAGCGGACAGTTTTATGCAAAGATCCATTTGCTAACACGGATGAACGAGTTCAGCGGCTGATTGACGCGATGTGATGTCGGTTCATAAAAATTTAGTTTTAATAGGTAGGCTCTAATAATGTTTTCAAAAATATCAATCGCCATCGCAACCGCACTAGTCTTAACTGCCTGTGGTAGCCAGAGCTCAACGCAAACATCAGTAGAAGCAACCCCTGGTCAGGCAATTAAAGTGGCCGGTCCGCTTGATCCAATCACTGTTGCTGGAATTACTGTGAGCGGAAGCCTTGATTCTGAACCTGTTATTGAGATAGGCAGTGATGCCGAACCTGTATCCGAACTTGGAATTGGTGATCAAGTACTTGGCACCGGTGACTCAGTTGTTCCAACTTCAACAGTGCTTGCTCATTACATTGGTGTTGGCTTAACAAGTGGTCAGAAGTTTGATTCATCATGGGATCGAGGAGAACCAATTCAATTTGGACTTGATCAAGTTATCCCAGGTTGGACTCAAGGATTAACTGGAATGCAAGTTGGTGGACGAAGAGTATTAGTAATCCCTGGCGAGCTTGCCTATGGTGCTATGCCTCCAGCTGGAAGCGGAATTGAACCAGATGAAACTTTAATTTTCGTCGTAGATTTAATCGATTTCGAATAGAGGACAAAATGGAAAAACCAGAAGTAGATTTTCAAGAAGGCCCAGCTCCAACCGAACTAGTTATTAAAGATTTAGTTGTTGGTACAGGCAACGAAGCCACACCTGGAGCGAAAGTAAAGGTTCACTACGTTGGTGTTGAATTCGAGTCGGGAGAGCAATTTGACTCTTCATGGGATCGCGGCGAATCGATTGAATTTCCACTGCGTGGCTTAATTGCAGGTTGGCAAGAAGGTATCCCAGGTATGAAAGTTGGCGGTCGTCGTCAATTAACAATTCCACCAGAGTTGGCTTATGGCCCTGCAGGTAGTGGTCATCGTCTATCTGGCCAGACATTAGTTTTCATCATTGATCTTTTAGGCGTTGGCTAAAAAATGTCAGATAGCAAGACTGAGCGAGAGTTAAACCTGCTCTTTGTCTTGCTTAACGCCAAAAGACCAATTGAACGCGAAGAGATTCGTAAGCGAGTTCCTGGTTATTTTGGAAAGAGCGACGAAGCTTTTGAACGCGCTTTTGAGCGAGACAAAAAGATGCTTCGGGAAACTATTGGCGCTCCGGTTAAGACAGTTCAACTAGATAAATTCCATGACGATGTTTTTGGTTACAGCATCGATCCAGATGAATGGCAGTTACCTGAACTTAAATTAACTAGCGTTGAACGTGCACTTTTAAATCTAGCAAGTTCCGCCTGGGCACATACTCAACTTGGCCCAGCTCTTGCTGATGCCGCACTTCGTCTAGGCGATGATTCAAAAATCCAAAGCCCAATACATCTTGA
>JACCEB011134350.1_pt1 | contig 11876 bp, 11 predicted proteins | sample 7454761 | NCBI WGS metagenome assembly JACCEB01 (sample SAMN15323454, study PRJNA562643) | freshwater metagenome | isolation source: river surface water | place: USA:Blue River Watershed | collected 2017-08-18 | reverse complement strand
GACGAAGGAGATATTTCTCCATGCGCCCATTGGCAACATGGAAACGAATCGATGCAGGAATTGTCAAATAAAATTGGGTGAATTCGCGATCTAAAAAGGGAGTTCGAGCTTCTAAGCCATTCGACGAAATCGATCGGTCGGATCGCAAGACGTCAAAAATATGAATATCTCTGAGCAAACGACGACATTCTGCGTCGAACGCAATATAATCTGGGGCACGTGACATGTATAAATATCCACCACAGAGTTCATCCGAACCATCTCCATTGAAAATCACCTTTGCCAGACTGTGTTTCGCAATATATTTCGCTACTAAGTAATTCCCCACACTTGCACGAACTGTTGTTGTATCAAATGATTCGATCGCGTGGATGACTTCCGGAATGGCACGGAGGAATTCTTCCTCGGTTGCGACAACTTCGGTATGCTTAGTACCAAGATATTCTGCCACTTTACGAGCATATTTCAAATCATCCGATCCTTTAAATCCAATACTGTATGTCTCGACCTCATGACCATTGGCTTCGCGAAGCGTTTTGAGTTCTTGACAGACGAGCGCACAAATGAGAGAACTGTCGAGTCCACCAGATAATAGACACGCAATCGGACGATCGGTGTTCATAACCCTTTTGCGAACGGCGAAGGTAAGCTTTTCACGAATCCCTTTTAAGATTGCTTGAAAGTTCATACATTCGCTGCGCGGATGAAACATATTGCTCAAAAAATTCGACCATCCTGGTTCACTGTAGGCTTCACATAAGAATATGGACGATGACGACTCGGATTGATTGATTTCCATAAAATGTCCAGGAGGGAAATGATGAATCGCGTTTTCACCTTCTTCTACTAGCAGAGGTACAATAGATTTAATTGTTGATGCGAATATCATATTTTGCTCTTGTGGTTGTGTCGTTGACTCATTGGAGGAAGATCCTTTATAGTAGTATAAAGGTCGAACCCCATAAGGGTCGCGTGCAGCGAATATTTTTTTCTCTTTTTTATCGACGAGAATGAAGGCAAATACTCCGTCCAATAATTGGAGAGTGGCACGGATTCCCCATTTTAAATAAGCATGAATGATGACCTCACAATCGGAATTGGTTGTCGGTTTGAAGGAATCGTCTGAGGACGAGGAAGAGGAAGAGGAAGCGAATAATAAAGTCTCATAGATATTTCGATGATTATATATTTCGCCATTACAAATCAATTCGATATCGCCCATTTCGGTTTTGCTTAGTAGAGGTTGATTGGAATTTTCATCGAGACCGTTGATCGCTAATCGATGGAATCCCAAGATACAGTTTTCTTCAGGTAATAAAGTCTTCAAAGTACTATGCTCAGGACCTCTTGATTTTCCATTCATGAATGCATCTTCATAGTAACTGGCGGGGAAAGGAGGATTGATAACTGCAAAAATTCCACACATTATTTATTTTATAGATATTCGATGTAAGAAAATACTTTTCAATAAAAAATAAAAATATATTTCAAAATTGTTTTAAAGAAAAGAGAGGATAGACAGGATTGAATTATTTTTATTTTATATGAATTAATTTTTTTATGGTGAGGTTGACGACGATTAAGAAGAAGTTTGAAGAGCCAAATATAAGAAGAATTGTTCTAAGTGAAAAATCGGACGATAGTTGTTGTGGAATAATTCCATGATATTGCTTGTTTTATAAAATAATTCGTCGATTTGGGAAGTGCTTAGTAGAGATTTATTTTGTTTCAAAAATCGTTTGACAATATACCATATACATGCATAGACATTCAAATTATAGATGAAAATATCATAAATATATTCTCGAATGAGGGAGAATTGGATATTGCTTTGTAGATGATATGTGCGGATGAAATCAAGAATACGCTGATTGATGTTGTGAAATGCATAATTCGGATTCAAATTTGGAATTGGATTCGCATTCGCATTCGAAGAAGAACAACTTTTGGATTTTGTCGGTTGTAGCGGTGTCGGACTCGGACCGAAAGAATTATTATTCATATATTCGACTACTAAGCTTTTAATGTTATCAATACCAGGATTTAAGTGCGGGTGTGTCTTCGTATGGTTGTTTGTATTTGTATTTGTGGCATCAATTAGAGTCTGCATTTGTTCTTTGGTTGGAGTTTGAAAAGGAATCACATAAAATCGATGAAGGACATTTTCCGGAATAAAACTAATTTCTTCGGAAAGTAAGAAGAAGACGATTTTGATCGACGAGTATTCTGTATTTTGCATATAGCTGAAAAAATTGTCCAGAAGTTCGGGATGAATTTCGTGGAAATTTCTGCAAACAATCACACCCGTTTCAACAACATCGCTCTCTTTATTTAATGATTTACGGGCTTGTAAAATATCTACAATATGAAAAAAAATATCGTTCCAAATCGATTTTGAATTACATCCTAAAAGCGCCATATCCACTTCATAGTGAATATCACTCATTTTCATCAAATAACTCACCTTTTCATTCTCAATCTGGGTTTTCTTCTCATATTTCATTTCACTCGGACTATATCTCTTCAAAGCATATAACAGATTACTATATTTTCCAACACCGGAAGGTCCATAAAAAATCAGATTTTTAAGGTCAGAAAGCTTTGAAGGAAAATGTTTCGTATAGAGGGCGGCGATTTTCGGATGTAGGTTGTATTTTTCAACCGATTGAATATATTCTTCAAAATGGGTTTCTAAGAAGGGTATTGAGCTGGTCATAATCGACGGATCTTCTGGGTTGTCGAAAAAAAAATTAAAAAAACAACTATGTAGCGGATCCCTATTTGATATTCTGTTTATTTATGTATTTTATTTCTCTTTTTCTTTTTCTTTTTTTCCCCATCAAAATTAAAAAAAAATTGAAAAAAAATAAGAAATCCAAAATCACTCTCCTCATAAACAATCCAAACCTAAATCCAAAATAAAATAAAATAAATTTTTTCGCACCATAAGAAGGATGTTTGATTTAGAGAATGACGGATTTGATTTAAATGGAATCCCGCCTCCACCCTTATCGAGTTATAACAAAAACAATGAAAATGAAAATGCTGACGAACAACCACATATCAACGTTTACCGTTCGGCCACCAAATCTGAAAGAAACAAGAATGAACCTCTACTAAGAAGCTACGTAGATGATCCTTCGGTGGCATGGGTTCCGCCTGGTGTGCGAGTTTCAGAAGGACAGACGCACGCATTTGAGGCAGGGATTGATGAGGCCGGTCGAGGACCTCTCTTTGGAAGAGTCTACGTAGCTGCCGTTGTGTTACCTTTGGCGGATGTCAGTGGGGACCTCGATTTTTCCCTTCTGAAAGATTCCAAGCGATTCACATCGGAAATAAAAATTCGCGAGGTGGCTGACATGATCCGTCGAAATGCGGTCGCATGGTCGGTTAACTATGTAGATGAAAAGGAAATCGATCGCATCAATATCTTGCGCGCCACCATGAATTGTATGCATCGATGTGTTGCCGATATTCATCATCAGTTGCAAATGATCGTTGGACATTCACGTCCAAATACCTTGTTGGTCGTCGACGGAAACTGCTTTGTAGATTATACTTCTGCTGATGGTCACGTAATACCCCATGTATGTGTTGAGGGAGGGGATAATAAATATTGTATGATTGCGGCAGCCTCGATCCTGGCGAAAGTCGCGCGAGATGACTATGTAGCAGAACTTTGTAGGATGAATCCCTATTTGGATATTGTATATAAAATCGGATCGAACAAAGGATATGGGGCGAAGGCGCACTTAGAAGGAATTCGTCAATATGGTATAAGCCCTTGGCATCGACGTTCTTTCGGGTTATGCAAGACAAGTCGCGACATCCAGTCGGAAGAAATCAAAACAGTTGTTGGCGCTCAGATGTTGAGAATGTGTTGGGATGCAGTAAATAACGTCGTTGGCGAATCCGCTTCCACATCCGCACCCGCTTCCACCGACGCATCAGCTTGTACAAAGAAAAAGGGCGGACGAAAAAAGAAGGAACCTGTGCAAGAAAAAGAGATAAAGGATAATAATCAGGATCAAGATACAGATCAAACATCTCTACAAAGCTAAAACACGAGCATTTTTCGAAACAAATAAATAAATAAATAAATTTTCACAAACTTTTTTTTTCAATCAATGAACCACCATAATAAAAAAGTCCTTGTCTTCGACACCGAAACAACCGGTCTTCCATCCGATTACAATAAATGTCCAAGGGAACACTATGAATGTTGGCCCTACATAGTACAATTCAGTTTTGTCCTCTTCGATCTTGGTAGCATGAAAACCGGAATTCAATATGATGAGATCATCAACACCGCTTGCGAACACGACTTTGAAGAGGCTTCGAAGATCCACGGGATTTCGAAAGGAATGTGTAAGAAACGAGGTACTCATATCAAATGTGCCGTCGAAAATTTCCTAACTGCTGCCAAATATGCCGATATCATTGTCGGTCATAATTTGAAATTCGATATGTCGGTTTTATTCGCGGAACTCGCCAGAAACGAGATGTACAAAGAAACCCAACAATTACTCAATCTTCATAAAGAAAAAGAAATGTATTGTACCATGATGAATTCGATCAAAATGTGTGCGATTCAGGGAGTATCTGCCGCGACAGGAAGAAAGTATACAAAATGGCCGAAATTGACCGAATTGCACCAACATCTATTTGACGGCATCGCACCACAAGATCTTCATAATTCATTGAATGACGTCTTTATCACGTTAAGATGCTTTGTAGCGATGTATACGAGTGCAAGCGTAAGCGGTAGCGGCTGCGCAAGCCACGGTGTCTCCCCTATGGTCAAAGGTCAAGATATCGCCGATCATGATCGAACTGCCCGAAGTATGCTACGTAGTATGTCTGCATTGACGGTTGCGAAGCCTCCTCCATCACCAACACATATTCGTTTTGTCTATCCGGAAGACGAAATTCATAATAAGATCGCATCGAAAGAAATAAATAAAATTTTCGGTTCCTCTTCTTCTTCAAAAAAACGTCTTCGTAGTAATACCTTAGTAGATGGTTATTAATAGATATATCTCGCAAAAAATTGACCCGAAAACCAACTTAAAACTATCGGAGATATATCCATATATCATATTTATCAACAAAATATTTAAAAAAAAAACAACATATCCAGTTTTTCTTTATAATAATATGCCTCAAATGTTCGAATCTTTTCTTCTAGTCTTCATTATTATCTATTTCGTTCAATCGGTAGTGGATGTCGTCACAATGAATCAAAATCGTAAAACGCCTTTTCAAATCCCATCTTCTGTTCCTACATCGGCTCCTACATTGGCTCCGACGACTACGATGACAAGACAAACCATCGTCAACTATGTAGATGATCGCACAGGGATACGTTACTTAGTAGAGGCTCCATCACCCGTCGCTGCGGCGACGGCGTCGGCAACCACTGATAAATACGATAATCCGGCGTCTCTCCGTCATTTTATGACACGCAAATACCTCAATACCATCGCGACCTCGAGTCTGGCGCGCATTCGCGACAATATCGTCCGAAAATCATTGAAAGCCATCGAAGACCGAATCATTGAACGGGTGATGCGAGGCGAATTCACTTTCGAACTGTATGAATGTGAACCGCAATGGAAACCCTATATTTATATACAATATGAAAACATTTCCGCAAATCACACTTTGAATCTTGAGGCGAATGAACTCATTAAAACACAATTATTCAATGGCTACTTCAAAGATGTATCCGTTGTCGAACGCGTTGAATATCTGTCCCCTTCGGAATCCAGAGAGCCAATTGAAGAATCTCTACAAAGCTGTATCTCAGTATTTTTTGATTGGAATAACTATGAAGAAACATCAGCTGAATTGCGAGTCGAGAACGAAAAAAATTGATTAGTCTGTATACCTTATTTATATCTGTATCATTATATATAATTTATAATATCATAATATAATATATATAATAATAAATAATATGCATAAACACATTCTTTTAAACACAAAAATCAATGAAATCACCGCAGAAATTAAACGATGGATGAATGAAATTGACTGTATCACCAATTATATTCGTGAGTTCCCTGAAAATAGCGACTGTGTTCCGTTGAAATGCTTAGTAGAGAAATATCGCAAATTCGCACAAGAGAAAGTCGCCGAGTTTCATCGTATTCGTGCAGAATTTAATCGGCTTCCTGCTCCTCTTCCTCTTCCTCCAATTTATCCAATGAGTCCACGTGCGAATGGCATCCAACTCCCAGCATGTCCTAAGATCCCATGTGATCAATCCTCCCAAGAATCTCTCCTCTTATTAGCCGATATCGCATCTCGATTATCATGATATAGAATATAATATACATATATTTAACCTTTTTTGTAAATTAAAAAAAATTGATTCTTTTTTTTTCCCGTTCTTATCTGGGTTCCGATATATACAAAATAAATAATATTTGAAAAAAACGATCCTAAATAACATGAACCCAAATAAACAAATGATATCTTATGCGACCAATTATTTGGATAGATTTAATGAGTTGTTTCAATTTAATGAGGAAGGAAACTTGAATGTAAGTCTTCAGAGCATCCAACGGATTGAAACTTGGTATAATGACTCCTACATGATGATTAGTTTTGTAACTGGACTTCCAACATCCCCGCTTCAGTTTAGCTTCGAAACAGGAATAGAACATCCCGCAAATCAAAAAATCCTGCTTCATATCTATTCCGTTGCGTATATGGCGCTGCTTCATTTCGCTCGTGTGTTAAAACAAACCGTTCCTGCGAACGTTACTCCCAGCATTCGCGAGATTGAATTTGCTTAGTAGAGATTTTTTGTATTTTGAGATTTTTGTATTTTTTAACGTTTTAATTTAAAAAAAAACATGATAACTTTTTTTTTTAAATCATGCACAGCATTTCACACTTTTATTTTTTTATATATTCGGCAATCACCGAAATATATTTATCATTCAGTTCAAAGCGTTGACCAATGACTTGCACGGTTATATCATCTCCAACCCTTATTTTATCAATATAATAATTCATGTTATTACCATCTTCACTAATTGTTTCATAATGATGATCCCTCGCTACAAATATCATCAACGGAGATTTATATGGCATCGTCGTCGTGGATTCTCCTTCCTGAGGAATTTCTGCAGTTAATCCAGCTTTGGTTGTTGTGCGGACTTTACAATCGATTTTCATCCCTTCGACTGGATAGCATACATCACAAGTAAACATGACCAAATATTGAATATTTTGACTTTTGACAATTCCACCGGAATAGGATATAATTTTGATGGATCCAGGTTTCACATATCCTTCTTCGATACATTTGCCTTCGATCATCGCAGATAGAAGATTTGTCAGATTCGTTTCGATTTTTTCCTTTCCTACATAGGTAATTGGCAATTGGACGATTCTGGACAATTGACATTCGAAGAAATAAGAATCCATTTTATTATCATGGGTATATTTATTTTTTGGATTAGGGTTAGGGTTAGGATTAAGTTTTTCCATCGCCAAACGATTATCGGAATCACGCACAAATTTTGGTTTTTTATTCATATTAATAAACAAATCGGGGTTTTTTGATTTATTATTTTGTGTGAGTAAATTTAACTTATTTGCGTATTTCTTTTATATTTGTTTTTTTTTGAATTTTGGTAAAAAATGGATTTGTTTGGTTAATCTTAGTAGAAGAAATTAAAAAAACATAAAATAAATGATATATTTTTTCAATTTTTTTCTCTTCACTCGTTTAAAGATAAACAAAAAAAATATCCATCTCTTCTTTCTTCTTTTCTTTTTGATTTTTTTTCACATATATATACACATATACATAGATGAGACTTGAAATTCTGATTTTGATTGTCACTGCGTATTTTGCTGCCAATGCATACTACGAAGGAAGACTCACGAAAATCCTCTTTTCATATAAAAAATATTACCAAATCGCCACCATCATCTTCATGGGGTTCGCTGCCTATTTATACATGAAGAAAGATCCTAAGAACAGTCACTCAATGATATCGAGTATGCAAGATTATATGCGTTTTATGCCGGTTCAATCATTAAGTGGATTCGGTAATATGATCGGCGGCGGTTCGGAAACCGATATGTTAACTCCCTTCTTAGATTTCACTTTGAAGAACCAAGGCTTAGAACAGTCATTCATTCGTCCATCGAATGGCGTTCCCACTTGGGGCGGCGGAATCAATCCCTATGATTCCATGGAGGGCGCCGGACTGTCTCCGGGGGAAAAACGAATCCTAACCTCGGGAAATAATTCCAATAAACGTTCGGTGAGTGAATCGAAAAAGAAATGGGTCGCTGCGAATCAAAATTGGTGTTGTGGAAAATGTGGAAAACAATTACCCGCTTGGTTTGAAGTCGATCATAAACGCCGTCTGGAGTATGGCGGAACGAATCATGTGGATAACTTAGTAGCACTTTGTAGAGAATGTCACGGACAAAAAACCATGATGGAGAATTTATGAGGTGATCATCGTCGTCGGGCTGCATGAATCAATCGAGGGATTTTTTCTACAAAGCAATACATACGGGAGCGATCCATTCGTTGAAGCTTTGTAGAAAAAAATGCGATCGGGACACAAATAAATGATATAAAACTCTCTAAATATTGATGTGAAACCACAAAAAAATACCCAACGATTTAAAGGCATAGAACACATATGAATGGGAAATATATTAGACCGCATTTTTATGGAATCTTATTCACCAAGAAGATCTTTATTAAGAATAAAATGTACAATTGAAAAAGGGAATAAATCACCGGTTGAAGAAACACGTAAAATCTCGAAAGAAATTTTAGACATGATACCCAGTGAAATAAGTTTCGATATTAAGAATAATATTGCCATTAGCACAACGGATTACCTTGATAATCATTTTCCTATTTCGAAATTATTATGCTGTGAAGGTTTAAACGAAAGTCATTCAGTTTCAATCAACCGAGAACAACATTTATTAATTGCTAAAGTAAATCTTTACACCTCCACTTCAATGTTCTAACAAACAAGTGAATAAAAATATCTATGAAATAATAATACAACCAATAAATATTATTATTTCATATTTCATAATAAAAAATTCAAAACAAAATAAAATAAATCGATTTTCTTTTCGCGGCCTATCACTAAAAAATGTCAGCAGCAGCAGAACAATCGTTTTTACAAATCGTCCCACAATTAGCCTCTACTAAGTTTGCCTGGGTGAATTTGGTTCTCCTCATTATCGTGGTTTGTTTAATCGCCGCAACCATCTTCGGATCGATTTATTATTTGCAACAACGATATACCTTTCTCAACAACATGATCTTTAATACGGTCGCCATATTCATCCTTGCCATCGCCGGATATGTCGTCTATTCATTCAATGTTTTCGGAATGAAAAAAAATTCCGCGATTTTCAATGCCTTTCTTCCGACGATTCTAATCACTCTCACCCTAATGACTATGTACACTTACATTCATTATGTCGCATTCGGTGATCTAACGAAATTAACCACCATGGGATCCTTTGTAGGAATCTCGGCCCTAGTGATCCTATTATTCGTGTTCATCATCTTCATCATTCACACTGGATATAGATATTGGGCTTATCCCAACACGAGCACCGACTACATTGCTTTCTTCTTGAATTTCTTCATAGGAGCCGTCTTTTTAGGGATCGTGGCAAACTATGTAGGAGGTTTTGGGGATGAGATTTTGATTGTTCGTTTGCTGAAAAATCTGGTTTTTTACATTCCATGTTTTATTTCCGATATCTTCGTCTTTATCATGAATCAATACACGATGACTCCGAATGTTGCATGGACTCTCTTAACTGTCGAAGCTCTCTTGGTTCTTGCCAAATTCCTCTATTCCTTCCTAAAGAGGCGCATTGTAAATCACGACGGACTCATCTTAGTAGATAAATCGGATGCTCGACGTATCAATCATCGGGTTGGGTTGGTGAATTATACGGAACTGACGAAAACGAAACCCATTGTTGGTGGTGTCAACGGCGCGCAGGCAGCAGCAGGAACATCCTCTACCGGACAGAAATACCAATATGCGATTTCCATGTGGATATATTTAAATCCTTCAATGGCGAGTATCCGGTCCGAATACGAATCCTATAATACTCTTTTTTCATTTGCCGATAAACCAGCGGTTAAATATATGCCCGCGACAAACACCATTCGATTCACTACAAAGAATATCTCCGTGTCGTCGTCGTCGTCATCGCCCAGTGTGAAGGAAGATATCGAGTTGGCCAAATGGGATGAAGTGCCGCTTCAAAGATGGAATCATATTGTGATAAATTATGATGGCGCAGCGACGGATATTTTCATCAATGGCCAATTATTTTCATCGAAGGCAGGTATCATACAATATGGTAATTCGGATGATGTCTTTATAGGTGATGAGAATCATTTGAATGGAGGCATCCGTGATGTCGTCTATTTCAATCATCCAATCACCGCATCCAATATCAAATTACTCTACGAAGCTTAGTAGAAAAATCCTGTCATAAAACACCCAAAAAATATATATCCCAATATATAATAATATTTCTATTATCAAAAAATATATATTTTTTTTCTTTTTTAATAAAATAAAAATACACAACCTTTTCCCAAAAAATTTTCCCAAAAATTTTTCAATTCTTTTCTTTCTCTCTCTCTTTTCTCCAACCTAAAATGAATCTCGCAATTATTATTTTGGTCGTCGTTCTCGTCGTCGCGGTTTATCTTCTTGTTAAACTTTGGAGAAATCGTAATCGTCTCGTTGTTCAAAGTGACGGACGCACTCCTTTTACCATCCCAGCTGCATCATTGACAGAAGATATCAATTTCACTTATTCCATTTGGATCTATGTTCAAAATTGGGCCGATCTATATGGTCAAGAAAAGGTCATTCTACAAAGAGGAAATGGCACCGTTTTTATTCCAAAAATCGCTCTTGGACAGAGTAACAATACTCTCTCGGTCACTGTTGGATCCACCAGTTGTACCGTAACCAATATTCCTCTACAAAGATGGGTTCATGTCGCTACCGTTGTTAACTCGAAAGTCATTGATGTCTACGTAGATGGCAAATTGGTTAAAACCTGTGTGATGTCTCAACCTATCGCCGCTCCAGCTGGATCATTTGGTGATCTCTTCTTAGCTCCTGGAGGAAGTGGGTTCACTGGATCCTATGCTAATTTACAATATTTCGCAAGTAGTGAAGATCCTCAAGCCATTTGGAATTTATATTCGCAAGGCAGTGGAGTGAGCGGCAGTGGAATGGATGCGTACGGTCTTAAATTAGGTCTTACTAAGAACAAACAAGAAATTGGTTCCTTGTCGACCAATTAGGGCGTTTGAAAAAAACTTTGTAGAATAGAAAGGAAATCAATCCTAGAAAGTCTTCTACAAAGTTTATTATGACAACGTGGTTGGTCCATCCTTCGAGACCGAAGGTCGAGAAGGGTTCTTAGAATGGACTCTTTTTGTTGAAAAACTTTGTAGAAATATTTTAGAAATCGATTCTTGAATGGATCCATTTTGGAAAAACTTTGTAGAAATATTTTTTGATGAATTATTCCATCGATGGTCGATGTCGCTCGTCCTTCGGACATCGCGGTCGCGGAAATCTATCCAAGAAAGTCTTCTACAAAGTTTATTATGACAACGTGGTTGGTCCATGCTTCGTCGCGTAGCGACCTATCCATTTTCGAAGAAAATGGTGTCTCGACCTTCGGTCTCGAAGGTTCTGTAGAATGGATTTCTTTGTAGAAAAACTTTGTAGAAATATTTTAGAAATCGATTCTTGAATGGATCCATTTTGGAAAAACTTTGTAGAAATATTTTTTGATGAATTATTCCATCGATGGTCGATGTC
>JACCEB010173001.1_pt1 | contig 11878 bp, 10 predicted proteins | sample 7454761 | NCBI WGS metagenome assembly JACCEB01 (sample SAMN15323454, study PRJNA562643) | freshwater metagenome | isolation source: river surface water | place: USA:Blue River Watershed | collected 2017-08-18 | reverse complement strand
TTTTCTTTGAAGACATTGTGGGAGATTTCGATGTTAAAGTTGGAGTCTTAATTTGTAAGGATATCTGTATCCCGGGAGAAGCGATCTTAAAACTCTCTGCAAATGATCAATTCGCTTCAAATCGCAGGCGAGAACCTTATGCATCTTCAGAATTAGAAAAAGCTTTTCTTGAATTACCCGCATCTATATCGAATCCAAAAGATTTGGAATATTATCTCACAAGAGAAAAAGATCAGCCAAAACTCACACTTCACTATTCTTTTAAAAATATCAAAGATCCCACACTCCCACGAGAGCTAAACCTTTTAACTGGTTTTCCTCAAGCTCCTTGGGGTTTTAAACGAGAGTCTTTATACTTTAAGGATGGAGTGCTTTTTGGAAAGACTGAGATTGAGTGGGATGGTGAGTATCAAGACCCCCCTGTCGAGCTTCCAAAAGACGGGCAATTTACGACTCCCTACCAATTACAATTCTTAATAAATGCTCCAGGAACAAAAAAGCCAGAGGTCGTTACTTTAAAGATTGAGAACTTTTCCATCGCGACACCTACTTTAAATGATTTTTATAAAAACATGTCAGCTCTTTCTGGTAAAGTCGCTTCTACAGCTCAGGTTAAAACCTCTGGAAATATTTTTGAGTTTCTTTTATTTGCTTTTCTTGGTGGGCTTATCCTAAATCTCATGCCCTGTGTTCTCCCTGTTATTTCTTTGAAACTATTTGGTCTCATTAAGCATCAAAATCTTCCTCAAAAAAAACTTTTAAAGCATAACCTCACCTACACAGCTGGAGTCCTGTCGACTCTTATTGGTCTTGGTATTATTGTGGTAGGAATAAACTCTAGTGGAGAGGAAATTGGATGGGGATTTCAACTCCAATCTCCAGCTTTTCTACTCGTCATGGTGATTCTTCTCTTCATTTTATCCTTAAATCTATTTGGTCTTTTTGAATTTAAGACTCCTGGAGGATCAAAGCTTGGTTCCACAGAGCTAAGTGAAGGTTTCACGGGAGATTTTCTTTCAGGTGTGTTAACAACAATTCTCTCGACTCCGTGCTCGGCCCCATTTTTAGGAACGGCACTCGCCTTTGCTTTTACAACCTCAACCCTTAATATCTTTTTAATTTTTATCTTTATTGGATTGGGTCTATCCTTCCCCTTTCTCATGACTGCTATTTTCCCACGCTCTCTTCACATACTTCCTAGACCTGGTGCTTGGATGGAGAAGTTAAAATATTTTCTTGGACTTACACTACTAGTCACCGTTATTTGGCTTTATGATGTTTACCTATCTCTAGTGAACGCTGAGACCATGACGTTTATGGTTAATCTTGTTCTTATCCTTTGGTTTTTTGCTTTCTTTAGTGCAAGAAAAATTTTTCCGAATTCAAAATTACGATTTTTTATTTTTTTAATGCCAATTATTTTTACCATTGGTGCGATTAAAAACTTGGAACTAAAACCAGTTTCTTCAAGTCAAACAACTCAGGAGGTTCCTGAGCGATGGGATTCATGGTCTGAAGAAAAACTGATGGCAAAGAAGGGTGAATTTGTTTTTGTCGACTTCACTGCTGAATGGTGCCTAACTTGCAAAGTTAATAAAAAACTTGTCTTAGATACGGATGCTTTTCTCGAGCTTACTAAAAAATATAATGTAACTCTCTTGAGAGCTGACTGGACGAAACGAGATGACAATATAACTCAATTTTTAAAACGATATAATATCGTGGGTGTGCCCGCTTATTTTATTCAAAAGCCCTCCGGAGAAATAATCTCGTTAGGAGAAACAATTACGCTTGGAAAAATAGAGGGGCACTTAAATTAGGCTTCATCATCAAATTTTGGTGGGAGCATCATGAGATTTTGCACCACTGCTCTAGGATCTGCATTTTCATATAAAACTTCATAGAGACCTGAAAAGATGCGGGCCCTAATATTCATTTTTTGTGCGAGAAGATGAGCTGCCTTCGCCGTTTTGTATCCTTCTACAACACTTTTTGACCGTGAGATAACTTCACTTGGTTTATGACCTTTTGCGATTTCGATACCAAAAGCTTTGTTTCTAGACAGTTCACCAGTTGTCGTTAAAATTAAATCTCCCATTCCCGAAGGACCGTAAAATGTCTCAGGTCTAGCTCCGAAGACACTACCAAATCTTAGCATTTCAACAATTCCACGTGTGATGAGTGCCGCTCTTGTATTGTGATTATACCCTAGGCCCTCCATGATACCACCTGCAATTGCAATTACGTTTTTTAAAGACCCTCCAAGAAGAACTCCCTTCACATCCGTCGTTGGAACTGCTTTAAAAAAATCAGCTCCAAGCATCTCGCAGGCGTGCAGAAGTTGATCTCTATTTTCTCCGGCCAATGAAACAAGAGTGATCTGTTTATCGATAATTTCTTTGGCAAAAGATGGACCTGATAAATACATGAGTTGTGTACGATATTTTTCAAAATAAGTTTTAAAAAGCTCATCCGGAAGTTTAAGATTTTCATGATTAATCCCCTTGGCAAGATTTACAAGAGGCACACCTTTTTCCAAAAGCTTAATCATCTCATTCTCATTACGCATGCAAAAATCTTCGATCGCAGACATTGGAAGACCCGAAACGATTAACTCAACCTCACCAATCTTTAGCTCTTGGACTTCATTCCACGACAGAGCAGCACAAATTGACTTTGGTAGTTTTTGTCCAGGAAGATAGGTGCCATTTTCACCACGATTTATTTCTTCATAATTTTCTTTTGAACGAACAAGGATAATCACTTTCTCAAAATTCTGTGCCAAAACAAAACCGATGGCGGTACCAAAAGCCCCCCCACCCAAAACTAATGCTGTTTTAAAATTCATGAGTCCCTACTTTTTATAAACTGATGACACCTTTAATAGTACTCATGGATTTATAAATCTCGATAATTTCTTCAGTACTATGAACAAGTTTTCTCGCTGAAATAGATGTGTAGTTGCCTTTTTTAGACGGCGTTTCATGAAGAGAACATCCGGCAAGTTTTTCCAAAATAAGATGCTTATCCTCAGTCTTTATAATAAATTTAAATTCATAATAGTCTGGAAACTGGTAACTCTCTTCTAAAAGGGCCTTAAACTTTTCGTGATCCATAGGTTCCTAACTTTTTTAAATCCGTTCAATTATTTATAAGTTGCTGTTATTACTTAATACATTTGGGATTTCGGGTGCTTAGTCTATGAGAGTTCCCTTAAATTTTCAACCATCTTCAGCCGATAAAGAAGAATCACAAAGGCAAATGAATGCCTTGGGAGTTCTTTATGAAAGTATGGATGCTAATTGCTCTCACATTATTTTCTCTATCGGCTTTTTCTACAGAATTTTCACATATAAAACTCAACCCAGAGTTTGAAAAGTTCATCACAAGAACTCCTGAGAAGTCAGGAATCAAAAATGCAATCACTGCAAAATCTCTTGGTAACTTAAGCTCTGACCCCGTTGTTGCTGAACAAAGAGCAATCCAAACCAAATTAATGAGTGCGATCTTGGGCGTTGGTGCAACTTCAAGTGGAGGTTTTACAGGAACTATTCCTATTGATGGTGAAGAATCCCCGCTCTATCAAGAAATTCGTCGTCAACTCGAAACCTCACATCAATCAATTGGCCTATCAGAGGTTCAAACAATCAATCGATTTAACCAACAATTTAATCTCGGCTCTTCAAATTTTTCTGGATTTTCATGGCAAAAACCATTTGGCGTAGTTCAGGTTTATGCTGACAGGCAAGTCACTCCAAATATCTTTGGTCAGAACTGGCTTGTCATGGATACCTTCACATTCGAAATTGAGGCAACAACCTTTCTCGAAAAACTAAATGAAGCAGGACTCTCTCAAATGAGTGCCACAGAAATAGGAGCATTTGCTGGGATCACTTTTAAAAGAGTCTATACCTACTGGAGTTATGCGAATTCATACCAAGAAGGTCTTGTTGCCGATTTTAGTAAACTTTTTCTCCCCTTTCTTAAGTTTACTCAAGCACAGATTGAGAATATGGGTAATGAAGAAATCATGAAGCGAGAGGATGTGTGGACTGCGAGTGCTGGTGGACTTATTACGACACCGCCTATCTATAATATTTCTTTCTCTGGTGGAGTTCTAGCGGAATATGATTATCAAAATGTGACCACTCTGCAGAGTTTTCACACTGGTGAGCATCGTTTTAAAGTTGGTGTCTTAGCAAAGAAAACGACAACTGTTGGCGCCACAATGGAGCTTCAATTGGATTTTTTCAAACTGATTAAATTTTCACTCCTACGCTATGATATTAATTATGAGTATGCTTCAGGAAAAGAATTTACCTTGGGTCTAAAGCCAGAACAATGGGCCCACATAAAAAATGATTCCGAAGAGGGACCAGAGTTTAGATCTATCCTTAGAGGTTTTGGTACGGTAAAAAAGCTAGAACCTTATGTCGTAAGACTTGATGAATCGACTTCATCAGCTTTAGAACAGAGAGGCAGCGTTCTCCTTTGGGGAAAGATGCAAAAACAAAAAACAGAACAAATTCGAGTCATAAAAGATAATAATGTTCGAGTCTTTTTTAAAAATTATGCTCAAAATGTAAAAGTCGTTCAAAACTTTTTCAGTCGTATCTTTTCTGCGATCGTTTATAAACTTTTAAAATTACCAGTTGGTGTGAATAACGCTGCCGTTTATTCGCGTCAATTAACGATGGAATACGAAGCAACTCACCCTCAAGCTTCTGATCCGAAGCTTAGCCGAATTGAGAATTCGGAGCAATTTTCATTCATTCTCACACAGTATTACAATGCTGCGAGAACTGATCGCTGGGTTGATCGTCGATTTAAAAATGATCTCACATGGTTTGTCGATCATTTTACCACTCTTCCAAAAAGTTACAAAAATGATATTAAAAACGAGGTTCTCAAAGGACCTATGATGATTGAGTCTAATTTAAGAGTTGAGAAGGCCGGTTTTCAGTATCTTCTAGATTCCTCTGAAAACGATGTTTTTGGGCATATCGTAAAAGTGTGCAACTCAAAGAAAGATGAGGAATGGACAAATGAACAATCACGACGTGAAATGCTAGAGGAATCTCAAAGTGGAAGTGATAGTTGTGTAAAAGAAATTGGTCAGCATTTTATTTCTTTTAAAACAGACTATCTTTCAAATTATCTCAAACCATCTTTAGTAAAATTTAAAGATTTCGTCACAAAATACTACAAGAAAGCAGGAAATCTTGACGCCCTTTCAAATTTATTTGGACAACAAAACACTTTTATAAACGGAAAACTCCAAGCAAAAACCTCAATGGGAGGAAGCTTTAATACCACCTTTTCTTCTGGACAGTTCCGCGGTTTAGGAGTTATTGATAACTTTAAACGCAGTACCGGCTCCAGAATGCCGGCAAGTATCGCAAGTGAGTAAGTTTGAATTTAGTATCGATAGATAAAGGAAAAGCACTTCTCTTAAGCGGCGAAATCATCGCCATCCCAACTGAAACCGTTTATGGTCTCGGCGGTTGGATCTATTCAGAAGAGGGATTAAAAAAAATATTCTCTACTAAAGAGCGACCTTTCTTTGATCCACTTATTGTTCATATCGATACGATCGAGAAGGCAAAATCACTAACAAGTGAATGGACAGATATTCATGAAGTACTGGCGAAGAACTGCTGGCCAGGGCCTTTAACTTTAATTGCAAAAAAAAATGATCGCGTAAGTAATCTTATAACAGCTGGCCTTGATTCTGTTGGACTTCGTTGTCCCAATCATCAATTAACACTCAATCTTCTTTCTCGAATTGATGGTGGCATCGCTGCCCCTAGTGCCAATAAGTTTGGAAAAACATCTCCGACATCGAGTCTTCATGTTCATCAAGAATTTGGCGAAGTCGTTCCCATTATTGAAGGTGGATCGTCTGAAGTTGGAATTGAATCCACGGTTGTGGGCATAAATGGAAAAAAAGTAGAAATTTTCAGGCCAGGATTTTATACACCATCAATACTTCGAAAAATTTTACTTGAAAATCACTTGGATGTTGAAGTCAGTTATGCGGAAAGCCCAGTTGCTCCAGGACAACTAAAGCATCATTATATGCCAAAAATTCCTCTCATCATTGTTCCAGAGGGTGTTGAGATTGATTTGGTAAAAACTAAAATGACCATCTCTTTTAAAAAACCTATCTTTTGGAAACAACCATCTTCGGCCGTGATTGCAAGTAGAGAACTCTATCAAAAGATGAGAGAATTTGATGAACTAGGTTATGACATCATCTTTGCAGAGAAAAAGAGTATCCATTCATCTGAGGAGTGGGCCGGAATATGGAATAGGCTCGAGAAGGCCAAAACTCTCTCCCTAGAAAGCGAACACTCCTAACTTTTTCAGCGTAAAGATGAGAACAGTGAATGACAATACGACTAGGATAAACTTTTTGAAGTTCGTAATTAGATTTGCATAATCATCACGAGCTAAATCACCCTGAATATTATGTTGATCAAGAATGGCAATAACTCTTTCCACTGAATTATCTGCGATGAGATAAATTTCACCATTCTTTGTATGAATACTCAACAATAGGTTTGGATGGAGGAGCTTGTAGGTTTTGATATCAGTATAGAGAACTTCTTTGCCCAGAAATGGAAATCCCTTGTTGAAGATAAAACCTCTTTCAAAAAAACGAGTTCCCCGAATCAGAGAGTAATAAAAAGCTGGTGCAAGAAAGAGAAAAAAGAAAATGATAAACTCATGGGGATACTTGTAGTGGTACTGAATAACATCGATGATCTTAAATCTTCCGTCCGCCTGAAATTTCTCGTAAGTATAGGTATCTAGTATAAAGTCATTTAAAAAGATTAGGACTATCACCAAAATGATAAGTTTTAATACGTTAATCATCGATGTTTTATAAAGTTTTTTACCTAGCATTAAAAATCCTCATTTTCTGGATGAATATTTTGGGCATATCGAACGAGATCAATGACTTCTCGAGCACATCCTTTGCCACTTTCTCTGGTCGTCACGTAATCGACGATCTCCAAAACCTCTTCACAAGTATTAGGAACCGTTGCAGAAAACCCGGCTTTCTTTAATAGAGGAATATCAAAAAGTTCATCTCCCATATAAAGAACTTCATCTGCAGTAACACTGTATTTTTTTAAAACATCTATGAAGGCGGCTCTCTTGTCCTCATTTCCAGCGTAACAAAAATTTAATCCTAGTTGTTCTACCCTTTTTTGTACCGAGACACTATTTCCACCAGTGATGACACCGACCTTCAAACCAGCTTTCATGAGAACTTTCATTCCATATCCATCATAGATATTAAAAGTTCTATTAAAACCCACTTCTTCGCTCGCCCACCAAACGTGTGCATCTGTTAAAATGCCATCTAAATCAAAAATAACCACTTTTATTTTTTTTAGTTTTGATTCAAATTTTTTAGCAATTAATTTTTGACTCATTATTCCACCGCTCGTCGTATTTTAAGAAGTTTTTCAACAATTGATTTTACCGAACTCAAAGGAAGTGCTGTCGCGGCATCAGAAAGTGCTTTTTCTGGATTTGGGTGACACTCCATGAAGACTCCATCAGCGCCTGCAGCGACGGCTGCTTTTGCGAGAACCAGAATCTGCTCCCTCTTTCCACCAGTCGCTGTTCCAAGTCCTCCAGGACGCTGCACACAGTGAGTAGCATCGTGAATCGCACGAACACCAAAAGACTTCATAATTTGAAAGGAGGCCATATCAACGACAAGATTATTATAACCAAATGAAGACCCACGCTCAGTAAGAAGAATTTTTTCTTTCGGTAGAAAATGGGAAGCTTTATCCACAATATTTTTAGTCTCTTCAGGTGATAAAAACTGTCCCTTTTTGACCTTAAGTTCTCGATTATATTTTTTGCAGGCTTCGGCGCCCGCAAAAATCATATCTGTCTGACGACAAAGAAATGCTGGTACTTGAAGTACACTTACAACTTCGGCCACAGGCATCGCTTGTTCTGGAGTATGAAAATCAGTCAGAGTTGGAAGTCCGTACTGCTTATTAATCATACCTAGAATTTTTAATCCCTCATCTAGACCTGGTCCGCGATAAGAAGAGAAAGAAGATCTATTGGCCTTATCATAAGAGCCCTTAAAGTGAAGATTAATTTCATGCTTAAATGGCTCAAGATCCTTTAACAGAGTTTCAGCAATTTCTTTAGCGAGATCTTGGCTTTCAATGACACAAGGCCCGATGTAAAAATCCATCTTTTTCATAAATTGTCCTTAGAGTTTCCCACTTGCTTTCACAAAAGTGGCAAATAGTGGATGCGGTTTAAATGGTCGAGATTTGAATTCAGGATGATACTGACAGGCTATAAAAAATGGGTGATCTTTTAATTCGATCACTTCAACCAGATTAAGTCCTGGATTTTTCCCTGAAACAACCAGACCTTTATCAGTTAATTGTTTTATATATTCATTGTTCACTTCAAGACGATGACGATGCCTTTCTGTGATCTTATTTGTTTTGTATATTTTTTCACCAAGAGTCCCCGGAGCAAAATCACACTCATAAGCACCGAGCCTCATGTTTCCACCCTTTGCTCCATCTTTTGATTGACCGGCCATATAGTGGACAACAAAATCACCTGTGTCAGTAAATTCCATCGAGGTGGCATTTTTAATCCCCACCACATGCCTAGCGAACTCAATAACAGCAAGCTGAAGACCCAAACAAATGCCAAAGAAAGGAATTTTTTTCTCTCGCGCAAATTGAATGGCCTTAATTTTTCCTTCTGTTCCTCGAGAACCAAATCCACCAGGAACAAGGATGCCATCTACTTTTTCTAAAAGGTCTGTCTTAACACCTTTCTCTAAATCTTCAGCATCAATATAAATGCGATTAAGTTTCACTTGATTTTCAATTGCTGCATGCCTTAGGGCTTCGTCCAAAGATTTATAAGACTCAATGAGATCAGTGTACTTTCCTACAATTCCGATATTCACCTCTTTTATGGGGTGCTCTGAATTGTAAATGACCTTATTAATTTCAGTCATATTAGGTTCTGCTGTCCACATGCCCAGTAGCTCTGTCACTCTTCTATCTAGGCCCTGATCATGAAAGGCTTTTGGAACTTTATAAATAAGATCCAAGTCTATCGACTGAAAAACATTTTGCTTAGGAACGTTACAAAAAAGAGAAATTTTATCTACGATCGACTGATCAATTTCTCGATCTGCCCTACATATAATGACATCAGGAAATAGACCTATGGAGCGCATCTCTTTAACCGAGTGCTGGGCCGGTTTAGATTTTAACTCACCAGCAGCTTGAATATAGGGAATAAGAACAAGATGAATATAAAGGACGTTTTCTTTTCCAACATCGAGGGCAAATTGTCTGATGGACTCCATGAAAGGAAGTGACTCAATATCCCCAACAGTCCCACCGATTTCACCAATAAGAAGATCACAGTCTTTAGCAGCATGATGGATTCTTCGTTTGATCTCATCTGTAATATGAGGAACAACCTGAACAGTTTTTCCTAAATATTTTCCCTCTCGTTCATTTTCAATGACCTGGAGATAAACTTTTCCCGTCGTAAAATTATTTTCGCGAGTGAGCTGCAAGCTCGTAAAGCGCTCATAGTGGCCTAGATCGAGATCCGTTTCTGCTCCATCATCCGTTACAAAAACTTCTCCATGCTGGATGGGACTCATCGTCCCTGGGTCCACATTAATGTATGGATCCATCTTCAGCATATTTATTTTTATCCCTCTTCTTTCCAAAAGACAGCCAAGGCTCGCCGCTGCGAGACCCTTTCCTAGAGAACTCGTTACTCCACCAGTGATAAAAATATATTTTTTACTATGCTTATTATTCACGAAGCGCCCCTTCTACTTTTTTTATATCCTCTGGCACGTCAACACCAATTAACTTTTGCTTTGTTAAAATCGCACCTAATGTCATTTGATTCTCAAGGGCCCTTAATTGTTCTAGTTTTTCTAAATCCTCGAGTTTCGACATTGGTAATTTAACAAAACGAGATAAGGCTTCGGCCTTATAACTATAAACTCCTATATGCTGATACCATGAGTAGTCTCTTCCTCCATCTCTATCAAATGGCAAAGACTGCCTAGAAAAATAGTAACACTGCTTAGAAGTATCGCTATAGACAGCTTTAACAACATTTGGATTTTTAAAATCCTCCTCTTGAACAGATCTCTCTCTTAAAAGAGTGGTGATATCGAATTGAGTTGAGATGTGGAATTCGGCGAGTTCTTTTAAAATAGGTCCACGTAAAAGTGGCTCATCCCCTTGTACATTTATGACAATCTTAGTTTTTCCATTTTTTAGATATCTCTCGTAAGCAAGTGCAATTCGTTCTGACCCAGATGGCACATCATCATTAATTCGAATAACCTTTCCACCAAATTCAGTCACATGATTCTCAATCCCATCATGATCGGTCACCACATAAACTGGAAATCCTGACTCCAGACAATTTTTATACACTCTCTCGATCATGGATACTCCACTTATCAGGGCAAGTGGTTTACCGGGAAAGCGGGAGGACTGAAAACGAGCTGGAATGAGAATGACAGTCTCTGATGACATAGGGGCATAACCTTAATTAATTTGACCCCTCATCCTACGTTTTTTGAATTCATTAGACAATCAATTGAGAGGTGAATTCAACTTTGCGTTAATCAAATCCCATGTTAATGTTAATAAATATGAAGTCGATTCTTACTGTCATACTTTTGGCACTCTCTTTAGGCTCATTCGCTCAAGAAGAGGCACTGCTGCAAGATGCCATCAAACAACCCGTTCAAAGTCTCAGATGCAAAGAACTTTTTAGCGAAAGAGCTGACAAGATAAAGGTTCAGCAGCGCCTTAATGGTCTACTCAAAAGAAATGAAGAGCTTGTAAAAAGCACCACTCAAAACAAACAAACCCTATTGGGTCGACTCAAATCAAATCAGGTCAAAATAAAAAACGAGCTTTACCTCTCAAATCTGAGGATTCAGACGATGGAAGAAAATATCGTTCGTTCTGGTTGCCCAGGCCTGTCTCTTTAGAATCTGATTTTACTTCTCAGAAATTCTAGTGCTAAGATTTTCGAGCACACATTGCTAGTACTTATTTTTTAAATAAATGATTTATAGAAAAGATAAGTCTATTTTCGGGAGAAATTGCTTTGATTAAAGCACTGCTTATTCTATTTATTTTTGGAATTTCGATTTCTTGGGCCCAGGAAGAAGATCTCACATCTATAGAAACCTCAGTTAGTGATGAGAAAATCGTTACCGACGATGGAGGGCCTGTCGACCCTCTTCCCACCGAAGAAAATAAAGGCTGGAAAAGACGAAATAACATCGATCCAACAGATTCAGATAAATCTGGTCGTCCCATCGATTTAAGATCTATCTTAGAAGAGGGCTTCAGAAAAAACCCTTTTCAAAGGATTAGAGAGCAGAAAAAAGAGCAAATTGAGCTCACAAAAACTGATGTTTGGCAAAAATTTTGGCTTCCTAAACTCTCATTAGAACTCGATAGTTCTAATCACAAAATTGATCGATTTAACCAATCTTCGCTTTCTACTCCTGGAATGGGAGCACAACAAGCTCCTACTGGAAGCCTTGGTCTAGTTATTGATGAATATACACTTTTTAACTGGGGTCGAGACTATCTTCAGTATCAAAATGACACTCAAACTTTATCTAGAGCGAATCAACAGTTGACTGAGGCAAGGAGAAGACTCAAATTTAGTCTCATTACTCAATACTTTAATTTAATCAGATCAAAAGAAATCAAAAAAATCAGACAAGAGCAATTAAGGCAAACGTCTTTTATTCATCGCCTTGCCCGTGAAAAACTTCAATTGAGAAAAATAAGAGCTCAGGAAT
>JACCEB011380932.1_pt1 | contig 11880 bp, 6 predicted proteins | sample 7454761 | NCBI WGS metagenome assembly JACCEB01 (sample SAMN15323454, study PRJNA562643) | freshwater metagenome | isolation source: river surface water | place: USA:Blue River Watershed | collected 2017-08-18 | reverse complement strand
GCTTGAAGATTTTGGTGATAACACTTACGGCCGCGCATTGGCGAAAGATGCTTCAAATGAATTATTTTTGTACAAAAAAGCTGCTGATGTTCTGCTTGAATTACATCAAAGCGATATTTTGAGCGACTTAAAACAATATAATAACGCAGTTCTTTTGCGCGAAGTAATGTTGTTTGTCGATTGGTTTTTGCCATTGCAAAAAAAAGCTATCAATAAAGACGAAATAAGGCTTTATAAAAGTTTGTGGTTTGAGCTTTTTGATATGTTGGATAAAGAAAATCAGGTTGTTGTTTTGCGCGATTATCACGCCGATAATTTGATGATTTTGCCTGAAAGGGAAGGTTTTGGGCGGGTTGGTTTGCTTGATTTTCAAGACGCTTTAATTGGCTCAAAAGCTTATGATTTAGTTTCTCTTCTTGAAGATGCGAGGCGAGATGTTGATGCTAAAAATGCAAAAAATATAATTGAATATTACTTATATAATTCAGGTTGTAGCGCCTCTAAATTTCTTAAAGATTATACAATTTTATCGCTGCAAAGAAATATTAAAATTGTTGGAATTTTTGCGCGTTTATCTCTTCGTGATCAGAAGCATCATTATTTAGATTTATTGCCGCGAGTTATTGGTTTTATTGATTCTAGACTAAATTCTTCCGACCCAATTTTTGCTGAAATATCCAAATTAATTAAAAAATTCATCCAATAATGACTACGCAATTTGATGATTTAGAAAGTAATGAAAATTTTGAAAATAAACCTTCTAGTTTTATAAAGGCGCCATCGGCGGAATTATTGGAGAATTTACAGTTAATTAGCGATGTTTTTGAGCAAATTGAAGCCGAGACGGCCGAAATTGCCGAGATGATATTTGAATATTTGATTGATGTTAAGGATGAAGATTTAATGAACGGCTCAATACCGCATCATCCGAATAAAAAAATTAATTCTTATTTAAAAATCCTTAATCGTCTTTTTAAATTTTCGCGAAATAAGGGAAGATTTAGAATTATCAACCGAAAGACCATCGAAGATTTAGATAAAAAAACCTTCACAATTTGTATGTGTCATGATGGTGGCGTTTCTTTGGATGTTTTATGCGACATTGTGAATACTGAGAATCAGGCGAGAATTCCAAATGCCTCACCCGTAAAAGTTACAGTAAAAAAAGCTTTTGGTAATTTTTTAGAAAATTCTCCTTCTCTAGATGTGTAATTTGAAATTATTTTGCCGCTGAAAGTGGGCTGTAAATAAAAAGGCGTGATCTTTTTAGGGATCACGCCTTTTTGCTATTTGGATTTTGATTATTTTTTGCTGCTAGTTTTTTTTGGGGAAGTTGGTTTTTTAGCTACGATTTTTTTTACAGAAGTCGCTTTTTCTGCTGGTTTTTTGGCTGTAACTGGTTTTTTAGCTGGCGCTTTTTTAGCTACAACTTTCTTGGCTACTGCTTTTTTTGCTGGCGCTTTTTTTGTAGAAGTTGCTTTTGCAACTGGCTTTTTAGCGGGAGCTGGTTTTTTAGCGGGAGCTGGCTTTTTTGCGGCAGCTATTTTTGCTGGTGCTTTTTTGGCTACCACTGACTTAGTAGCTTCTTTTTTTTCTGGCGCTTTTTTCGCTGGAGCTTTTTTTGCAACTGATTTTTTAACGATAGCCATATTTTTAGTTTTTGTTATTAAGATTTTGACCAATAAGCACAGCAATTTCAAATAAAAGAATCATGGGAATTGCTAAGCTTATCTGACTTAAAACATCGGGTGGGGTAAGAATTGCAGCCGCTATAAAAATGATTACAATCCAGTATCTCCTTTTTCGCCTTAAGCCAGCGGCCGACAAACAACCAAGTCTTATTAAAAAAAGCAACAAGATTGGTAGTTGAAATGCTGCACCAAATGCTAATAGAAAATTTGTAACAAAGTTAAGATATTCACTGATTTTGGTTTCAAGATGAATTGAGAAATTTTCTAAATTGGCGAAGCTTTGATTTTCATAGCTTGCGAAGAATTTTAATGCGGTTGGAAGTGCGAAATAATAAGCAAAAATTGCGCCAAATAAAAATAAAAAAACGGAACTGCAAAAAATTATAAGAATGTTTTTTTTCTCATTTTTATACAAAGCTGGCGCTAAAAAAAGATAAATTTCTGCAAAAAAAATTGGCGCTGAGAAAAATAGCGCTGAAAAAAATGAGAGTTTGAAGTAGGTAAGAAAAGCTTCTGAAGGGTTTGTGTAAATTAATTTACGACTTTCTGTTGAATTGGAAATTTCAGCAAATGGCTGGAGTAAAAATTCGTAAATTTTTTCAGAAAAAAAATAGCTTAAAATAAGAGCTGTAACAAAAAAAATTACCGCAAAAAAAACGCGTCGACGCAACTCTAAGAAGTGCTCTTGCAGCGTCATGATTTTTTCTTTATTCATTAAATTTACCGATTTCGATTCTGAGTTGGCAAGATGGTTGATCCGAGCTTAGATCATACTCGTTAAAATTTGTGCATTTTGAGCTCGTTAAAATATTTAATGAATCGCCGCCGGCCGCAATTACATGGCCTTTATTTGGAATTCCATCATCAATTTTTTTATCAAATAAAAAGGCTTCCTCACTTTTTAAACTATTTTGTTTGGTGAAAATTTTTTTCTCATTAGCGAAGTCAAATCCAATTTGATAATAGTTAACCCCATCGGCTCCGAAAGCGATAATGCCAACACTTTTCCCAATGTTACTTGTGGGAAAGGTTTTTCCGGTTTTGGCGAGTTTATTGCTTTTTCCATCGAATTTTTCTTCAAGCATTTTTGCTGAAGATAAGTGAAGCCAAAAATTTACAATTTCTCCGTTTGCTGAAGTGATATTTTGGTTTTTGTCGGTTATTAGGTTGTTGAAGTCGCCATCGGTGTTTTTCGTGGTTATTCCATAAGTTTTTGTGTTTTTAAGGTCTCCTGGTAGTCCTTGATATTTGATCGTAAAATTTTTTATCGCGTTGTCGTATCTAGAGATTTGGGCTATCAGCGATTTTACCTCGCTTTGTGCAATGATTTCGTTGGTGAAATGGATTATTGATATTGCGAATGTCGTTAAAATTGTGATCAAAAAAAATCTAAACAAGCTAAAGCCATGAGTGGTGTTTTTTTGTAACGAATTACTCATTTATGACTCAGATTCTTTTTTCTTGGAATTGTCTTCGTTCTGGCCTTCGGCTTGCATTGTCTGATTTTTACTTGGCCTAGATTCTGTATTGGCTGATCTTTCAAGTTCTTCAAATTCATTGCTTGGTACGGCTTCTGATTGGTCTGTATTTTGAAGATTTTCGATGTCCGGTTCAGGCAAATCTAAATCGTCGCCAGTATCATCTGGTAAAAATTCTGGGCTTGATAAGGTTTCGGCGTGATTTTTTTCGGTTGGCAATTGATCTAATTCATCAAAAGTTTCCGATTCTGGTGAATTTTCTTTATTAACTGCAGGCGAAGCTTTGGCAGTTTGATTTGCTTGGGCGGCAACAAAGCTTTTTCTTCCGATTTGCGGCGTTGAATTTTCCGATGGATTTACCGCTACTGTCGTTGACGAGGCTCCATTTTGATTAGTTTCCGTTTTTAATGGAGCTCTTTCTGTTTTTTCTGGTTCTTCAGCTTCGAAATCGTCTTCGTATTCATCATCTTCAGGCTCGAAATCGTCTTCGTATTCGTTATCTCCCGAATCTTTTTTGTTGTCATTCTCGTCCTCGAAGTCGTCTTCATAATCTTCTTCATCCCTTGCGATTTCTGCTTTTTGGGCTTTAGGTTTTTCTGCTTTATCACCATTTTGAGGTGAGGATGCCACTTGGGCAGAATGTAATTTGTTGTCAGTTTTTTTAGTTTGGTCTTTGAATGGTTGCGCTAAAGAAGGATTAGCTGCATTTTCTTCGTTAATTCCTTCTTCGGTTTCTTCATTAATTTCTGTTAAATTTGCACGATCTGCGGAATCAAATTCTTCAAAATCTAAATTCTCTTCATCCAAATCTTCATTTTCGTCTTCATTTTCTTTGATTTCTTCCAATGTGTTTTTGAAAGAGGTTGCTGTTGTGGTTTTTTTAATATTTTCCGTTTCAGAAATAGCCTTTTCTTTTGAGGTTGTTTTGCTATTTGAGGTTGTTTTGTTGTTCGATTTTTCAGTAGATTTTTTGACTTGCTCAGACTCGTTGATTGAATCAGTTTGTTGCTTATGCGAATCTTCTATTACATCTTCCCTAGCTTGTGTTTTTGATTCGGAAACGCGATCGTTCAAATCTTCTTCTGGGAATTCTTTGAGCATTTTTTGATATTCTTCAAGACGGTCTTCAATTTTTGATTTTTTATCGTTAATTGTGTGATAAGTTGATTGCGATTTTCTTAGTCTTGAATTTAGGTCGTTTAGAGTTGGATCGCTATTTTGAAGATTTTTGATTTTTGTTTTTGCAGCACGAGCTAATCTTTCGCCTCTTTCAACTGCTTGAGGGTTACTATTTCTTTCGTCTTTGGTGAAAGTTTTATTGGCAATTGCTTCAAGTTTCTTAATTTCCTTTTCTTTATTTTTGTAAGAGTCGGAACTTTGATAGTTTGTAATAGCTTCTTTTATGGTGCCAATTTCCGCTCTTTGAGCTGAAAGTGCAACTTCTTGAATATTCAGATCCTCTTTTGAGCTTTTAATATTGCCTTCAATTGTCGATTTAGATTTGCGACCTCCTTCAATTTTAGCTTCCGCTATAGCCATATTTTTCTTGCTAGAAAAAGGATTTAATTTGCTTGAAGCGGCCTTGAATTTCATAGCAACTCTTTCTGGAAAATCTTTTTCGTTAGCTTCGTCGTAAGTATTCATCCTTTCTATTTCGAGAGCTGTAGCGGCCTTTGCCTCTGCATCAAATTCTGGCTTTTCAGCTTTGGCAAGTTTTTGGTTTTCTTTTTTGCGTTGATTGACCAATTCCTTTTCGGCATCGCTCATTGCCCATTGCGTGCCTTTCTTGTAATCATTAATTACTCCCGATTTAACCAATTCTTGTCTGGCCTGTTCGTAGGCTTTAGTTTCTGGAGTTTCGGTTGCTTTTTCAACTACCGAAGCAATTAAGTTGAATAAACCTTCAGAAGCTTCTCCTGCTTTTTTTGCTGCTGAGTAGGCGGTTCCCATAGGATTATTGACTGCTTCTTTTGCGAATTTAGTGGTGGCATTTGCAGTTGATGAGGCGGCATTTGCAGTTGATGAAGCGGCGGATATAGCTCCTGACTTGGCTGCTTTGGCAAGACTTTGTGAAGCAGCTTTTGCAGAAAGGGCAAAATTTTCTTTAAATTGCTCTCTCGCTGCCTTGTCTTTTAGTTTGTAAGTTGATGTTGCCGCTTTTGATGTTGCGTTAGAAATTGCAGAAGCTGCTTTTGAGGCGCCAGCATAAAGCTCTTTTGCATTTTCAATTCCTGCTTTTCCTGCGTTTTTAACTTGATTAATTTTTTCAGCGCCAGCTTTTAGAAGCTTTCCAGTATTGGATCTATCAAAGGTTACATTTTGTAAAATATGCTCGCGCTCTTCTTTGGTTTTATTGGCTAAAATAGCCTTTTTTTCTGATGAATTTAAAGATGTTTTTATTTCTTTGTCAGCAAGCGATGTTCCGTGTGATATTCCTGTTGCTTTTTCATAAATATATCTGCCTGCGGCTTCGGTCAAACTATCTGTTCCTTTTAAAGAAAAGCCTTTTTGGTTTCTTAGTTTTTCAATATCTTCATCTTTTAAATTTGGATTTATTTTTTTTGCCGCTGCGTATTGAGCATCTTTTTCGACTGATTTTAATTTTGCCTCTTTTTCAGGATCGCTTAAATTAGCATATTCTGCGCTTCCTTTGAATTTTTCGACTGCTTTGTTTCCAGCTTTCTTCATAGCTTTTAGCGTTTTTGTTTCCTGCTTTCTTTCTGCTTTTGCTTGCTCTTTTCTGGCGTCAGCTAATTTTCCATGATCAAATATTTTATCATCCATTCTGTCCATAAAATCTTGAGCACCACTTTTTTTCCAAGCCTCACTTTTTGCTTGATCAACCAATCCTTTTACCACTCCGGCTGCTGTTTGTACGCCTTTAGATAAGGATCCAACATCCATTCCTCCGCTAAAACTTTTAGCTAAGCCGGTCATGAAGTTCATAAATTTATTCATTAGAGAGGCTATAACCCAAATGAATAAAATTGAAAAAAGTGATGGAATGCCTTCGGCGTTACCAAAACTTGCAACTTGAGATTGCGTATCTGTTCTTGGTGGAAGCGAGGCGATTGTCCAAAAAGAGAGTAACGAAACTCTAGTGACTATGTTTATTGTCCAAACCTCATCCCAGCAAATTTTATAGCCAAAAGACATTTTTATTACTTCGTAAATCAGCATGTTGAAGAAGGCGAGGGTGGTGAGCAAAAATATTTGCTGCAAAGCAAATCCTATCAAGGCTTTAAGCCATGAATCGAACATTGATTTCGTTAGATTGAATAGTGTTAAAATAAAAAATATCGGACCCAAAACGAACAAGATTGACATGAAAACTTGCGAGGTGAGATAAAGAAGTAAGGCGTTGGCAACCGAGGAAATATAAAGCATGAAAGCGGATATGACTATCAGAAGATAAGCCCAGCCAAAAAGGCTGGCAAATAAAAGAGCTGAAACTTTCTTTTGTACCGCTGAGGAAAAAATCATGTTAAATACGCGATCAACGCTGCTAAACAGAATTGATTTGTCGTAATAATTGCCAGTTTCAAGAGCGCTTTGAATTTCTGGTGAACTGTCAAAAGACGAGGCCATTAAAAAAGCTAAAAAATCGGCGCCATTTTTAAAGAATTGAACTGCGAAGCGATCAAACCAATACCAGCCATTTTCGCCAATAAATAGGTAAATTAAGCCAATTTTTATAACACGATTTGTTAACTCGGAGTGACTTATTTCGCTTAATCCCATTAGGTAAGTCATGCCGTAAAAAGTTATCATCAAAACAAGGCACGAGGTTGTAATGGCCTTGAATCTTGAGTCGCCAATTAGAGCCGTGTAAACCCTTTCAGCTTCTCCAACTGCAGATTTTTCGCAGTAATATTCTTTGCTGCAGCCCAATTTTCCTTCGGTAAATTCGGCGGTTGTGCAAACTTGATCAGCGTTTGAAGTGATTAGCTCGTTATAATTAGGATTTTTTACTTTAACGCCATCTTGGAAGTCCGATCCCGTGGTGCTGCAGTTTTTTTCTGGCCCATCCATCACTTCAATAATTGGTTTTATAACCTTTCCCATAACGTCTGAAGAGCCGTGAGAAACGGGAGATTTTATTTTTATATTAACATAATATCTGCCGCTATTGTTGTTGTATTTGTTGCCGCAGTAAAATTCTGCTTGGCATTCCGAAGCCTTGTCTGGTCCGGGCTTTTTGTCTTTTGGGCAAATTTTGCCAATATTTTCTGTGGCATCGCTAAGGGTAATTCCGCTATCGCTTTTTGTTGATTTTTGCGGTTCGTAATAAGAGTTTTTTAGTTTGATTCCATCAAATCCGCTTGTTGATGTTGGGTTTGAAATGTTACAATTTGCGATTTCTGGATCTAAAATTTGGAAGGTTAGTCGAAGATTTTCTATATCACTTTCTGAAACTGAGCTATTTTCGGCTCCTAATGCGGCGAAGCCATAAGTGTGGCAATAAAAATTTGAGCCTACAATTGTTCTGGTGCCAGCATTTTCAAGCGTGCAATCTAGGCTTGTTGGACTTGCTGTTTTAATGATATTGCCATAGGCGTCAAATTTGTAGCCCGAAGTTATAACCGGTTTTTGTCCGGCTATGGTTGGTTGGGCAATTTCAATGATTTTTGGTTGACCTTCGAAAGCAACTGGATCTGAGCCGCTGCAATTATAGGTTGATCCATTAGTTTCTTTGCAAAGTCTGGCCATTAACCATTCGCCATTTGAATAAGTTAATGTTCCGGTTGGTGAAATTTTTAATCCGTTTGAACCGTTATAATTGGACGAAGAAGAGCTATTATTTGAATAACTATTATTGATTTGTTCGTTTGAAAAATCTGATCCGTCTAAAACGAAAAATCTTAATCTTCCTGCTGAGGGAAAAGTTATTGGCGATTTTAGCTGAAAAATAGTGTTGCCAAATGAGTCTTTTGTTGATGTTGATGAGAAGTTATCAAAGTTTCCGTAAGAGCCGTTAAATGATCCAAGTTTTGTTGCGCCTTTTGAGATTTCTTTATTTTCAAGGTCGGATAAGGTGAATCCATTGATTGGAATATTGGCAACCTTGCCTTTGTAGGATTCTAAATCATAGCATTTGTTAATTCCGTTTATGGCTATTTTGGCTGGAGTTTCTGCTCTTGATTTGGCTAAATTTGAGCATTTTAAGCATGATGCTTCTGTATAAGTTGTGCTATCGGCTATGTTGCATTGTGAGCTGTTGTTAACCGATTCAGCAAGGGTGCAATTTTCTTTTTTATAACCATTTTCTTCCTTACCATTCGACCCGCATGTTGTTGCTTTTCTGCAAGCTTCTGGACAATAGTAAGTTGAATTTTTTGAATCATCGCATTCTGGAGCGTAAGCTTTACAGCCAATTAGAGTTGTGGAGGTTCCTGAGTAATCCAAGTAACATTCTGGATTAAATATCGTTTCTAAATCTGTTGAATTTGAGGCTCCGCGACAAAGCAAAGCTGGGCGAGGTTCAATTTTCATTGCCATGCCAGTGCCGCATTGTCTGGTTAGGCCGTTTGAGGTTGTGAAGGTATTATCCCAGCTTTCGGGAGAGAAGCGAATCATTTGTCCTTTTCTTACAAAAAAACTTGATGTCCAAGAGGTTGTGATATTGCTGTAAGTCAAAGAAAGTGATGTTAGTGGATCGGTTGGACTTGAAGCTGGAGTTGGTTCTTGGGATGGGGTTAAGAAGTTGCCATATTCATAAAAATCCGGCTCAAGAGTGCCATTTTTTACAAAGCTGCCGGTTGGGTTTATTATCCTTCCTTTTATCACGCAGTTGCCGCTTATTGCGTTTAGAGTTGTGAAGCTAACGAAGCCTGATTTATAAATTTCAATGTCATGATATTTGCGAAATTTTGCCACAATTGACTTGCGACAAAGCTGCGAAATTTCGGAAGTGTTGTATAATATTTTCTGATCGCTTTCTAGGGCTATATGATCGGTTTCAGAGCCCCAATTTGAATTGTTAATTGAGATTGTGCGGTAATCGCCGTTATTGCCGCTATTTGGTGAGCCAGTGCTTAAAATATCGCCAGAAGAATTTATTATTTTAATTTTTAAATTTGCTGCCGCTGAACAAGCTGGATTGATATTTCTGAATGAAACTTTGAAGGCGTATTTGTTGCTGCTTGTTGCGGTTGGGTTTTGTAATTCGCCATTTTCTGCGGTTTGCTCAAGAAGTTTGGCGTAGTTTAAAAAATAAGGATCTTGTGCTATTGATTTTGAAAGTAAGCAGGTATCGGTACTGCTGCAAGTCAAGCTGTTTAAGAGATCGTAACTTAAAGTATTGGCACGATTTTCTGGCATTAAAAATTCACTTTTCCACTTCACGAATCCGCCATAATTTCCTAGCCCACTATTTTCTATTTCAGAAGAAACGGGGAAAATTTCTGCGGCCAAGCTATTGCTTATTCCAAGATATCCGCTGCTGGTGTAGCCATTTTCAATGTTATTTGCGCATAAAGATTCGTTCATTTTGTCATATTCCGAGCCAGAGCCGCTGTAAACGCATTTCCATGATGTTGGATCTGGTAACAAAGGAACACTTTTTGCGCCTAATTTTTCAGTAGCTTGCGAGCTGTCAAAATCATAACCTTTTGGATGCGGTATTAAATAAGCGATAATTTTTTTGGCGCCGTTATATATTTTTGCATCGCTTTCGAGATTTCCAGATGAGCTTAAATCTGTTGAGCCGGCGCCTATATCTTTGCTGCCGTCATTCCATTTGCCGCTGAATTGTAAATTTAAGGATTGACCATTATTTATATCGAAAAAGTGGCTATTCCAAGCTGTATCTCGAGATGAATTTGGTAAAGAGTTGTCGGCTTTTACATAAATTGCGTCATAACTTACGCTGTCGCCAAGATTAATTTCGCCAGTTGCCGTAATTATAACTTCCGCACCTGGTCTGATAGTGACGCCAGAGTTGATTGTGGAGGCTCTTTTATTGGTGGAAACCCAGTTTGGTTGAGAAACTCCGCCGCTTCCGGAAGAAGATTCGGCGTAACAATTTTGCAAGCATGAATCGACGCAAATATTGCGAAATTTTATATCGTCAAATCCTAAACATCCTTTGCTCGTTGTTTCTTTTATTGTTCCAGTTTCGTCGGTTACGGAAGCGCTGCCGCTACTAAAGCATTTAACCAAAGCTGGACTTTGCGCTGAATCGGTTAATTCTTTTGAGGCATCATAATAGCAAAAATTTTGTGCGGTATTGGCGCTAACCTCAATTGTCTCGGATTCATATTCACCAAAATCATCAGCGTCAATGCAACCTTGGTCAACGCAAGAAAAGGCGTTAAGGCAGATAGCTATAAGCCAAATGGACTTTGTTTTGAAAAAGAAATTTAAGATTTTTGTGAAGAATTTTGCTGTCAAAACTTCTGTTTTTGAGGGATTTCTTTTGCAAAAATGAGTGAACCTAAAGCTAAAAATTGGTAAGTAGTTAATCAATCAAAATATTTTGTCGAACAAATGAAGCTATTCTTTTGGTCTCTTGTAGTTTTTGTGGGAAAAAATTTTGTAAAAATTCCTGATTAATTTCGAGTCTTTTGGCGTATTTGTTGGCGATTAACTCTTGATGAAATTTGCGGTGTTTTGCGCTTGAAATTTCGCCGCTATCAAAAATAAAAACCGGCTTTCCGCTTGAGCAGCATTCTGAAATCATTGAAACTGAATCGCCGCTGACGATAAAAAAATCAGCATATCCTAAAATTGCTAAATATGGATTTTCAGTTTGATGACTTTTCCAATCGAAAAAATCGAAGTCACAATCAAGATTTTGTAGAATTGAGTTTGTAATTTGATCTTCGGTTCTTCGGCTATTCATGATTAATAATTTCGCATTCATGTTTTTTGCAATTTTATTTGCCGATTTCGCCAATTTTTCTGCTGATTTTTGATCGAAGATGGTTTTTGTGGAAGATCCTCCAATGAGAATGGCGATTTTGATTTTAGTTATTTCCGAAAACCAAGAGGTAAATTTTTCCGACTCGGTAGCGATAATTTTATCATCAATTTTGGTGAGAGAGCCAATTGTGGTGATTAAGTTTTTTGATTTGTTGTCACTTAACCCGTCATGTTTAGGCAAAATTACCAGATCGAATTTTTTAAAATCCAAATCCGGATTCATTATTTGGATTGCTGTGGTTTTTTTTTGAGAAATTTTTTTGATATAAAGCGCCGCTGTGGCTGATCTGCGACCGGCAGATATTACAATTCTAGGAAAAATGTCGCTATTTTTTAGGGCAATTTTTGATTTGTTTTTGAGATGAATGGGAAATTTGCCAAGAATAAAGTTGGGTAATTTGGCAAAAATATTATAATCAAGATTTACGGATTGGTATTCTAGGCCAATTTTTTCAGCAAGCCCAACGGCTTGTGAGAAGGTTCCGGGGCGATTATCGGATAATATCCAAATTTCGTCGCGTAAATTAATCTCTGATTTTTTGCAGAAGTTTTTTAGAAACATTTGGAGAGACAAATTTTGAAATATCGCCACCAAGTCTAGCAACCTCTTTAACAAGCCTTGATGCAATAAAATGATTAGTTTCGGAAGCTGGAAGAAAAATAGTTTGAATTTCGGAATTTAATTTTGAATTCATGCCAAACATTTGAAATTCATATTCAAAATCTGAAACGGCGCGCAAGCCGCGAATTATAACTTTGGCATTTCTTTTTGCGGCATATCCAACAAG
>JACCEB010720848.1_pt1 | contig 11883 bp, 11 predicted proteins | sample 7454761 | NCBI WGS metagenome assembly JACCEB01 (sample SAMN15323454, study PRJNA562643) | freshwater metagenome | isolation source: river surface water | place: USA:Blue River Watershed | collected 2017-08-18 | reverse complement strand
GGTGGAGGTTACCGCGTTTCACCGTAACTAAATACGCTCGTCTCTGTGGCCCTATTCCGCACGTCACCGTGGATGGCTGTTAGCCAACACCCTGCCCTATGGAGTCCGGACTTTCCTCTCCTTTCTTGCGAAAGCAGCGATTGCCTAGTTAACTCTGCGCTAACAGTCTAAACGAGGAAGAGCCTTTTGTTTGAAATAAGCTAATCGGCAAGTGTCCAAGCAATGGTCTCGCCAGCACGCAAGGGAACGAGCACCGTATTGCCTATAGAAAACTCAAAGGGCACTTTTTGCGGGATATTGATCAAGGTGATTTTTTCTTGATTGCGCGGTAGGCCATAGAAATCGGACCCAAAGAAACTCGCAAAGCCTTCAAGGCGATCGAGACGATCAACGCTATGAAAAGCTTCAGCATAAAGACCCAGTGCGTTGTGAGCGGTGTAACAACCCGCACAACCACAACTACTTTCTTTATCACCCTTCGGATGAGGAGCACTATCTGTTCCCAAGAAAAATCGTGGATTACCACTAGTTGCAACTTCCATCAGAGCAAGACGATGCTCTTCTCGTTTTAGCACTGGCAAGCAGTAATGATGAGGACGAATCCCGCCGGTAAACAAACTATTTCGGTTCATCAATAAATGATGTGCCGTAATCGTTGCAGCCAATGTCTTCTTACCACCTGTATTGGCATCGCGTACATACTGGGCTGCTTGCTTGGTTGTAATATGCTCAAAGACGATTCGAAGTTCCGGAAAATCTTTGCGCAGGGGCTCCAAGATGCGATCAATAAAAATAGCTTCTCGATCAAAGATATCAATAGCCGACTCGGTCACTTCACCATGAATCAATAAAGGTACTGAATACTTTTGCATCGCTTCTAAGGCTGGATAAGCGTTCTTTATATTTGTAACGCCGGCATCACTATTAGTGGTGGCGCCTGCTGGATACAACTTAAATCCAATAATTTGGTGCTCGCTAGCCTTGCGAACTTCATCAGCACTAGTGTTATCGGTCAAATATAGAGTCATCAAAGGATTGAATTCAGTAACCCCCAATTGCTCTAGGGCGGTATTAATACGTAAACGATAAGCCTTAGCTAAGTCAACGGTAGTAATGGGTGGCTTCAAGTTTGGCATGATGACAGCACGAGCAAACTGCTTGGCAGTATGAGCTAATACATCCTTCAAAACCGCACCGTCACGCACATGTAGGTGCCAGTCATCGGGGCGAATGATTGTCAGCTTCTTACTCATTATCAATTGATCAAAATGATACGGAAATCATTCACATTAGTGAGGGTAGGCCCAGTATGGACTAATGCATCGAGCTTAGCAAAGAAACCATAACAATCATGCTCTTGTTGAAATTGGCTAGCACGCAGTTGCATTGCCTTAGCATTCTCCCGAATTTCTGGTGTAAACCAAGCTCCAGCATTCTTTTCGCTGCCATCAATCCCATCTGTATCAGCCGCTAACGCTGAAACTGTTCTGAGATCGGCTGTGGCGCCAAATAATGAAAGTAAAAATTCGCTACAGCGACCGCCCCTACCTTTACTTCCCGATGGCAAGGTAACCGTACATTCACCACCAGAAATAAGTGCAAGCGGAGGTTTTGCCCACTCTCCATACTGCGATAGCTCTCGTGCAATGCCTGCGTGCACCAAACCTACATCACGGGCCTCGCCAGTAATGGTGTCGCCCAAAATAATTGACTTATAACCCGCTTGTTTGCAAAACTGTGCGGCAGCCTCCAAACTACGATGAGCAGTTGCAATCACATGATTACGAACGGGCGACTGGTGTTGATCAATATCAGCCTGCTTGAGCGTCTCAGGAATCTCTCCACGCTCACCTTTTTGTAAATGATGAATCACAGACAAAGGTATTTTGGTCTCATCTAAGCCATACTTTGCCAGTATCTGTAAGGCATCGGCATAACTAGAATAATCAGCCGCACAAGGGCCGCTTGCAATATCGGCTGGATGATCCCCAGTGACATCAGAAATCAACAAGGCTTCTACCCGAGCCCCTTTTGCTAAAGCAGCGCGGGCTAAGTTCCCACCCAAAATTGCCGATAGATGTTTACGCACTACATTCATTTCTTCTATTGGCGCGCCACTATGCAAGAGTACTTCTGTAGTTTTACGCATATCTGCAATCGAAATACCAGACTGCGGTAAGGTCAAGAGACTAGACCCGCCGCCAGACACCAGGGCTATTAAGGTATCACCAGGATTTAACTGATTCACCAATTGGAAAATCTTGGCCGCCCCATCCATCCCAGCCTGGTCAGGCACTGGGTGCCCTGCTTCCACAATTTTGATAAATTGAGTTGGGGCAGCATGACCATATCGTGTTAGGACTAGACCATCAATCGGTAAAGTTGGCCAGTGCGCCTTAGCGTAAGTCTCTAGGGCGCTTGCCATCGCTGCACTTGCTTTCCCTGCACCAACAACCAAACAAGGTCCTTTGGGTTCATTACCTTTTGAAAAGATTTTAGCTAGATACTCTGGAACAATTTTTTGAGGGTCGGCGACAGCTAAAGCTGCTGCAAAAGCACCCTCTAACAACTGACGCTGATTGGACGATGATGAGCTTGTAGACATGCCTTAATTTTAAGCTGATTTATCACTAGAGCCGCTGGGATCAATTAGGCTACTCTCTTGCATGCGCCACATTGAGGCATATCGTCCGTTCGCCAAGAGAAGATCTTGATGGGTTCCCCTCTCAATGATGCTGCCTTGATCCATAACCAGTATTTGATCGGCATGCACGACCGTCGAAAGTCGATGAGCAATAATAAGGGTGGTACGATTACGCGCTAAGTTAAACAGCTCTTCTTGAAATGCTCTTTCTGTTTTGGAATCTAATGCCGATGTAGCTTCATCAAAGATCAGTAAAGCTGGTTTTTTCAGCAAGGTTCTGGCAATGGCTACACGCTGCTTCTCCCCGCCCGATAATTTAAGTCCGCGCTCACCAACCTGGGTGTCATAGCCATCTGGCAAATGCTCGATGAACTGACTCATTTGTGCGGCTCGCGCTGCCTCCCGAATTTGATCGATGTTGGCACCCGGGCTTCCATAAGCAATGTTGTATGCAATGGTGTCATTGAATAAAACTGTATCTTGCGGAACAATGCCAATCGCTTTGCGTAAGCTTGACTGTTGAACATCTTGAATATTTTGACCATCAATCAAAATGGCGCCAGATTGAATGTCGTAGAAACGAAAAAGTAAACGTGCCAAGGTGCTCTTACCTGCTCCGCTTTGCCCAACGACTGCAGTGATCGTTCCGGCAGGTATTGTAAAGGTGACATCTTTCAGAATCTCACGTTTGACGTTATAAGAAAACCAAACATGTTCAAAACGAACCTCAGGGCCTCTTGCAAAATTGTTAATGGCTAGAGTGGGAGCATTATCTTTATCTTTGATCTCTTGATCGGCATTTAACAGTTCAAACATACGATCCATGTCGGTAATTGATTGCTTCATCTCCCGATAAATAACCCCTAAGAAGTTAAGTGGAATATATAACTGAATCATCAGTGTATTAACCAACACCAAATCACCGAGAGTCATTGAGCCATCAACTACCCCTTGGGTTGCGCGCCATAAAATCAAGACTAAGCCAACCGCAATAATGGCTTGCTGACCTAAATTTAAAATTGCTAAAGACTTTTGCGACAAAATAGCTGCAGATTGATAATGCTTTAAGTTTTCATCATAACGACGGGATTCAAATTCCTCGTTACCAAAATACTTCACGGTCTCAAAATTCAATAAGGAATCAATTGCTCGTTGATTAGCACGCGAATCCATTTCATTCATGGTGCGGCGGTAATGTGTGCGCCATTCTGTTACTTTGATAGTGAAAATAATGTAAACCAAAAGGGCAACAAAGGTAATGATTGCAAACCAAATATCGTAGTAATACGCGAAGTAGGCTAGCACCAATACAAACTCAATAATGGTGGGCAAAATACTATAGAGAGAGAAAGAGACAAGCGTTTGAATCCCTCGCGTGCCTCGCTCAATATCTCGGCTGACACCACCGGTCTGCCGGCCCAAATGAAACTGTAGTGTTAGTGCGTGCAAGTGCTCAAACACCTGTAGGGCAATTTTGCGTACTGCATCCTGAGTGACCTTTGCAAATAAAAGCTCTCGTAACTCAGAAAATAAAGACGCAGATAGCCGCAAGGCGCCGTAAGCAAGGATTAAGCCTGCCGGAACAATTAAATAGGTTTGCAATGAACCTGGCTTGAGATTCATGGCATCAATTAAATCTTTCAGGACAATAGGCACACCAAGATTGGCAAACTTTGCTGCGATTAAACATGCAATTGCTAAGGTCACACGTATTCGGTGCTCGAGCAAATAGGGCAAGAGATCTTTGATAACTCGCCAATCCGTGCGTTGACGGCCAGCACCACTCGATAAAGGTGCAGAGCTGCCTGGCCGATATCCCATCATTTTTTAGTTACTTCCCTTACCATTACCTAATCGAAAGTTCGGCTCTGTAAAAAATTTCAAGATTGCATCGCGATTGCTATGTGAAAAGCATTTGTCAGCTGCCTCCTTATAAGGCAACCATACATAGTTCACGTGTTCTCGGGGCGCTAATCGAATAGTAATATCTGCTGGAACCTGAAGAGCAAACCAATGTTCTTGATTGCGCTCCACACCTGGAGGATAGCGATGACGCCATTTTGGATAAATCTCATACTCCACCTGATAATGAAGGTTTTGCAAAGCATCTTTAGGCAATGCATGAACATCAATACCCGTTTCCTCTGCAACCTCACGAATGGCCGCTAACTCCAATGACTCATCAGGACTATCCAAGCTTCCCGTTACTGATTGCCAAAAATCAGGGCGGTCTGCCCGTTCAATTAATAAAACATCTCGATTCAGATTGTGTATTAGAACTAAAACTGAAATCGGTATTTTCAAATCAAGCTACCGGATTTGTATTACGTAAACGAATGTGCAGTTCTCGTAATTGTCTTTCGTCTACTGGACTTGGGGCCTGCGTCAAGAGGCACTGAGCCCGCTGTGTTTTAGGAAAGGCAATAACATCACGAATCGATTCAGCGCCAGTCATCATGGTTACGATACGATCTAAACCAAAGGCAATTCCTCCGTGGGGGGGAGCTCCATATTGCAAAGCATCTAATAAGAACCCAAATTTCGCCTTTGCTTCTTCCGGACCAATCTTTAATGCTCTAAAGACTTGACTTTGAACTACTTCTTGATAAATACGAACCGAGCCGCCGCCAATTTCACTGCCATTAAGCACCATGTCGTATGCTTTTGCTAAGCATTTGCCTGGGTCAGTTTCTAAAAACTTGAGGTGCTCATCCTTGGGACTAGTAAAGGGGTGGTGACATGCAACCCAGCGTGCTTCCTCTTCGTCATAGTCGAACATAGGAAAATCGACAACCCATAAAGGCTTCCATCCCTCTGTCATCAAGCCCTGCTTTTTGCCCCAGTCAGAATGGCCAATGCGTAAGCGCAAGTTACCGATTGCATCGTTAACTACTTTTGTTTTATCGGCGCCAAAGAAAATGAGGTCGCCATCTTTTGCTTGTGTCCGTTCCAAAATTCCATGAATGGCAGCATCATGAAGATTTTTCACAATCGGGGACTGGAGACCGTTGCGACCCTCTTTAACAGAATTTACCTTGATCCAAGCTAAACCCTTTGCACCATAAATAGCGACAAACTGCGTGTAATCATCAATTTCACTGCGACTGATCTCAGCACCGCCAGGAACGCGCAGGGCAACAACGCGCCCACCCTCTTGATTAGCAGGGCCTGAGAAAACCTTAAAATCAACATCTCGCATCACATCAGTAAGCTCAGTGAATTCCATTGTGACACGCAGATCTGGCTTATCAGATCCAAAACGCGCCATCGCCTCTGAATATGGCATAACCATAAATGGATTGGGTAAATCAACCTTCATAACGGTCTTAAAAATATGCCGCATCATCGTCTCAAATAAATGACGAATCTCAATCTCATCCAAAAAGGCTGTTTCACAATCGATTTGTGTGAACTCTGGTTGCCGATCAGCCCGTAAATCTTCATCTCGAAAACATTTTGTAATCTGATAGTAGCGATCAAAGCCTGCCACCATCAATAATTGCTTAAAGAGCTGTGGTGATTGTGGTAGAGCAAAAAATTGGCCATCGTGAACCCTTGAGGGGACTAAATAATCGCGTGCACCCTCAGGGGTGCTTTTGGTTAGCATTGGCGTTTCAATATCAATAAAGCCAGCAGCATCCAAATAACGTCTTGTTTCCATAGCAACCTGATAGCGCAAGCGTAAATTCTTTTGCATTTGTGGACGACGCAAATCAAGAACGCGATGGGTTAAACGCGTTGTTTCCGAAAGATTCTCATCATCTAACTGAAATGGGGGTGTCACTGAGGCATTCAGAACCTTCAGCTCATGGCAGAGTATTTCAACCTTGCCACTCACCAAGTCCAAGTTCTCTGTCCCAGCAGGCCTAGCGCGTACTTGACCTTTCATTTGGATACAAAACTCATTACGCACACCTTCGGCCTGTTTAAACATATGAGGACGATCAGGGTCACAAACCACTTGTACATAACCATCACGATCCCGTAGGTCAATAAAAATCACCCCGCCATGATCGCGACGACGATTAACCCAGCCTGCCAAGGTAATTTCTTGACCAATTAACGAATCAGTTACCTGACCACAGGTATGGCTGCGCATCGACATAAATATTCCTAACTAAGATTTGCTTGATTATTGCTAAAGCCTGCTGAGGCACGTGGAGGAACAGACCCCATAGAGACAATATGTTTTAGAGCCTCTTCCACGCTCATTTCTAATTCAATCACCGAAGAACGCGGCACGATCATAAAAAAACCAGACGTCGGGTTTGGTGTTGTTGGCAAAAATACATTAACGTACTCGCCACCTAATTTGCCACTAATTTCATCAGCAGTGCTGCCCGTCTGAAAAGCAATGGCCCAAGATTCTGCATGGGGATATCGAATTAATAGAGCTTTACGAAATGCCTGGCCATTGCCAGAAAAAATGGTTGAGGATACTTGTTTCACACTGGAATAGATTGAGCGCACTATCGGAATACGAGTCACAAAGCGATCCCATACCTTTAGCCACCACTGACCCGCAAAACTAATTGCAAGTACGCCTGTAAAACTAATCACTACTAAAACAATTAAGATTCCTAATCCAGGGATTTCTCGGAAGTGCTTTAAATCTCCCGAAAATTGACCAGGCAATACAGTAATGATCGCGCCCATGACCGAACCGTAGATCTGATCAATTAAGCTTAGACCCCACGTAATCACCCATACGGTGATCGCAATGGGTATCCATACCAATATGCCTGCGATAAAGTATTTTTTCATGATTTTTTGCCTAACCCACTATTTTAGCGACTTAGCTTAAAACCAGTAAGAATTCCTTAAATTGAGTGGATGCGTGCCAAAACAAATAGGGCACCAAGCAAAAAGCCCCCCAAAAACAGGACGGCACCCCAAAGTTGCCGTTGTTTACGCCGCTCTTCAAAGAGCGCCTGGCGAAGAAGGTCGAGCTCTGGCTTTTGTTCTTTTCGACTTGAGCGTTCTAGACTTTCTGAAAGAAGACGGGGCAGTGTCGGCAGAATTTTTGCCCAATTTGGTGCCTCAGCCTTCAAACCATCAATCAAGCCACGCCAGCCCAATTGCTGGCTGACCCAACGCTCCAAGATTGGCTTCGCGGTTTTCCACAAATCTAAATCAGGATCTAACTGACGACCCAAACCTTCGATATTTAACAAGGTCTTTTGTAATAGAGTGAGTTGCGGCTGAATTTCTACTTTAAAACGTCTTGAAGTTTGAAACAAACGCATTAAGACAATACCCAAGGATATATCTTTGAGTGGGCGATCAAAATAGGGTTCGCAGACCGTTCTTACCGCACCCTCTAGCTCCTCTAAGCGCGTATTTTCTGGAACCCAACCTGACTCAATATGTAACTGCGCAACGCGTCGGTAATCACGATTAAAGAATGCTAGAAAATTTTGCGCGAGATAATTTTTATCAAACTCACTTAAGTTTCCAACAATACCAAAGTCAAGCGAAATATAACGACCAAATGTCTTGGGCTCTAAGCTTACTAAAATATTACCAGGATGCATATCAGCATGGAAGAATCCATACTCAAAAACTTGGGTGAAAAATATTTCTACACCATCAATTGCCAGCTTCTTAAAATCTACGCCTGCTGCTCGTAATTCATTTGTTTTACCAATCGATACGCCATACATACGCTCCATCACAATCACATTGGTATGGCATAAATCCCAAATCATTTCTGGGATCATGAGCTTGTCAGAGTCTTGAAAATTTCGACGCAGCTGGCTAGCATTTGCAGCTTCGCGCATTAAATCTAACTCATCATGTAAATACGTATCAAACTCAGCGACTACTTCACGGGGCTTTAGACGTCTTCCATCCTCGGAGATCTTTTCTACGATGCGTGCTAAGTCATGCATTAGTGCTAAATCACTTTCAATCACCGGCAAGATACCGGGACGCAATACTTTAATTGCTACCTCTTTACCCACCCAGTCAGGATGAGCATCGCTACCACGCAATACCCCAAAATGAACTTGTGCTACAGATGCACTAGCAACTGGGCTTGCATCAAAGGAAGAGAAGATCGACTCGATTGGTTGACCAAGAGCAGCCTCAATAATCGCTTTTGATTGTTCATTTGAAAAAGGGGGTACCTGATCTTGTAATTTTGCTAACTCATTAGAAACATCATCCGGCAAGAGATCTCTGCGCGTAGACAGGACCTGTCCAAATTTCACAAAAATAGGTCCCAACGCCTCAAGAGCCAAACGAATTCGATCACCACGAGGTAATTGGCTAGGAGAGCTACCCGATAAAATCCCAAGTAGAGTGCGCCGAATACCGGGCTTCAGATTATCCCGAATCAGGCCAAATAAATTAAAGCGCCAGGCAGTATAAAAAATGATGCTTAGGCGGGCGATACGGCTCACAATCAATCCTGACTTTTATATAAATGGGTAATCCGTTTTTCTAAACGCTCAACCGCATCACGTAGTTCTTGAACTTCCATTTTATGGGAAAGAAAATCGCGCTGAATCAATAAAAGCTTTTTTTCCTCACTCAAGTACTCAATCATGTTTTGTTGAAGATCTAAAACTGCTTTTTGGGTTAAATCATGAAAGCGCCTAGCCTGAGTCACCACAAAATGAGCTGGGGCATCGCCAATAATTTGCGCTAAATCTTCTTCATACTCCCACCGCAGCTGGCCTGCAAATTTGGCAATTAACTGAGCAAGCTCTGCATCACCTGCAATCTTCACAGCTTTCACTGCGCGTTCTTGAATATTGCCACGTACTGCACTCATGCCCGCTAAAGACTCGCTCGAGATTTCGAGAGTTAAGTTGGCGTCCGTAATATTTGCGTCTAATAACTCAATTAGCCCATTCGCATTAATTTGAATCCAGGTATCGCCTAATGGCAGGACTAAGCGAATGACCTTGCCAGAATGTTTCTCTAAATCACGTAATGCCCATTTCTCGCGTTGAAGCACATAATTAATGCCACGAACCAAGACGGTCTTGGGCAAATCAAACTTAGGGATCATAGTGTAAAAAACCCGCACAAGGCGGGTTTTCCATTGGGGAAAAGTGAAAGCTTAAACTAATTGCTGAATACCAGCCAAAACCCAACCTCCAGGCCCGTTAACAGGTTTGGATAAATTCCAGATTTCTGTAAAAGGCTCTGCAGGTGCTTCAGCCTGCTCCCGAATCATTCCGGAGAACTGAACGCTACACAAATAGGTATTGGCATCAGTTTCAACCCCTATCAATTCTGCATTAAGAGTAACTACGTCCGTTTGATTGGTGCCCTCTGCACGGCCTTGTAGGTCGCGCTGCAAACTAGCAAACATCTCTGGTGTAGTGAACTCACGCAAGGCCTCGAGATCACCTGAATCCCATGCTTTCTGTAAACGTGTGAAGTAATGCTTCGCATTGGCTAGGAAAGCTATTTGATCAAAGCCTTCAGGCAACTGATATGCAGGACGCTCTTCAAGAGCTAGGCTTTGGGAGCCAAAGTGCTGATTGACATTGGGATTAAAGCTCGGCTCTTGCAAAGCAGTGCGCTGCATCCCTGTTGATACTGGTACTGAAACGGGATTGGAAGCATTTTTGGCACTCGCGGGCATAAAGCGTCTTAAGATAAAGAGCAAGGCAAAACCAACAACTATCGCCAACAACAGGCCCATAAGAAAGGATGAGGCTGCCTCACCCAAACCAAAATGAGATAACAAATAGGCAATACCCAATCCAGCTGCTAGGCCACCCAACATACCACCCAAACCAGAGCGCTTTGCTGCCGCTGGTGCTGCAGCTTGTGGGGCAGCAGCTTGCTGTGCTTGTGGGGTCGCCTTTTGTTGTGCTGGCGGCTGCGCCTGTTTTTGGACTGGCGCACTGGAACTCCGTCCTACATTATTACCACTACCTAAGCGCTTGGCATCAACAGTACTGATGTGTGCCACAGACAAAAATGTCAAAGCAATTGTGAATACACTTACTTTTAAAAAGATGCTTTTCATATGCAACGGTCTCCAAGTAACACTAGATATAAGTAATTTAGTAATAATGCTCAATATTTAATACCAATGTGCAAAGCAACGATACCCCCAGTCATCCTATGGGTATCCACCTGATCAAAACCTGCCTCCAACATCATTGCCTTCAAGGCTTCAGCGTCTGGGTGCATCCGAATTGATTCAGCCAGGTATTGATAGCTAGCGGCGTCCTTGGCGACCTTTTCTCCAAGCCACGGCAATACCTTAAACGAATAAACATCATAAATCGGGGCAAGCATGGCATCTGGTTTCGAAAACTCCAAGACAAGCACCTTGCCACCCGGCTTTACGACCCGAGCCATCTCTGCTAACGCAATTTCCTTATGAGTCATATTTCGTAGACCAAAGGCAACGCTCACCAAATCAAAATGATTTTTTGGGAAAGGAATTTTCTCGGCATCAAATTGAATCGATGGCAGAGATAAGCCGCGATCTAATAGGCGATCTCGACCAACGGTCAACATTGAGGCGTTTATATCGCTTAACCAAACCTCTGCATCGGGATGCTCACCCCATTGCGCTGCTTTTGCAAATGCAGCAGCGAGATCGCCTGTGCCACCAGCAATATCAAGCACCTTATTTCCTGGACGCACATTGGCTTGTGCCAAGGTAAATTTTTTCCAGAGGCGATGCATGCCCATCGACATCAGGTCATTCATGATGTCGTACTTCATGGCAACAGAATGGAAAACCTCAGCGACCTTATTCGCTTTTTCAGTCTCGTCTACGCTTTGATAGCCAAAATGGGTTTTAGACATAATTAGTTAGTGACCGCAACCGTGTGATGGGGTCACCATTGGGGCATCGCGGTTGGCCCCAGCCAGCTCAAGACGATTTAAGTACTCGTTCCAAAGCTCATCTTGGTGCTCACATAAATCATGTAAATATTCCCAAGAATACAAACCAGAGTCATGTCCATCTGAAAAGGTAGGCTTCAGTGCGTAATGACCTACAGGCTCTAAATTAACAATGGCAACTTCTCGTTTACCGGTCTGCAACACCTCTTGTCCTGGACCATGCCCCCTAACCTCTGCCGATGGGGAATAGACGCGCAAAAACTCAAACGGCAAACGATAGCTCTTGCCATTTTCATAAGCAAGTTCTAGAACTTTTGAAGTCTCATGAACAATTACATTCGTTGGAATCATTTAAACCAATACCCTCTCAATACCACCTTGATTTGCCTTAGCAACATACTCTTGCATCCAATTGT
>JACCEB012077652.1_pt1 | contig 11886 bp, 10 predicted proteins | sample 7454761 | NCBI WGS metagenome assembly JACCEB01 (sample SAMN15323454, study PRJNA562643) | freshwater metagenome | isolation source: river surface water | place: USA:Blue River Watershed | collected 2017-08-18 | reverse complement strand
TTTTCCGAAACAGATGGCTATCTAAATGATTCTTCTCGAAGGATTCGAAAGACGCTACTTCCCGTTCTAATTATCTGGCTGATCACTTCAATTGGAAATTTAATTGCTACGCTGGCAAATCTTTTTGAAGTTGGTATAACTGAGATGTTGGATTGGGTATCTATCCGGTCTTACGTAACTCAAACTTCTCTAGGGCGTTTACAAGCGATACAAGTTTTAGCATCAATTATTTTGATAATTACTTATCCTCTTCTTCGCAAAGTAGGCGGCGCATTTATTTCATTTACTATCTCAATGGCTGGATTAGTCGCACCAGTATTTGAAAGTCATTCGGCGCAAGCGGGAAGCCATGGACTTGCTATTGGATCCCTTGTAATTCACGTAGTTGCAATTTCAATCTGGTTTGGTGGGGTCGCGGCGTTGTATTTCATGGACGCACAATCAAAAGTGATTGCGCTGCCACGAGTTAGCACAATTGCAACTTGGGCGGTCATTTCCATTGTCGCCTCGGGAGTTATAAATAGTTTACTTCGATTGGGTTTTACAAGTGCATGGTTTACGGCCTACGGATTAATGATAATTTCGAAAACCTTAATCCTTGGCGTTATTGCTTACATTGCATCCCAGATAAGAAAAAATGTGGCTTCAGATAAATTAATCAGGTTCGAAAGCGCTTTATTAATTCTGATAATTTTGATTGGTTCACTTCTTTCTCGAGTAACTCCATTGATTGAAAAAGAGTTACCAATTGACCCGGCTCGCGATTTAGTTGGTGTCACGATGCCAGCAGCTCCCACCTGGCAGAGAGTATTTTTTGAATATGAAGCCGACGCCTTGATTTTAGGTGCGCTGATTTTTGTGACGGCGCTTTATATTAGAGGCGTAGTTGTTTTAGTGCGAAGAGGGGATCGTTGGCCTATTGGTCGAACAATTTCATTTGCCATTGGGATTTCGTTTTTAGATTACAGCACTAGTGGCGGATTGGGTCTGTACGGAATCTTCTCTTTCAAATATCACATGGTGGCGCATATGGTCTTGAGCATGATTGCGCCAATATTTATCGTACTGAGCGCGCCGATAACTCTTGCGCTGCGAACCTTGCCGCAAGGAAGAAGTAAAGAAGAGCGCGGACTCCGGCGCTGGTTTTTGTCGATGCTTCACTCAAGAGTTTCTAGTGTTTTTACACACCCAGTTACCGCGCTTGCGATTTTTGATGGATCCCTTTTTGCTCTTTACTTCACACCACTCTTTGGCGATTTAATGTCGAGCCATTTTGGACACCTAGTAATGAATCTTCACTTTATCGGAGCCGGATTGCTTTTCTTCTATGTAATAGTTGGCGTAGATCCGAATCCAAGGCGCACACACCATTTAGTCAGAATGGTGATTCTCCTTGCGGCCATGAGTATTCATGCATTCTTCTCACTCGCTTTGATGTCCTCTACAACTCTGATTGATGGCGGTTATTACGAAGCTCTGCAGCGTCCATGGGATAACAATTTATTGGCCGATCAGCGAACGGGAGCAAGTTTGGGCTGGGCGATGGGTGAAATACCGATAGTGATCGCATTCATCGCAACCTTTATTCAGTGGCTTCGCAGCGATGCTCGTGAAGCAAAGCGAGCTGATCGAAATTCCGAGCGAGACCTCGCTGAATATAACGAGTACCTACGAGAACTCGCCGAACGGCGTAAGGACTCATAGGATTCAATACATGGATCAGCTATACAAACTTCCGGAAGAGTATGTCGCCCTCCGGGAATCGGTACGAGCCTTAGCTGAAAAAAAGATTAAGCCATTCGCTCATGATGTGGATGCGAATGCAAGGTTTCCTCAAGAAGCAGCTGATGCGCTACAAGCTGCTGATCTTGCGGCAGCGCATGTGCCAACTGAATTTGGGGGACAAGGCGCAGATGCTCTTGCAGTAGTAATAATCATTGAAGAAGTTGCTCGAGTTTGTGCATCCTCTTCTCTGATCCCAGCAGTTAATAAATTGGGTTCGGTTCCGCTTATGTTGGGCGGATCTACGGAACAGAAGAAGCGTTGGTTAAGTGAGCTTGCCAAAGGAAAAGGCTTCTCATATTGCTTATCTGAATCTGAAGCTGGATCCGACGCCGCAGCAATGAAGACTCGCGCAATTAAAGATGGCGATGGTTGGATTTTAAATGGAAGCAAAAAATGGATTTCGCATGCGGGCGTTTCTGAGTATTACACGGTCTTAGCGAGCACCGATCCCACTAAAGGCGCAAAAGGTATTACTGCCTTTGTTGTCGAAAAGAGCGATGCTGGGGTTTCATTCGGAGCGCCAGAGAAAAAAATGGGCTTTAAAGGATCGCCAACTCGTGAGGTCTATTTCGATAATGTGAAGATTGGCGATGATCGAAGAATTAGCGAAGTTGGTGCTGGCTTTTCACTCGCTATGCAGACGCTCGATCACACTCGAATAACAATTGCCGCTCAAGCTTTAGGTATTGCCCAAGGTGCTTTTGAAGCTGCCGCTAACTATGCGAAGGAGCGTAAGCAATTCGGTAAATCTATTTTTGATTTCCAAGCCGTCCAATTCATGTTGGCAGATATGGCGATGCAAATCGCTGCCGCTCGCGAATTAACTTATGCGGCTGCCGCAAGAAGTGAGCGAGGCGAGCGCGATTTAACATTCTTCTCTGCTGCATCTAAATGTTTCGCAACCGATGTTGCAATGCAAGTGACCACTGATGCGGTTCAAGTATTTGGTGGCTATGGATACGTTAGCGACCATCCAGTTGAACGGATGATGCGCGATGCCAAATTAACCCAGATTTACGAGGGTACGAATCAGATTCAGCGCGTTGTTATGGCTCGTAACCTTAATTTAGATTAAATCTAATCAAACCAATCTCGGTAAGGGCGGCTGCTACTTTCTCATCATGTGCTTCAACTGGAAGTTTTTCTAGTATTTCGGATTGATTTATCAATGCAACGCTCCATCCGTTAAATCTAGATAGAGCTCTATCAAAGGAACCACCACCTTGTCCAAGGCGGTTTCCAGATTTATCGATTGCAAGTGCAGGCAGAATCATGACATCGATTTCGCCCTCATACGCAGCTCCAACCGGTTCTTGAATTCTTCCGTTACTTTCCAGAGAATTTACGTTTCCGTCCCACGGAACAAACTTAAGTGATTTATCACTTTGCATTCTAGGTAAGAGCAGCTTTCGTCCGGAATCCATAATTTCTTGATTGATATTCGAGGTGTCTGGTTCAGTTCCGTAAGAAAGGTAACTTGCGATTACATTTGCGCTCTTCATCTCTGGAACTGAAAACAACTCGGAAACTGCAAGACGATTTGATTGATTAACTCTTTCCTCACGAATTCGTTTTCGGATTTCATTCTTCGTGTTATCCACGGGATTAGCCTAGGTACAAAGTAAGGTTTAGGTATGAGTATCCGAGTCGCAGATCTTGCGGCGCAGTTATTGGCGCTATCTAAACCGCTGGCTGCCTTTGATATGCCGCTTTTAGATTCACATGGAGCAACTTTGGCTAGCGATGTCTCGTTTAAGGATCGAGTGGTGCTTCGGTCGGGTTCTCGAATTCGAGCCACGCAGATAGGGCTCGCAGCTGCAATCGGTTTAGATCGCTTACCAACAAGGCCACAACCCAGAGTTGTAGTGGTATCGGTAGGTGATGATTTAGTTGAACCCGGAAGTCAATTAAGTGACTCCGAAGATGAGTTCGAAACTAACTCCTGGCTGCTAACTACCGCAGTCAAAGAGGCTGGTGGCGTCGGATATCGCGTGACCACGGTTCCGGAAAATTCAGAATCCTTAAAAGATGTTATTGAGGATCAATTAGTTCGCGCCGATTTATTGGTTATATGCGGTGAAAGTCATGACGAATCTTTCGCATCAATCTTTAAAGTAATTAAAGAACTTGGTGAGGTTCAAAGCGTTATGCCGAATATTGAAGCAAGCGGTGCGCATGCATTTGGAACAATTGGCCCAGATAAAACACCAATTGTTGTTCTTCCCGGCGATCCCATAAGCGCTTACATTTCTATGGAGTTGTTTATACGTCCGATGATTCGAAACATGTTGGGTTTGAACGATATTCACCGACCCATTGCCCGGGCTACGTTAACTAACGAGATTGAGAGCTCGCCTGGTAAACATTCATTTATTCGCGCATCGCTAAATGGAGATAAACCAGAGAGAAGATTGGTAACAGCGCTTGATAATCAAGATGACTTAGTAACGCTCTCGGATGCGACTGGATTGATAGTAATGAATGAAGAAACTACAAGATTGAAAGCAGGTGAAGAGGTAGACGTTCTTCTTCTAGAACGTCGCTTCAATTAAATGGCTGCCTGGCCGATTGAATTAAAAAGTGGCGAAATAATTCTGCGGCCGTTGCGATATCGAGATAGAAACGCCTGGCTCTCCATCCGACGTAAGAATCGCACCTGGCTAACGCCTTGGGAGGCAACTTCTCCTTTAACGGAAGAACAGAAAGCGCCACCTACTTACTTTGAAATGGTGCGATACCAGAGAGCTGAAGGTCGAGCCGGCCGACTTTATTCATTTGCCATCTGGCATAAGAACGAATTGATCGGCCAAATTACCTTAGGCGGCATTTCTTATGGAGCTTTCAGAGGTGCCCATATTGGTTATTGGATAGATGAATCACACGGCAATAAAGGGATTACAACGAGAGCGGTAATTGAAGTGACTAGATTCGCCTTTGAATCCTTACGATTACATCGAATTGAAATTGCGTTAAGACCTGAAAATGGTGCGTCAAAACGTGTAGCGGAAAAAGCTGGCTATTTATTTGAGGGATTGCGCCCCCGATTCCTTCATATTGATGGTGATTGGCGAGACCATATTGTCTTCGTGAAAGAGAACACGAACGTTTAGAGAATAGGGAAATACCCGAAAAGTCCGAATCTTGGATTTAGGGTTGTCCTCCATGGGCTCCGGTCTCATCTACTTGATCATCGTCGGTATGTGGGTCGCCTATTTTCTACCTCGCTGGATAGCAAACCATGAAGAAGTATCTGGAAAATCAATTGAAAAATTTGCTTCCACAATGAAAGTTGTCGGTCGGACAGCGGGTAATGAAACTGTTGAAATTGAAGAAGTAAAGCGTCGTCATGCTAATCAACTTGCTGTTAGAAGAATTCTATTCTCATCAATCGTTGCGCTCACATTAATTATTTCAATTCTTACATTATTAGGAATTTTTGCACCAATAATTCTTCTCATGCCGTTATCTGCCTTAGTGCTCTACACAGTTCATGCTCGACATCAGATAGCCGCAAATATCGAAGAGTTAACTCGCGCATATAGCGCACAATCTGAGCGTCCGCGAGACAAGTATCGAGAGTTAATTGCGCGATCTAAACGAATTTCTTATTCTAAAGCTGAAGTTAGCGATGAACATTGGACTCCGCTAGCAGATCGATTATCGCAGGCTGAGAGTGAATCTCATGGAATAACAATTATCCCTAAAGGCATTGCTGGCCGAATGGATACATGGAGTCCCGTTGAAGTTCCGTTACCAAGTTATATAAATGCCCCAAAGGCTGCGCCGCGAAGAATTATTGATCTTACGATTCCAGGAGCTTGGAGCGAGGATCAAGAGCGACTTCTACAAGAAGTGATGAAGTCATCTCCAGATGAAATATTTGATCAAATAATTGCGGACGAGGTTGAAGAACAAATTCGCATCAACCGAGCCGCAAATCAATAGTTAAATCCAGCTGGCAAACCACATTCGAGCGGACCAAGCGTCATAACTTAAGGTTGTGCCCAGATAAATTGGTAGAAAATATATAAATACGAGGGTAGTTAAAGCTAGCCCGGATTGAACCGCTAATTCGCCATACTTTTGGCCCGATTCTGTCTTTAGAAATACATATATGGTGTAGCAGATAGAAAGAATTAGAAAAGGTTGCAGAGTTATTGCGTAAAAATAGAAAGTTGTGCGATCAGGAATAAGTAGCCAAGGAAGGTAATTGGCGGCAAAGCCAACAATTATGAAACCAGCCACCCAATCTCGACCTATCAGGAATTTGAAAGTAATGAGCAATGCAATGATCCCAACCCACCAAATAATTGGCGTCCCTAGCGCGAGGATCTCTCTTGAACATTCGCTAGCCCCACATTTAGGACTCTCATAGAAGAAAGAAGTTGGACGTCCGAGGTAAAGCCAACTCCAAGGGCTGGCTTGATATGGATGATCGGTATCCAAATTTGTATGAAAAGAGAGAATGCTTCGGTGGTATTCAAAAAGAGCGAGTATTGGATTCGTTGATGTCGATCGGTCGTAACCCTGGTCAGACCGAAACCATCCAAACCAACTTGTGAGATAAACAAAAGGAATCGCAAGAAGATAATTTAAAATCACCTTACGTTCTTTAATCAATAGATAAATTAAAATTGCCAAAATTACAAAAAGCGCGTTCCATTTTGTAGAAAGTGCTAGTCCCAAAAAAATAGCGGCTACAAGATGTCGTTTATATAAAAATGCCAATACGCCGGCTAGCAGGAGAGCGGTTATAAATATATCTAATAGGGCGACGCGAGACATAACTAAGTGAAGTCCATCTAAAGTTGAAAGTAATGCAGCAGTTAAAGCAAGAAAATCTGAGGCAAACAATTTTCTCGCGATAAAAAAGACCAATGCGACTGCGATTGTGCCGGCAAAAGCCGAAGAGAATCGCCAACCGAATGAGTTGTCACCAAAGAAGTGAATACCTAAGGCAATTAACCATTTTCCAAATGGAGGATGGACTACAAATTCACCTTTACTGCCATCCATCTCTACGCCAAACTTTAAGAAGTCTCTGGCGCCATCCACGTAATAGATTTCATCGAAGACTAAATCTTCAGGTTCGCCTAGGCGCCAGAATCGAAGTAGAGCAGTAATCGCGAGAATCGCTCCCAGGTAGAGGCGCGTCATGCTCTCAAGGATACTGATGACACAATTAGCAGATGAGTAAGTTGATAGTCGCCGCAACACCTCTCGGAAACTTTCGCGACGCTTCTGAGAGGCTTCGCGATGCTATTAAGGGAACCCGGTTAATTGTCGTTGAAGATTCTCGAAAATTTTCTCGACTTTGTAGCGATTTAGGGATTGAGAGCAAAGCAAAAATATTGACCTTCTTTGAAGGTAATGAAAAAGAGCGTTTAGCTGAATTGGAAGCTGCGCTAGTTGATTATCCAGAAGTTCTTCTTCTTACTGATGCTGGAATGCCAGGAATTAGCGATCCGGGGTATCGCGCGGTATCACTAGCCATCAATAAAGGAATTGAAGTAGTTGTGATTCCCGGACCTAGTGCAGTTACAACGGCGCTGGTGTTATCTGGCTTGCCGTCAGACCGATTCACTTTTGAAGGATTTTTATCCCGAAAAGATGGCGGGCGAGAACAGGAAATGGAAGCCCTGGCTCAAGAAGAGCGAACTATGGTCTTCTTTGAGGCGCCACATCGAATCCAAGAATTCCTAAGCGATGCCGTAAAAATATTTGGAGCTGAACGAAAAGCTGCCATCTGTCGAGAGATGACCAAGACTTACGAAGAAGTAAAACGCGGAACTTTAATTGAACTTTCACAGTGGGCATCTAGTAAAGAGATTTTGGGAGAAATAACTGTTGTCCTTGCTGGATTCACGCCCAGCACAATTACGTATAGCGATAAAGAGTTAGCCGAAAGAGTAGTCAAGTATGAGAGCGCCGGTATAAGTCGCAAAGAAGCTATTGCGATGGTGGCAAAAGAACTCGCAATATCTAAGCGCCTGGTCTTCGATGCTATGGTCAAAAATAAGTAGATAGACTCTGCCTATGTCCGATAAGTCTTTTTATCTTACGACGCCCATTTACTATGTAAATGATGCTCCGCATATTGGACATGCTTACACAACTGTTGCCGGCGATCTGTTAACCCGTTGGCATCGACAACGAGGCGAATCTGTCTGGTATTTGACTGGCACTGATGAGCACGGCCAGAAAGTTATGCGTAGCGCCGAATCTAATGGCGCCAGCCCGCAAGATTGGTGTGATCGATTGGTTGAGAACGCCTGGAAACCTGTTTGGCGCGACCTAGAGATTGCTAATGATGATTTTATCCGTACGACTGAACCAAGACATATGGAGCGAGTACAGCGCTTCATGCAAAATTTAATGGAGAAAGGCTTTATTTACGAGGGCAAATATGAAGGTCCATATTGTGTTGGTTGTGAGGAGTTTAAACTTCCGGGCGATCTTGATGACGGTAAATGCAAAATTCATTCAAAGCCAGTTGAGATGGTTAGTGAGACTAATTGGTTCTTCAAACTCTCAGAGTTTGTGGCTCCGTTACTAAAGCATTACAAAGAAAATCCCAGTGCTTGCGAACCAGAGAGCGCACGAAATGAGGTCGTATCATTTCTTGAAGGTGGAGTATCTGATTTATCGATTTCGCGATCAACATTTGACTGGGGAATTCCAGTTCCATGGGATACAAAACAAGTAATTTATGTCTGGTTCGATGCGCTTTTGAATTACGCAACCGCCGTAGGTCTAACCGATTCCCCAGAGAGTGACGGCGGAAAGTTTTTTGCGAAGACTTGGCCAGCCGATGTCCATCTGGTTGGAAAAGATATTCTGAGATTTCACGCAGTAATCTGGCCAGCGATGTTGATGGCAGCGGGATTGCCAGTTCCTCGTAAAGTTTTTGCGCATGGCTGGTTATTGGTAGGCGGCGAGAAGATGAGCAAGAGTAAATTAACTGGAATTTCGCCAGCTGACATTACGTCTCACTTTGGTGTTGACGCATTTCGTTATTATTTTATGAGAGCAATTCCATTCGGAAATGATGGATCTTTTTCCTGGGAAGATATGGCTGCTCGCTACACAAGCGAACTGGCTAATGATTTTGGAAATCTAGCCTCTAGATTATTGGCGATGCTAGAAAAGTATTGCGATGGGAAAATTCCAGAGAAGAGCGAAGCTGAGACGTTGGCAAAATCGCTAACCAAAACAGTATCTGTCGCAGACGAAGCAATCTGTGCACTTGATTTCCAAACCGGAATCAATGCGATTATGGATTACTGTAAAGAAGTAAATGGCTATGTAACCACTAATGAACCTTGGGTAGTTGCGAAAGATCCCAGCAGAAAGAAAGAGTTAGATGCGATCCTTTATAACACCGCAGAATCCCTTCGCGCTTTAGCGGTCCTGCTATTTCCGGTTATGCCTATTTCAACTAAGAAACTCTGGAATTCACTCGGAGCCGAATCTTCACTCGGACCAATTGAGAAGCACTTTATCGCGCAAGCTTCTAATTGGGGACAGCTAAAACCTGGTACTAAGACATCTAAAGGTGAGATTCTCTTCCCCAGGTTGGAAGAGACGGAGAAATAATCGGCATGGCCGATCGACATAACCGCGATATTGATCGAAAGCCAGCGCCACTACCCGAGCCTCTGCCAGTACCTTGCGGAGATTCCCATGCACATTTAGAAATTGTTACCAATACAGAACCAGATCATCCCGAGATAGCGAAAGTAATCGCTGAGGCGAAATCAGTTGGAATAGATCGTTTAGTTCAAGTCGGCTACTCAGCTGATCAATCCCAATGGTGTGTGCGGTTAGCCGAACTTTTCCCTAATGTAGTTGCTGCTGTTGCACTCCATCCAAACGAAGCTCCAGTCGTGGAAGATTTAGAATCTGAGCTAGCTCGTATATCCGAACTTGCAAAACATCCTAAAGTGCGAGCAATTGGTGAGACTGGTTTAGATTTCTTTAGAACTGAACCTGAATTACAAGACCGCCAGCGTTATTCATTTAAACGACATATTCAAATGGCCAAAGATCTTGATAAAACTTTAGTAATTCACGATCGAGACGCGCATCGAGCAGTTCTAGACACCTTGGATGAAGTCGGAGCTCCAGATAGAACTGTCTTTCATTGTTTCTCTGGTGATGCTGAGATGGCACGTGAATGTGTTGCTAAGGGATACATTCTCTCTTTTGCAGGAACTGTGACTTTCAAAAACGCGCCTCAACTTAGAGAAGCGCTCAAACTCGTACCTTCAAACCAATTGCTGGTTGAGACTGATTCACCTTTCTTGGCTCCCATGCCACATCGTGGCGCCTTAAATACTCCGGCCCAGATTCCCAACATTTTGCGCTTTATGGCCGCCGAGCGTGGCGATGATCTCGTTGAGTTAGTCGGTTCAATTAGCAACAACCTCAATCGGATCTTTGGGCCCTTTTAATGACAATTAATCTGCTGGGCGCCATTGAAATTCGGAAAATTGCAGATGAATTGGATTTATACCCAAAGAAATCACTCGGTCAAAACTTTGTCGTTGATGCAAATACTTGCCAAAAAATTGCTCGATTAGCCGAAGTCAATAGTTCAGATCACGTAGTTGAAATCGGTCCAGGAATTGGCTCATTGACGCTAGCGCTTTTAGAGAGTGGCGCGAAAGTTACGGCGCTCGAGATTGATTCCAGGCTGGCGGCGCGGCTGCCAATAACTCTTAAAGAGCATGGCGCAAGTAACTTCGAAGTTATTGAAACAGATGCTTTACATTTTAATAATCTACCAAGTGATGTAAATAAGTTGGTTGCTAATCTTCCATATAACATCTCAGTCCCAGTCTTACTCTATTTTTTGGAGCATTTTCCAAATATCAAATCAGGAATTGTTATGGTGCAGAGCGAAGTTGCAGAACGATTAGCAGCGCGACCCGGAACTAAGGATTATGGGGCACCGAGTGCAAAGGCTGCCTGGTGGGCAAAATTGGAACTTTCCGATTCAATTTCTCGAAAAGTTTTCTGGCCGATTCCTAATGTTGATTCATCTTTGGTCTCATTCCATCGCCTCGAACCAGTCGATCGCAGCGAAAGTTTACGAAAAGCTACTTTTCAGGTTATCGATTTAGCCTTTGGTAAACGTAGAAAAATGTTGCGCTCAGCGCTATCTGAGTTATTTGGTTCCTCCGGCGCAGCAGAGAGCGCCTTAAGCGCTATCGGCATTAACCCCACCGATCGCGGCGAATCACTCTCGCTAAGTGATTTTATTGCGATTGCCCGCTCACTACCGATAGGCGATTAAGCGGTCCAAGTAATACGCTCACGACATGATTGATAAAGCGGTTGTGAGGGTACCGGGGAAGATCAATCTCCAACTATCGGTCGGTCCGCTACAGAAAGATGGCTATCACGAATTAGCTACAGTCTTTCAATCTGTTTCACTATTTGATGAACTAACTCTTACTCCAATCGATTCCGGAGTGATAACAATTGACTGTGGCGGCAAAGCTGGTGTTCCGGAAGGAAAAGAGAATCTTGCCTATCGAGCTGCGGAATTGATGATAGATCGCTTTGATATTGAATCTGGCGTAGCAATAAAGATTAAGAAAGAAATTCCCATAGCTGGTGGCATGGCTGGAGGTAGCGCAAATGCTGGTGCGGCCATTGTTGGAATTGATTCACTTTTTTCACTTGGCTTAAGTAGAAATGAGATGGAGAAATTGGGCGCTGAACTTGGCGCTGATGTGCCATTTACGATTTCTGGAGGAACGGCCATTGGAACGGGAAGAGGCGATCGAATAACTCCAGTACTTTCTAGAGGTACTTATTACTGGGTACTCGCGCTATCTACTTCGGGGCTTTCAACACCAGCCGTATACAGCGAGTGCGATCGATTACGCGAAGGCATGGATATTGCGGCGCCACATGTAAGCGATGAACTACTGCAGTCACTTACTCATGGCGATGCGAAATCGCTTGGCAAGAAACTTGTAAATGATTTACAACCAGCAGCATGTTCATTAAAGCCAGCGCTCCGATTAATTCTTGATGTTGGAATTGATTACGGCGCTCTTGGTGGCATTGTTTCGGGATCAGGGCCAACCG
>JACCEB011506880.1_pt1 | contig 11887 bp, 12 predicted proteins | sample 7454761 | NCBI WGS metagenome assembly JACCEB01 (sample SAMN15323454, study PRJNA562643) | freshwater metagenome | isolation source: river surface water | place: USA:Blue River Watershed | collected 2017-08-18 | reverse complement strand
TGCAAAGCCGTGTACACGGGTTCGAATCCCGTCTTCACCTCAAAGCAACAACCCGGGCGATTGGCGCAGTGGTAGCGCGCTTCCCTGACACGGAAGAGGTCACTGGTTCGAACCCAGTATCGCCCACAAAAAAAGAATCCCCACCTCTCGGTGGGGATTTTCGTTTAAGCCTTTAACTTCAGTGTCTTGGCCGTGTCGGCAAGAAGCTTCTTTGCCAACTTGGGGTCAGCGTTGAGCGACTTGCCAAGAGATGGAATGACCTTGTTTAAATCTTTTTTCCAGTCAGTTACGCACTGTGGATACATCTTCTCAATCACATCCAACATCACTGAGACTGAAACTGATGCTCCGGGCGACGCACCAAGCAGGCCGGAAATGGTGCCGTCCTTGGAAGAAATCACTTCGGTCCCAAACTGAAGGACGCCGCCACCCTTGGTTGGCTTGATTACCTGTGCTCTTTGGCCAGCCTCATAGAGAGTCCAGTCTTCTGCCTTGGCATTCGGCACAAACTCTCTCAAGCCCTCAATCTTCTGCTTTCGGGACTTCGTAACTTCCTTGATGAGGTAAAGCACCAAATCGAAGTTCTTGAGGGCAACACTTAGGTATGGGATGAGGTTCTTGGGTCGCAGAGAAAGCGGCAGATCCAAGATGGAACCGTACTTGAGGAACTTCGGGTTCAAGCCGGCAAATGGACCAAAGAGCAGTGATGTTTTTCCGTCAACCACTCTTGTGTCCAGATGTGGGACCGACATTGGGGGAGCGCCCACCTGAGCTTGGCTGTATACCTTTGCTTGGTGCTTGGCGACGATCTCTGGATTGTCAGTGCGAAGGAAGTGTCCAGACACAGGGAATGTTCCGTAGCCGTTGATCTCAGGTATACCGGCCTTCTGAAGCAACTTCAGTGCCCAACCACCGGCGCCAACGAACACTCGGTCTGCCTTGACAATGCGTTGATAGTGCTGGCCGGATAGCGAAAGCTGCCAGCTGGCATCCTGATACTGATAGAGATTCTTCACCTCTACCGAAGTTTCAACCTGGACACCCTTTTTGACCAACCAGGCAATCAGCTGCTGAGTTATTGCACCGTAATCAACGTCGGTGCCCTGTTCAATGAAAGTTGCTGCAACGACCTCTTGCGGTCTTCCCTCCGAGATTAGCGGCGCCCACTTTGCGATCTGCTTTGGATCCCTACTGAACTGAAAACCGGCGAATAGCGGCTGGTCCTTCAAAGCCTCGAATCTTCTAGAGAGGTAATCGGCATCCTTCTCACCCCGAACAAAAGTCATGTGTGGGACGGTGCGAATAAAGGTTTCAGGGGAGGAAAGAATTCCCTGCTCTACTAAAGCTGCCCAGAATTGCCTTGAAACCTGGAACTGCTCGTTGATGTTGATGGCTTTGGTCGGGTCTGGCAGAGAGCCATCTTTGCTATCCGGCATGTAGTTCAGCTCACAGAGGGCTGCGTGTCCAGTTCCGGCGTTGTGCCAAGGGTTGGAGCTTTCCATGGCGACTTGATCCAAGCGCTCGAAAAGCACGATTTTTGCCTTTGGATTCACCAGTTTGATCAAAACGCCCAGGGTGGCGGACATAATGCCCCCGCCGACCAGGGCTAAATCGAAACGCTCAATATTTGACACCGTAAAAGGGTAACTTACCTAGAGGACTGCCACGCCTAGTAGTGAGCCAATTAGGTAAGAAAGTCCAACAGTGGTCAGCGATACAAACACATTGCGCAACACGCTCTTGCCAACTTTGGCGTTACCGACTTTGGCAGCCCAGAAGCCTGTGGTGGCGAGGGCAATTACCACGGCTGCTCCGGTCACCTGAATTCGGTAGTCATCCCACGGCCCGATGATTGCCAGCATCGGCAGCGCTGCGCCTGCAGAGAAGGCAACGAATGAACTAAAGGCAGCCTGCCAGGGATGAGCAGAAATGTTCTTTGGAAGCTTGCCGTGTGCAATTTCAGTGTCGCGCTGGGCACTCACGGAGGTGTATTCGCCACCACCCATAGAGATTGCACCCGCCACCACCGCTGCAGTTCCGGCGAGCAAGATGGTTCCCTTGTCGGCTCCTGCGCTGGCCACTCCAATAACTACACCGGCAATTGACACAATGCCGTCGTTTGCTCCCAACACTGCGGCTCTGAGCCAATTAAGTTTCTTTTCGAGCGCTCTGGTTGCTGCTTCCATGTGTCGAATTCAACGGCAAATTGTTATCGCTGTCTAGTAAGGCACGCCTGACCGATAGCGATTAGACTTCACGGGTTAGGAGCGAGTGTGAACATCGAACTTGCAGGCAAAACTCACCAGGTAAGTGAGGGAGCGGATGGCTTTGGACTATTCGAGGATCGCTCCATCATCGCGCTTAGAGTCAACGGCGAGCTAAAGGACCTCAGCTACAAGTTGGCCGAAGGAGACAAGGTCGAGGGCGTTGACATCTCCTCGGACGACGGTCTTTCCATCCTCAGACACTCCACCGCACACGTCATGGCCCAGGCCGTTCAAGAAATATTTGACCCAGCCAAACTGGGTATCGGCCCGCCAATCAAAGACGGTTTCTACTTCGATTTCGACGTTCCAGAAGCTTTCAAACCAGAGGACCTAAAGCGCATCGAAAAGCGCATGAAGGAGCTGGTTGGTAAGTCTCAGCGCTTTGTGCGTCGCGAGGTGTCGGACGACGAAGCCAAACAGCTCATGAAAGATGAACCATACAAACTTGAATTGATTGGCCTGAAGAGTTCGGATGTCGGCGAAGGATCAGCAGAGGTGGGTGCTGGCGGTCTCTCGGTCTATGAGAACCTGAACCCGGATGGCACTGTGGCTTGGCGGGATCTCTGCCGCGGTCCACACCTCCCAAACACCAGAGGCATTGGCAAGGGCTTCTCACTCACCAGATCTGCCGCGGCCTACTGGCGCGGTAACGAAAACAACAAGCAGCTGCAGCGCATCTACGGCACCGCATGGCCAACCCAAGAGCAGCACGATGCTCATCTGGAACGCCTGGAGGAGGCTGCAAGACGAGACCACCGCAAGCTTGGTGTGGAGCTAGACCTGTTCAGCTTCCCAGATGAGATTGGCTCAGGACTGGCTGTCTTCCACCCCAAAGGTGGCATTGTTCGCCGAGTTATGGAGGACTACAGCCGCAAGCGTCACGAAGAGGCGGGTTACGAGTTCGTTTACTCACCACACATCACCAAGGGCAATCTGTTCGAAATCTCCGGACACCTGCAGTGGTATTCCGAGGGCATGTTCCCCGCGATGAAGTTGGATGCCGAGTATGACGAGGCTGGGGCGGTGCGTAAACAGGGTCAGGATTACTACCTGAAGCCAATGAACTGCCCGTTCCACATCTTGATCTTCCGTTCTCGCTCTCGCAGCTATCGAGAGTTGCCGCTGAGAATGTTCGAATTTGGTTCGGTTTACCGCTACGAAAAATCTGGCGTGCTGCACGGACTGACTCGCGTTCGCGGTATGACTCAGGACGATGCTCACCTGTTTGTCACCAACGAGCAGCTGGAAACCGAGCTCACCAAGGTGCTCGACTTCGTCCTAGGCTTGCTGCGTGATTACGGTCTCAACGATTTCTACCTAGAACTCTCGACTCGTGACCCAGAAAACCCAAAGTTCGTTGGCAACGACGAGCTCTGGGATAGGGCAACCGGAACCCTTGCGCAGGTGGCTGAGAAATCTGGATTGACCCTGGTGCCTGATCCAGGTGGGGCAGCTTTCTACGGACCGAAGATTTCGGTGCAGGCCCGCGATGCCATTGGGAGAACCTGGCAGATGTCCACAATTCAGCTGGACTTTAACCTTCCTGAGCGTTTTGACCTTGAGTACGTCGGCGCTGATGGTGAACGCCACCGCCCGATCATGATTCACCGAGCGCTATTTGGCTCGATAGAGCGATTCTTTGGCGTTCTCACCGAGCACTACGCCGGACATTTCCCACCATGGCTGGCACCAGTCCAGGTAGTGGGCGTGCCAGTAGCGGATGAATTTGCAGATTACCTAGACGAGTTCGCCCAAGAGCTTCGCCTCAGGGGCGTTCGGGTTGAGGTTGACCGCTCCGACAATCGCATGCAGAAGAAGATCCGGGATCACACTTTGGCTAGGGTGCCTTTCATTGTGCTAGCCGGTGGTCGCGATGTTGAGAACGGAACATTCAGCTTTAGATATCGTGATGGTTCACAAGAGAACGATCTATCTAAAGAACAGGCATTGCAACTGATCATGGATGCAATTGAGTCAAAGACTCAGGTCTAATGAGCGATTTCCTAGAGTCGATGGGTGGAATGGAAGATGACTTCCAACGCCTTTGGACTCCACACCGACTGGTCTATCTGCAAACTGGGCAGCAGCCTCCGGACGATGAGTGCCCATTCTGTCTAGGCCCCGGAAAATCCGACGAGGACGCTTTGATCGTCTATCGAGGCGAAACATGCTTTGTTTTGCTCAACCTCTTCCCTTATAACGCAGGTCATCTTTTGGTCTGCCCTTACCGCCACGTCGACTCATACGACAAGGCAACTGAAGCCGAGATCGCAGAGATTGGCCTGCTCACCCAGCAGGCTATGAAAACTCTTAGGAAGGTTTCTGGGGCGCACGGGTTTAACATCGGGATGAATCAAGGTGAGGTTGCGGGAGCTGGAATCGCCGGTCACCTGCACCAGCACATTGTTCCTCGCTGGAACCACGATTCAAACTTTTTTCCAATCATCGCTAAGACCAAGGCAATGCCTAGGCTGCTTAGCGATGTTCGGGAAACAATTGCAAACAACTGGTCGAACGATAAATAGGATTAAGACATGTCAGAGAATTCAAACGCAACCCCACTAGTAAAGAGCGGCCTAGCAGAAATGCTCAAGGGCGGCGTCATCATGGATGTCGTCACAGCTGAGCAGGCAAAGATTGCCGAGGACGCCGGAGCGGTAGCTGTTATGGCGCTCGAGCGCGTTCCAGCAGACATCCGTGCCCAGGGCGGCGTTGCGCGAATGAGCGACCCCGATCTAATCGACCAGATCATCAACACCGTCTCCATCCCCGTGATGGCCAAGGCTCGCATCGGTCACTTCGTTGAGGCCCAGGTGCTTCAGTCGCTTGAGGTTGACTACATTGACGAGTCTGAGGTGCTAAGCCCAGCCGACTATGTCAACCACATCGACAAGTGGGGCTTTACGACTCCATTCGTTTGTGGCGCCACGAATCTAGGTGAAGCGCTGCGCCGCATCACCGAAGGTGCCTCCATGATTCGCTCCAAGGGTGAGGCTGGAACCGGAGACGTGTCTGAGGCAACCAAGCACATCCGCACCATCCTCTCCGAGATTCGTGCCTTGGCTGCCAAGTCTGAAGATGAGCTTTACGTTGCTGCCAAAGAACTTCAAGCGCCTTACCAGTTGGTCAAGCAGGTTGCTCGCGAAGGCAAGCTTCCAGTAGTGCTTTTCGTAGCCGGTGGTGTCGCAACACCTGCGGATGCTGCAATGATGATGCAACTCGGAGCTGATGGCGTATTCGTTGGTTCGGGAATCTTCAAGAGTGGTAACCCTGCAGCTCGTGCGGCAGCCATTGTTAAGGCAACCACTTTCTACGATGACCCTAAGGTAATTGCCGAGGTCAGCCGTGGGCTGGGCGAAGCCATGGTTGGTATCAATGTCAATGACCTGCCAGCACCACACCGACTTAGTGAGCGTGGCTGGTAGTTGCTAGTTGGCGTCCTTGCTCTTCAGGGAGACTGGCGAGAGCACAAGCTCTTGCTCGAATCCTTGGGTGCAGAAGTTCTGCCCGTTAGACGGGAAACTGATCTAGATCTAGTTGACGCACTGGTGATTCCTGGTGGCGAGTCAACCACCATGTCAAACCTCGCAAAGAGCTTTGGACTGTTTCCAGCCCTTCGGAATTTCGTGAAGAGCAAACCAACCCTCGGCACCTGCGCAGGCTTGATCATGCTTTCGAACATAGTTGAAGGGGCAGTGGCGGGGCAGGAGTTTGTCGGGGGACTGGACATAGTTTCATCCAGGAATGCGTATGGTGGTCAAAACTTCAGCTTCGAAGCGGATGTCAACATAGCTGGCCAAATCGAGCGAGTGGCGTTCATTCGAGCCCCTAGAATTTTGGCGGTAGGAAAAGCAGAAGTCATAGCGACCTTGGATTCTGAGCCCGTAGCGGTTCGGCAAGGAAACTTGTTTGGAGCCAGCTTTCACCCGGAGATCACCGGTGGCAAAAAACTCCACTCGCTTTTCTTAGAGAGCGTCAGCTAAGAAGAGGTATCAATGTCAGGCCATTCCAAATGGGCAACCACTAAGCACAAGAAGGCTGCCAACGACGCCAAACGTGCCAAGCTCTGGGCCAAGCTAATTCGCAACATTGAGGTTGCCACCCGTACCGGTGGAGCAGACCTAGACGGCAACCCCACTCTTTATGATGCGGTCTACAAGGCCCGTAAGAACTCCGTACCCAACGACAATATCGAACGTGCAATCAAGCGTGGATCTGGAGCGCTTGGTGATGCAGCGGATTACACCAGCATCATGTATGAGGGCTACGGTCCTAACGGCATCGCGATTCTGATCGAGTGCCTCACCGACAATAAGAACCGAACCGCCGCCGAGGTCAGAACCGCTGTCACCAAGAACGGTGGCACCATGGCGGATCCCGGATCGGTTTCCTATCAGTTCGCTCGCAAGGGTGTCATCGTCGTAGTCGACGGAGCCAATGAGGATGCGATCCTGGAAGCCACAATCGAACATGCTGTTGATGACATCTCCTCCAATGGTGATGGGTTCGTAGTGACCTGCGACCCCTCATCGATGGTGGCAGCCCGTGCTGCGCTTCAATCAGCGGGAATCGACTACGAGTCAGCAGATGTTGAGTTCGTCTCCTCCATGAAGATTCAGGCGGATGCAGAGACCGCCACCAAGGTCATCAAGATGATTGATGCAATTGAAGACCTAGACGACGTCCAGAGCGTTTTCACCAACATGGACATATCCGCTGAGGTATTGGCAACCCTCGAGGCCTAATGGCAATCATTCTTGGCGTGGATCCCGGACTCACCCGCTGTGGTTTCGGAGTGATTGATACGTCAAAGAATGAAGCGATCCAATTTGGGATGTTTCAATCACTACCAAGTTCCGATCCAAGAGATCGAGTAGGTGCGATTGCAGCTGATCTGAAGCGACTGGTCCAGGAACATCGGCCCGAGATGATAGCTCTAGAGCGAGTTTTCGCCCAGGCCAACCTGCGTTCTGTGATGGGTGTTGCACAAGTCTCAGGTGCTCTGATGGCAATTGCCTTTGAAGCTGCTGTTCCGTTGCAGTTCTTTACTCCCAGCGAGGTTAAGGCAGCAGTCACCGGAAATGGACGTGCGACCAAAGATCAGGTTGCATTGATGGTCACTCGAATCCTCAAGCTACATGAAACCCCAAAGCCTGCGGATGTTGCTGATGCCCTTGCGGTCGCAATCTGCGCCTCTAAGCGAGGCCTAAAGGTCGGGACTTCTGCACAGCAGCAGTGGGTCGCAGCCGCTAAAAAGGCCTCCCGCCGACTAGGTTAGGCACGTGATTGAACTGCTCTTTGGCAAGGTCGTAAGACTTTCAACCGACTCGCTTACCCTGATGGTGGGCGGCGTCGGTTTTCGGGTGGCAATCACTCCGCGGTTCTCATTGAAACTTAGGTTGCAGCAGGAACTGGAGTTAGTCACCAAGCTGGTGGTTCGTGAGGATGACCTCTCGCTTTTTGGTTTTGAAAATTCAGCCGAGCAGGAAGCGTTTGACCTGCTCTGCTCCGTCAGTGGAATTGGACCGAAACTTGCGATGACAGTGCTCAGTGGGATGGATGCTCAACAGATCACCAATGCCGTCAACAGCCAGGATGATGCAGCATTCAAGGCAATATCTGGCATCGGACCCAAGACCGCCAAGTTGATTGTTATCTCGCTGGCAAACAAGGTTGGACTATCAAGCTCATCACCGCGCTCCAAGGTACTGGAAGCGCTGCTACAACTTGGAACTGACGAAGTGTTGGCTCGCGACATTTTGACTCAGCTACCAGAAGACCTGGACAATTCTGCAGCACTGAAGGCTGCACTTGCCCTCCTAGGCAAGTCGAAATTGGCTGAACGATGATTGAGCCAAGCGCCGACGAGCGAGAGGTCGAGCAGACTCTCAGGCCATCCAATCTGAGCGAATTTGTCGGTCAGAAGAAGGTCGTAAATCAAATTGAGCTAATTATCTCCGCGGCAAAGCTTCACAACCGCACCCCAGACCATATTCTGTTAGCTGGGCCGCCTGGACTGGGAAAAACCACGCTTGCGATGATCGTCGCTCAAGAGTCAAACCGGACTTTACGACTGACCTCTGGTCCGGCAATTAAATCCTCTGGCGATCTGGCTTCCATGCTCTCCGCCCTCGAGGCTGGCGATGTACTCTTCATTGACGAGATTCACCGCATGTCTAGAAGTGCTGAAGAGATGCTTTATCTCGCAATGGAAGACTTCCGAGTTGATGTGATGGTGGGGAAGGGGCCGGGAGCTACTTCAATTTCGCTAGACATCGCACCCTTCACACTCGTTGGTGCAACCACTCGAAGTGGGATGCTTCCAACCCCGCTGCGAGACCGTTTTGGATTCACAGCATTCCTAGAGTTCTACGAGCCAGCCGAGCTTGCAGGAGTTATCGCTCGCTCCGCTGTTCGATTAGGGATCTCATTGAGCGACGAGGCTATTGCGGCACTCGCGCACAGATCTCGCGGAACGCCAAGAATTGCAAACCGACTCCTCAGAAGAGTTCGTGATTTTGCGGCGGTGAATGGGCATGCGACCGTAGACATTGATTCAGTATCCGGAGCAATGGCGCTGTTTGAGATCGACAACCAGGGACTGGATCGAGTAGATCGACAGATCCTGAAACTGCTAGCGACCCAATTTGCAGCCAAGCCCGTCGGTCTCGGCACCCTTGCGGTTGCCATCGGGGAAGAGCCAGACACCATTGAGGCGGTTATTGAGCCATACCTAATCAGAATTGGGTTTATTCAGCGCACTCCAAGGGGTCGCGAGATAACCCAGAGCGGAATCCTTCACATCAGTTCCAACTAGAGCGAAATTGGTTTAGACCGCCTATAATTTCGGAGGACCTGTTCGGTAAGGAAAAACCTTGGATTACATTCTGCTTGGCGTGCTCGCCGTAATGATTTTGCTTCTGGTGCAACAGAACCGTCGTCGCAAGAAGGACGCTGAGAATCTTCTAGCTTCTCTGGCTGTCGGTGCGAATGTAATCCTGCACTCCGGAATCAAGGGAACTGTAATTGAAATCGATGGCGACGACATCGTAATCGAGTCCACACCTAAGACCAAATTGTTGGTTGTCAAGGGCGCAGTGCGCGGTATTGCTCCAGCCGCAGCAGAAACCAAGTAAACATGGCAGAAAACACCACCACCCAGTCCGCCAAGCGCAAGCTTGGTTGGGTTGGAGGCATCGCGGCATTCTTTGCCGGACTAATCGTTTGGGGAGTTGTCAGCGGGCAGCCTGGCGCAAGTTACACGCCAGAGCTTGCACTAGACCTTCAGGGTGGAACGTCCATCATCCTCACACCAACCCTTGCTGATGGCGAGAGCGTTGACGAGGAGCAGCTAAACCAAGCGCTGGAGATTATCCGCCAGAGAATTGACGGAACCGGTGTGAGTGAAGCTCAGGTGAGCATCCAGGGCGAGCAGAACATCTTGGTCTCAATCCCAGGTACTCCAGATGCCAACACACTTCAGTTGATCAAGGCCTCCGCTCTCTTGGAGTTCCGCCCGGTCATCACTTTTGCTGCCAGCACTCCTTCTACCGAGTCGGTAGCAATTGACTTTTCACAGCTTTCGGACACTCCAAGCGCTACTCCGGCAAATGCATCTGACGCGCTATGGGTGACCGAGCGAGTTCAGGCACAGTTTGAGGCGCTTGACTGCTCCAAGACCTTCCGCACCGCCGGCCAGGTTGACGACCCTGCTAAGCCTCTTGTCACTTGTGACGACACCGGTACTGTGAAGTACATCCTTGGACCTGTCGAGGTTTTTGGCCTAAACATTGAGAACGCATTCGCAGGTACCGTCACCACACAGACTGGCGCAAGCACCAACGACTGGGCAGTGAATCTTGAGTTTGACGCCGAGGGAACCACCGCATTCGGAACCGTTACCCAGCGACTTTTCACTTCTCCATCACCTCAGAACCAGTTTGCTATCACCCTTGATGGTTTGGTAATCACCGCGCCTGCTACCAATGCGGTTATCACGAATGGCCAGGCTCAGATCACCGGTTCATTCACTCAGGAGACTGCAACTGTGCTCGCGGACCAGCTGAAGTACGGTGCCTTGCCGATTGGATTTGAAGTCCAGTCTCAGGAGAACGTTTCGGCAACCTTGGGTGAAGACTCGCTTTCCGCAGGTTTGATTGCAGGTTTGATTGGTTTGATCGTGGTGGTCGTTTACATGACATTCACCTACCGTGGCTTGGCTTCGGTGGTTCTTGGCTCGCTAATCGTGGTTGCGCTACTTGTCTACCTGGCGGTTGCTTTCTTGAGCTGGAGACAGGGATACAGACTTTCTTTGGCGGGTGTGGCAGGTTTGATTGTCGCCATCGGTATCACGGCCGACTCATTCATTGTTTATTTTGAACGTGTCCGAGATGAGCTCCGTGAGGGTAAGACTCTCGAAGTCGCCGTTGAGGCCGGTTGGAAGCGAGCACTGCGAACCATTCTGGTTTCCGACGCCGTGAGCCTTGTAGCTGCTGTTGTGCTCTACATGCTGACCAGCTCATCGGTGCGAGGATTCGCATTCACCCTGGGTCTAACCACCATCATCGACCTAATGGTCGTAGCGCTGTTTACTCACCCAATGCTTCAGCTCCTTGCAAGAAATAAGTTCTTTGCCTCTGGCCACAAGTGGTCCGGCTTTGATCTGTCTGCATCAAAGGCGGCTTACCTTGGTCGTGCTCAGTTCCGAGTCAGTGAGGAACTAGCCGAAGGTAAGGCCGAAAAGGCTTCGAAGGAAGCGAAGAAGCGCCAAACAATTGCGGAACGTAAAGCACAGGAGGCTGCTAATGACTAGTTTCAAGCAGATTGGAAACGAGCTTTACTCTGGAGAGCGCTCATTTGACTTCGTAGGTCGCCGCAAGATCTGGTACACCATCGGAGCGGTGTTGGTGATCCTCTCGGTTCTTATCCCTATCGTTCGCGGTGGATTCAACTTCGGCATCGAGTTCCGCGGTGGTAGCGAGTTCCGTTTGACGAATTCACAGGAGCTTCCGCTCTCACTGGCTGAAGAGGCGATTCACACCGTTGTTCCTGAGGCAGAGGTCGTAGTTACCGAAGTTGGCGTTTCGGACATTCGAATCCAGACTGAGCAGCTCGAAGATGTTGAGTCGGAAGCTGCACGTTTAGCACTCGCCGCGGCATACCAGGTTGATGGATCTGCTGTCGCATCAAGCTTCATTGGACCAAACTGGGGAGCCGACGTGACCCGACAGGCCTTGACGGGCTTGCTCGTTTTCCTTGCGCTCGTTTCACTTTTGATGGCAATTTACTTCCGGTCCTGGAAAATGTCAGCTGCTGCCCTCATTGCTTTGGCGCACGACCTAATTTTGACCATTGGTATCTATGCTGCCGTTGGGTTTGAAATTACTCCTGCAGCGGTAATCGGATTCTTAACCATCTTGAGCTACTCGCTCTATGACACTGTGGTTGTGTTCGATAAGGTTCGAGAAAACACCCTTGATGTGGAATTCTCCGAGACCCGCACTTTTGCAGAAATGGTCAACCTGGCGGTGAACCAGACCCTGGTTCGCTCGATAAACACCTCAATTGTTGCGGTGCTTCCAGTTGCGTCCATTCTGTTTGTTGGAGCTACCTTGCTTGGC
>JACCEB011339314.1_pt1 | contig 11887 bp, 10 predicted proteins | sample 7454761 | NCBI WGS metagenome assembly JACCEB01 (sample SAMN15323454, study PRJNA562643) | freshwater metagenome | isolation source: river surface water | place: USA:Blue River Watershed | collected 2017-08-18 | reverse complement strand
GGGCAATTGCCCAAATGCCTCAATCTAAATGCGCTTTTTCGAGAAATTCAGTCAACTTCATGTTCTCAGAATGCATCTGCGCCACCGACAAGCAGTACACCAAGTAGCGAAGGCGGTAGGTCTCCACGTCGTGTATAGCCCGCACCGTCGACATATAGGCCTTGGCTTGGGGGCGCGTCAACACCCACCGTTGGTAGGTCTTAAGGTCATTAAATGCGGTATCGGTAGGGTGCCCATACACCCCCAAATCTTCGTCGTCGCGCAGCCACTTTTCCTTCAGGACCGGCATCTTTTCATTGAAAAACGTGGCGCCCTCCTGATCAAAAAGCACGTTGTTGTCCTCCAAGCGTTTGGTCATCGTCTCGTAGTAGTTCGTGAGCACCAGCTTGAGTTCAGCGTCGGGAATCGCCGCCATGTACCCCATCGATTGAATGCTCTTGTAGGTCGCATTGTTGATAAACACGGTGGTATAGGACGGAACCGTATCGAGGTCCAGCACCGCCTCCACAAGGGAATCGTAGGTGATTTGTCCGTTTTGATAAGAATAAAGCGCATGCTCTAGCTCCATTAGCGCCCTGCCCCGCTTAACGTGGGGCCGGTGAATGCGGTCGATTTGCTCGCGGTCCTTGGCAAGCTCCTTGAGCATGGCCGAGTAATTCTGCTGAAGGTTGGCTGCGATAACTTGGTTTTCCCGGTAGTTTTCGGCCACAAAACCCAGCGTGACCGCTAAAAAAAGCATAATAAAATCCAATCCCCGTGAGGAGATTGCGTCGTAAAGCCATCGAAGGTTGGTCATAGGGGCGTTCAATTTGTCCCCAATGTACTCGCTTACAGCGGAATATTACCGTGCTTGCGCTTCGGCCGCGAAACCGACTTGTTTTCGAGCATCCCAAAAGCGCGAATGAGCTTGGCGCGGGTCTCGTGGGGGAAAATCACCTCGTCAACATAGCCGCGGGCCGCCGCCTGGTAGGGATTGGCAAAGGCCTCGGCGTACTCCGCCTCCTTTTGGGCCCAGGTGGCCGCGGGGTCAGTCGACTCGCTGATTTCCTTCTTAAAGATGATCTCGGCGGCTCCCTTCGCGCCCATGACGGCGATTTCGGCCGACGGCCAGGCAAAGTTGAGGTCGGCCCCGATGTGCTTGGAATTCATCACGTCGTAGGCGCCGCCGTAGGCCTTGCGCGTAATGACCGTGATGCGCGGAACCGTGGCCTCGCTGAACGCATACAGCAGCTTGGCGCCGTGCATGATGATGCCGTTCCACTCCTGGTCGGTTCCGGGCAGGAATCCGGGCACGTCTTCGAGGACCAGCAGCGGAATATTGAACGCGTCGCAGAAGCGCACAAAGCGCGCAGCCTTGGTCGATGCGTGAATGTCGAGCACCCCGGCCAAAAAGGCGGGCTGGTTGGCCACGATGCCGATCGAGCGGCCCGCGAGGCGCGCAAAGCCCACGAGGATGTTCTCGGCGTAGTCCTTGTGGACCTCATAAAAGCTGCCCTCATCGACGAGTTCGGCAATGACCTCGTGCATGTCGTAGGGCTGCTGGGCGCTCTCGGGCACCACCGCGTCGAGCTTGGGGCGGCGCTCGTCGCCTCCGCCCGCGTAGGCAAGGCGCGGAACCCCGTCCATGTTGTTCTGCGGCAGGTAGCTCAAAAGCGTTTTAAACCCTTCAATCGCTGCTACCCCGTTGGAGTAGGTAAAGTGCGTGACGCCGCTCTTGGTGGCGTGGGTCGAGGCTCCGCCAAGCTCCTCTGAGGTCACCTCTTCGTGGGTCACCGTTTTGACGACGTTGGGCCCGGTCACAAACATGTAGGAATTTCCTTCCACCATGCCGATGAAGTCGGTGAGGGCCGGCGAATACACGGCTCCGCCCGCACAGGGGCCGAGGATGAGGCTCAGCTGCGGAATGACGCCCGATGCCAAGGTATTGCGGTAAAAGAGGTCGGCATAGCCCCCGAGGCTGACGACGCCCTCCTGGATGCGGGCTCCGCCCGAGTCGTTGAGCCCGACGATGGGCGCGCCGTTGTCGAGCGCCAGGTCCATGACGCGGCAAATTTTCTCGGCGTGGGCCTCGGCCAATGAGCCTCCGAGCACCGTGAAGTCCTGGGCAAAGGCATAGGTCAGGCGGCCGTTGACCGTTCCGTAGCCGGTGACCACGCCGTCGCCCAAAAATTGCTGCTTGTCCAGGCCAAAAAGGGTGCTGCGGTGGGTGACCAGCGCGCCAAGTTCCTCAAAACTGCCCTCGTCGAAGAGCAGTTCGAGGCGCTCGCGGGCCGTGAGCTTTTTTTTCGCGTGCTGGGCGTCGATGCGGGCTTGGCCGCCGCCGAGCTGCGCCTCAGCGCGTTTCGCGGCGAGCGTTTCAAACGCTTTAGAAGAAGTTTTCGCCATAGCACGAAGGTAGCCTTGCGGCCAGTAGCTAGCAACCAGTCCCAGGCGCTGCGCGCCTTAATCGTTCAGCTTCAGCACCGCCAAAAACGCAGTCTGCGGAATCTCCACATTGCCCAGCTGGCGCATGCGCTTCTTGCCCTCCTTCTGCTTCTCGAGGAGCTTGCGCTTGCGGCTGATGTCGCCACCGTAGCACTTCGCCGTAACGTCCTTGCGGAGCGCCGACAGCGTTTCGCGGGCGATGATCTTGGCGCCAATGGCCGCCTGAATCGCAATCACAAACTGCTGGCGCGGAATCAGTTCCTTCAGCTTTTCGCACAAGCGGCGGCCGATGTCGTAGGCCTTGTCTTTGTGGATCAGGGCCGAAAGCGCGTCAATGGGGTCGCCGTTGAGCATGATGTCGACCTTGACCAAGTGCGAAGCCCGGTAGCCGATGGGGTGGTAGTCAAACGACGCGTAGCCGCGCGAAATGGTCTTCAGTCGATCGTAGAAATCGAACACAATCTCGGCCAGCGGCATGTCAAAATTCAGTTCGACGCGGTCGGCCGTCAGGTAGTTTTGACCCGTGATCACGCCCCGCTTGTCAATGCAGAGCGACATGACGGCTCCGACGTAGTCTGACTTGGTAATCACCTGGGCCTTGATGAACGGCTCCTCGATGCGGTCCAACCCGGAAGGGTCTGGGTAGTCCGACGGGTTGGTCACCAGCAAGGCCTTGTCGACGTCCGCCTTAGTGTAGGCGAAGTAGGACACGTTCGGAACCGTGGTAATCACGGTCATGTTGAATTCGCGCTCGAGGCGTTCCTGCACGATTTCCATGTGCAGCATTCCGAGGAATCCGCAGCGGAATCCAAATCCAAGCGCCGCCGACGTTTCGGCCTCAAAGGTGAGCGAGGCGTCGTTGAGGCGCAGCTTTTCAAGCGCGGAACGCAACTCCTCAAACTCTTCGGTCTCAACCGGGTAAATTCCGGCAAAAACCATGGGTTTCACGTCTTCAAACCCCGCAATAGCGACCTCGGCCGGATGGGCCACGGTCGTGATGGTGTCGCCGACCTTGACCTCTTTGGCCTCTTTAATTCCGCTGATGATGTAGCCTACGTCTCCGGCCGCCACGTGGTCGCGGGGCTCTTTGTTGAGGCGCAAAATGCCGATTTCGTCGGCAAAGTACGTTTTGCCCGTAGCCATGAACTTCACGGCCTCGCCCTTGCGGATCACGCCGTTTTTGACGCGGAAAATGGCCTCAATTCCGCGGAACGAGTTGTAGACACTGTCAAAAATCACCGCCTGAAGGGGCGCGTCTACATTGCCCTTGGGGGCCGGAACGCGGTCAACAATCGCGTCGAGCAGCTCGGGCACCCCGAGGCCGGTCTTGGCCGAAACGCGCAAGATGGCTTCGCGCTTGCAGCCAATGAGGTCGATAATTTGGTCCTCCACCTCTTCGGGGTTGGCGCTCGGAAGGTCCACTTTGTTGAGCACCGGAATGATTTCGAGGTCGTGCTCGATGGCGAGGTACAGGTTGCTAATTGTTTGTGCCTGAATACCTTGGGCGGCGTCCACCACGAGGAGTGCGCCTTCACAGGCCGCGATGCTCCGGCTAACTTCGTAGCTGAAGTCGACGTGGCCCGGGGTATCGATGAGGTTGATGCGGAACTTCTCTGCGCCCCGCTGGTAGTCCATTTGGATGGCGTGGCTCTTGATGGTGATGCCGCGCTCGCGCTCCAAATCCATGTTGTCCAGGAGCTGGTCCATTTTTTCGCGCGCCGTAACCGTTTTGGTGACGTCGAGCAGGCGGTCGGCCAAGGTGCTCTTTCCGTGGTCGATATGGGCAATAATGCAGAAGTTCCGAATGTCGTTCATGGAGGGTGCAAAGGTAACCTCTCGGGTAGCCTCTTGTTCTTCGGAACTTCCGATATTTGCGCATGGCCACACCCAAACGTCCCGCGCTCGGCCGCGGACTCTCTGCGCTCCTCAACGACAACGCCGCCGTGACGGCCCAAGACCCCGGCGCGCGCGACGTCGTTTCGAGCATTTTTGAAGTGGCCCTGAGTCAAATTCAGGCCAACCCCAAGCAGCCGCGCACCCAGTTTGAGCCGGGTCCGCTCGCGGAACTGGCCGAATCGATTCGCCAGCTCGGCATCATTCAGCCGATTACGGTGCGCCGCCTCAAAGCCGACCGCTTCGAAATTATTTCGGGCGAACGCCGGTTCCGCGCCGCCCAGCTCGCGGGCCTCGAGCGCGTGCCGGTGTTTGTGCGCCTCGCCGACGACCAGCAGATGCTCGAAATGGCCCTGGTTGAAAACATTCAGCGCCGCGACCTCGACCCGATGGAAGTCGCCTTTTCGTACCAGCGCCTCATGGACGAGTGCAGCCTCACCCAGCAGCAGGTTTCGGAACGCGTGGGCAAGCAGCGCTCCACGGTAGCGAACTTCCTTGGACTGCTCAAGCTCACCCCGCTGATTCAGGCCGGACTCCGCGACCGCACTATCAGCGCCGGCCACGCCAAAGCCCTTGTGGGCCTCGAAGACCCCAACGCACAAGACGAGCTGTACATGGACGCCGTAGCCCAGCACTGGTCTGTGCGCCAGCTCGAAGAAGCGGTGCGCCTCGTGCAAAACCCCGACGGAATTCCGGGCGCCGAGGCCCCTGAACTGCCCGCCGGCCCCGCCCGCGGCCGCAGCATCAACGATGTGGCCTCCGCCCAAGCGTTTAAAAACATTTTGGGCCTGCACGCCAAGGTGACCAAGACCGCCCAGGGCTCGGGCACCGTCACGCTTAAATTCCGCAGCGAAGACGAGCTGCAAAAAGCCCTCAAGAACCTCGGGTTCTAAGCTGAGCCACCGCGACCCCATAAAAAAAGCCCGCCGGTGACGGCGGGCTTTTGCGTTTAATCGGGCCAACGGCCTAGCGCAGCGTCATCTCCTTCACCAAGTGGCCGGCGCCGGCGTACTTGTCGATGATGAAGAGCACGTAGCGGATGTCGCACGAAATCGTGCGCTGCAGCTTGGTTTCATAGAAAATATCGCCCGACATCGCCTCCCAGTTGCCGTCGAAGGCCACGCCGATCAGCTCGCCCTTGGCGTTGATCAGCGGCGACCCTGAGTTGCCGCCGGTGATGTCGTTGCCCGAAATGATTCCGACCGGAACGCGGCCCGTGTGGTCCACGTAGGGCCCAAAGTCCTTGGCATTGTAAAGCTCCTTGAGGCGGGCCGGCACCACGAACTCGGGGTTGCTGGGGTCCTCCTTCTGCATCACGCCGTCGAGGTAGGTGACGTAATCGTACTTCACGCCGTCGCGGGGCTCGTAGCTGCCCACGTGGCCGTAGGTCATGCGCATCGTCGAGTTGGCGTCGGGCGACCACACGCGGTTCGGGTCCATTTCGCGCACGCCGGCCGTCAGCAGGCGGTAGGCCTTGGCCTTTTTGGCCGCCAGCGAGGCATCTTGGCCGCCGAAGTAGGTGGCGCGGAAGTCGTTGGCCACCTTGGTCAGCGGGTCGTTGGCCAGCGCAGCGGAATCTGGGTTGTCCAGGAAGGCTGCGAAGCGCTTGGCGTCCATGAAAATGGACGTCGCCACTGCGTTTTGGGCAAAGGCCTCAAGCGCCGCCTTGCTGCCGCCAAAGGCCTGAAGGAACTTGGGCTGCTGCGCCGACGGAATGTCGTTCATGTACATCGACCACAGGGCCACCATCATGTCGCGGTCCGCGCCAGCGTGGAACTCGGCGAAGTTCTCCTTGGCCATCTCCTCGATCATGGGGCGTGCCTTGGCAAAACCCGCCTTGTCTTTGTAGGCGCGCTCGAGGCTGCGCACGTTGCGGTAGGCAAACAGCACCGACGACGGTCCGCGCAGCACTGCCTCCATCAAGAAGACGTTGTTTTTCACGGTCGGGTTCGTCGCGTCGTAGTACTCGGCCATGAGCTTCAGCGCCTCGCCGTACTTGGCCTTGCGCTCGGGTGATGCGGCCATCCAGGCTTCGAACTGCTGCTCGAGGGCGCGCTTCTTGTCAAACACCTTGTTGTTCTTGAGCTGCTCGGTCTGGCCGATGTAGTACTTCCAGTAGTTGGCCGTCGACGCGTAGTTCGACGCCATCAAAATGTTGAGTGCGGGGTCAGACTCCATGTACTTGCGCAGCACCGCGAGCTTTTGGTCGCGGATTTTCACCACCGTCGGGTTGTAGTGGTCGATGGCTTGCTGCACGCCCCAGCTGCTGAGGTAGCGGTCGGTGCGGCCTGGGTAGCCAAAAACCATCGTAAAGTCGCCGTCCTTCACTCCTTTGGTGCTCACGGGCAGGTGGTGCTTGGGGGTGAGGGGCACGTTCTCGGCACTGTACTCGGCGGGTTTGCCGTCCTTGCCGGCGTACACGCGGAACATCGAAAAGTCGCCCGTGTGGCGCGGCCACATCCAGTTGTCGGTGTCGCCGCCAAACTTACCTACGCTGCTCGGGGGCGTTCCCACGAGGCGCACGTCGGTAAACTTCTCATAAACAAACAGGTAAAACTCGTTGCCGTGGTAGAAGGTCTCGACCGAAGCTTCGTAGTGGGTTCCGGCAGTGGCGGCCTTGGCCAGTTCGGCGCCCTTGGCCTGGATGGCCTTGGTGCGCTCTGCTTCTGTCATTTGGTCGTTCAGCGAGCCGTTGATGGCGGCCGTCACGTCTTCGATGCGCACCAGGAAGTTGGCAAAAAGGCCCGGATTCGGCAGTTCCTGAGCCCGGTTCATGGCCCAAAATCCGTCTTCGAGGTAGTTGTGCTCGACGGTCGAATGCTTCTGGATCGCGTCGTAGCCGCAGTGGTGGTTGGTCAGCAGCAGGCCCTGCGACGAAATGATTTCGCCCGTGCAGAATCCGCCAAACGACACAATCGCGTCCTTCAGCGAGCCGTGGTTGATGTCGTACAGGTCTTTAGCCGAAAGCTTTAGACCCTCCTTCTTCATTTGGGCGTAGTTCAACTTTTGGATCAGCAGGGGGATCCACATTCCTTCGCCGGCGCGAAGGGTCGTGGGCAGCGCAAGCGCCACCGCGAGGAGAAGTGCAAATACCTTTTTCATAGGACGATAAAGGTACGCCCCGCGCGGCAATCAGCTCACCAGCTCGCCGGCGCGCACCTTGGCGGCAATGGCGTCCCAAAGCTTCAGGCGCGCTTCCAGTGCCTCCACACAGGCGTCTTCGGCCTCGAGCCAAAGTTCGTCGTCTTCTTTGCAGAGGTTGTTCATCATCTGAATCGCCATGGGGCCGTGCTCGTCGCCGTCCAGCTCGATGTGGCGGTCGAGGTAGTACACAAAGGCGCTGAGTTCCGACGGGTGCTCCGCGTACAGCTTTTTAATGAGCGCCGTGAACATGTCGGGAATCAGGTCTTCGCGCCCAAACGTGAAGGCCGCAGCCGTTTGGTGGAGCTTGCCGCGCTTGAGGATGCGGTCGGTTGCCTTCAAAAATTCCATGGTCGCCTCGTCGATTTCGGCAAGGTTGAACCGCAGCATGTCTTTGGCCTTAAACCCGTTTTGCAGTTTGCTGACGAAGCGCACAATGGTCCGCGTATCGGCGCCGGCCTGGCGCATCGCGTCGAGGTAGAGTTCGTAGTGGCTCGCCGGGCGGCCGTTGAGGTCGACGTCGGACTCTTCGGCGACCACAATTTCGTTGATCAGCCGGCGCGACGCGCGGTCCTCGGTAGGGACCCAGGCCTCGTCCACACACGTCAGTTCGCGCTGCAGCGCCTTGAGCAGGCGCATGAAGTCCCACACCGCAAACACGTGGTGCTCCATAAACACGCGTACCTCGGTCATGCTCTGCATCATCGGGTACAGCTCGTGGTTCAATATGGCCTGGCGCAGCGGCTCAATTCGGCGCTTCAAGGACAGAATTCGAAATTCCATAAACTGGTTACTGGTTGCTGGTTGCTGGTTGCTGGTTGCTGGTTACTGGTTGCTGGTTACTGGTTGCTGGTTGCTGGTTGCTAGTTACTGGTTGCTAGTTGCTGGTTACTGGTTGCTGGTTGCTGGTTACTGGTTGCTAGTTGCTAGTTACTGGCTATTCAACGGCTGTAAAAAACGAGAAACTAGAAACCAGCGGCTTTAAAGAGTGGAACATTGCTGCAGGCCTCGCCGTACATCACTTTTTGGGCGACTTTGGCCAAGTGCAGGGCCGCGGCCGCGTAGGCGGAATCGGGCACCGGGTGCGTTCCGCATCCCTTGAGCAGCACCTTGGCGCCGCGGTACGCATTCCAGTCGGCCTGGGCCAGCGTTTGGGCATAATAGGCCGAAAGCACCTCGGGGGCGCTGCCAAAACCCACATAGGAAGCGTGGGCGGCTAGCGCCGTAGCGATCATCGGGCCAAGCCACTGGGGAACAATGACGTCGTCGGCGCCCTCAAGGCACACGACCGCCTGGTCGTACGTATGCTTTTCTAAATTCTGTACGTATTCGCGGACGTCGGCCTCGCGAAGCAGACCGTTGGGGGCCAATGCGGGCAAGCTAAGTGCGCGAATTCCGCCCTTAGGCCAAAAGTCCTCGAGGTCAAAGGTGACCAAGGCCGATTGGGCGACGCGGTTGGGAATACGTTCTTCGTTCACGGCACAAACTTAGGAGGGAATCAGTCGACCCAGCGGTAGTTGCGGTAGCCCAAGAGGTTGCCGTCGCGTCCCACCGAATCCAGTACGGCGCCGCGCGTTGCCGGCGCCAGCGGTCCCGCCACGGTGCGCGCGTGAAGGCGTTCGTACTCGGCGAAGTTGAGTTCACGGCGTTCCGCCAGGGCGGCCTCGAGGCCCAGCCCGCGAAGGGCCGCGGCAAAGTCCGCACGAAGCACCCCGCTGAACACCTTGGATTTCGAACCAGAGCCGTAGCTGAGGAATCCGAGGCGCTTACCGCCTAAGTCGCGACGTTGGGAATACCCAACCAGGGCACTGATCAGCCCCATGAAAATCGAGGCCGTGTACATGTTTCCAACGCGCATCGACGCGGCCTCGCCCGGGCCAATTTTCTCGGCCACATAGGCTTTGTAGGCAGCGGACTTGCTCCAAACCTTGGCGAGGGCCTTGCGGCCTCCGGCCTCGGCTTCGGTCGTGCCCGCCTCGGCCTCGACTTGGGCCAACAAGCCTTGGTCGGCATACAGGTCCAGGGCGATTTCAGGCCACATGCGGCGACCCTGAAAGGCGTAGGGCAGGTGAAAGCACATGCCAAACCAGTCCGAGAGCGCCCGCAGGCCCGATTCCGCCTCGTAGCGTCCTAGGGCTTCGCGCACGCGCGCCACGTAGCAGTCGTTAGAATAGGGGCCGTCGAAGACCGGAAACTCGAGAAACTGTTCAATGACTTCGTCGGGGGTGGCCCAGAAGGGGTGGTCCGCACCCGCCTCCACCGTACCGCCCACTGAGGCCGCCAATTCTGCCTTGGCGTAGGCCCTGCGCGGCTTGAAAAAGTCTGCCGCGCTTTCGACGCTCACGCCGACCGCGTCGTCGAGCACAAGGATGCGCGGGTCTTCGGTCACGAGCATGGCCACGGCGCCGCCGCCCTGGGTGTATTCTCCGGGGCTGTGGGGGGCGTACTTGGCCACGTCTGCGGCGATCACCAGCGCCTTGCGGCCTCGTCCAGCGCGCACCCAGTCCGCCGAATTGAGCAGCGCATCCACTCCGCCGGCGCAGGCAAACGTCATGTCGAGCGCGTCGCAGTGGGCGAGCGACCGGGGCCCGTGCGCCGCGGCAAAACGCGCTTCCAGCAGCCCGTGTACGTAGGTGGCCGACGGCTTGGCGGCGTCGACCGCCGACTCGGTTCCAAGGTAGATTCGGCCGAGTTCGTGGGGCGCAATGCCGTGCTGCTCCAGCAGCTGCCAGGCGGCTTGGGCCGCGAGGGTTACGCAGTCTTCGTCGGCGTCGGGCACCGCCATGGCCTCCAGGCCCAGGCCAAAGCGTAGTTTTTCAAATTCCATTCCGCGGCCTTCAGCGAAGACCTGCATCGGAAGCACCAAGCGCGGCAGGGCAAACCCCAGCGCGTCGATGCCCACGGGCGTACTCATAGCATTCCTAGTTCAAGCTTGGCCTCGTCGCTCATCATGTCGCGAGTCCAGGGGGGATCAAACGTGATTTCGACTTCCACTTGGCGGGCGGCGGGAAGGGTGCCGACTTTCTCCTTCACTTCCTCGGGCAGCGTTTCGGCCACCGGGCAGTTCGGAGAGGTCAGGGTCATGAGTATGTGAATATCGCCCTCGTCGCTGACCTGCACGTCGTAGATCAGTCCGAGTTCATAAATGTCGACGGGAATTTCAGGGTCGTAAATCGTGCGAAGCACGTCGACCGCCTGTTCCCCCATAGATTGCATCTCTGCGTCGCTCAGCATAGTTCTAGTTTACCGCTTGGAATGCAACGCCGTAAAGGCGAATTTGTTTCATCATGGACTGCAGTCCGTTGGCACGGGTCGGGCTGAGGTGCTCCGTGAGTCCGATTTCCTGCAAAAAACCAAAGTCGGCCTGGGCCAGCACCTCGGGCGTCAAGCCGTTGCACACGCGCAGCAGCAGCGCCACCAGTCCGCGCGTAATAATCGCGTCGGAATCGGCCGTGAAAAACACCAGGCCGTCGCGCTTCTCGGCCGTAATCCACACTTTGGACTGGCACCCGCGAATCAGGTTCTCGTCGGTTTTGATGGCGTCGCTCGCCGCCGGAAGCGTTTTGCCCTGGGCAATAATGTGCTCGTAGCGGTCCATCCACTCGTCAAAAAATTCGAACTCTTCGACGACTTCGGCCTCGCGGGCCTTGAGGGTTTCGAGGGTACTCATGGCGGAATTTGGGTTAGCGAAGCATGCGCAGCGCGCGTTCCACCCCGTCGCCAAGGCGGTCTACGTCTTCGCGCGACGAATACGCGGCAAAACTCGCGCGGACCGTGCCCGGAATGCGGTAGTAGTCCATAATCGGTTGGGCGCAGTGCTGGCCGGTGCGCACCGCAATGCCCTGCTGGTCGAGCAGCGTGCCCAGGTCGTAGGGATGCAGGTCGTCGAATCCAAAGCTGAGCACGGCCGACTTTTCGGGGGCCGTTCCAAAGAGCACTAGCCCGTCGATTGCCTTCAGGCGCTCGGTTCCGTAGGCCATCAGGTCGGCTTCGTGGGCCATCAGGGCGTCCATGCCAATGGCGTTCATCCAGTCGAGCGCCGCGCCCCAGCCCACTACGGCTTCGATGTTCGGGGTTCCGGCCTCAAACTTGAACGGCAGGCCCGCGTAGGTGCTCTGGGCCATGGTCACGGTCGAAATCATTTCGCCTCCGCCCTGGTAGGGGGGCAGTTTTTCGAGCCACTCGGTGCGGCCATACAGCATGCCAATGCCCGTCGGGCCATACATTTTGTGGGCAGACGCCGCATAAAAATCTACGCCGAGCGCGCGCACGTCGACCGGGCGGTGCGGCAGCCCCTGGGCCCCGTCCACCACGACGCAGGCCCCGACCGCGTGGGCCCATTCGGTGAGCTGCTTGACCGGGTTAACTGTGCCTAGAGCATTTGAAATGTGGTTGAATGCCAGCAACTTGCAGCGCGGAGTCAGCAGGC
>JACCEB010973475.1_pt1 | contig 11887 bp, 12 predicted proteins | sample 7454761 | NCBI WGS metagenome assembly JACCEB01 (sample SAMN15323454, study PRJNA562643) | freshwater metagenome | isolation source: river surface water | place: USA:Blue River Watershed | collected 2017-08-18 | reverse complement strand
TAATATTACAAAATAGGGAATGCATATGTCAAATAACAATAAAATTGTCATGTCAGAGCAAGAATTACGACAGAGTTTATATCGAATTTATTATAATGATTTTAAAAATTCAACACAGAAAATTACATGTTTACAATCCAATACTCAAAATATCTCATCTCCTAAACATACACAATTTGAAAAACATTTAAAGGAATATTTCTCTCTGTCTTTTAAGATGAAGAAATCACAAGCCCAAGTTCTCAACGAAGTCAATAAATTTACCAAAAGAATTTTGCGTGAACAAGAGGGTGATACAGTGGAAACAGTGGAAGATTCAGATGATCCGATTAATACTTCAACAAATAGTGATCAAATTGACGCAAAACTGTTAGGTCGTAAAGGCTTATTACCATATAATATCGATGCTAGCGTGTTTGATTTAATGGGTAATTTATCTGAATTTAAAATTTTAGATCAAAATAATATCCAGGGGGCTTTGGATCTTGCTTCACTTTTGGTTCTTTTAGCTGCTACTGAGGTAGCTGTTGTTGTTGGTGTACTTATTGCAGGTGTAAATATTGTTAACAGACTTGTCGCAATAAATACTGATAATGAAGAATTTGAATTAATGTCATGGGATTCAGTAGCTCTTCTGTGCGATTCTTTTGCTTTTCTTCCATGGCTAAAACTAATAAAACGTATTCGAGGGATTAAACCTTTATTTAATGCACTTTCAAAATCAGGCAATTCAGTAGGAAAACTTTTAAAACAAGCTATTAATGCATTTGGCGGCAATGTTGCTACTGATGTATTTGATGATATTATGAAATTACTCGATTTTGACTTTGCTAACTTAACAGAAAAATCATTAAAAAAGTTAGAAGCAATTCTTGAAAAACTGAACAACACGCTTAATTTGGATGACACTCTTCGAAACTCATTACAAAAAATCATTAATCTTTTTCCGCCAAATAATTCAGAAAATGTTGCCCACCCGATAACACAAAAAGCTATAGACATAATACAATCAATAAATAGATTATTAATGCATATTAGAGAAGGATTTAAAGAATTAACTAAACTAAAAGACCAATTAAGAGCGCTTGAAGGTGCTCCAAATAAAACAGAACGAATTACACAACAAATAGTAGAGTTAGAGAAGCAAATAGATAATTTAGATCCTATTTTAAAGACAAAAAGTCAATTCAAAAATGGCAGTTTAAACTTAATAGAAATGATTGAAGAAATTGCAAATGGATTATCCGACTTTTTCAGTATTACAATTAAATCTAATGATATTATTAAACCTATTTCAAAGTTTGAAGCTTTTAAAGATTCTTTTGCTATAGCGTTTAGTAATATTCCTGTTTTACAGAGATTAACTTCACCTGAAACAAAAGCTTTATCACAGTTTATTAATGGAATGGCTGATGATTTGGCACGTTATGCTAATTTACGAATTTCAAAAAGTATATCAGATCAAATCGATAAAGCTGCTCAAAACGTTGATGATTTGTATAATTCAAACGAATATAAAGAATTTATTAATCGACTTAATTCAAAAGGAACAAAAACGGCAGACGATACAAATTTTTTAAATGCCAATAAGTTTGTACCATCAGCCGGCGACTTAGGTAATATTTTCTTTCGCGGTGGACTTGATGCGTTAGATGATGTAGCTCAAAATATAATTCGTCAATCACTGTTTATACTTAATGAAGCTAGTTTGGTTTTACAAGGTATCGCAAAAAATTCAGATGAAGTAGTTGAAATTATTGTAAAAAATGAAAAAAATTTAAATCAATTAGCAAAAGATACAGACAAGATAAAAACACTTTCAGACGACGCAGCTGAAATGTGGGCAAAATTTAGAGCAAATGAAAATTTTGCTGTTATTGAAAAAACTTTAAATAGTTTAGTCATAACAATCGTTCGCCCGCAATGGAAACTTTTTAAAGAAAAAGGAATAGCGAATATTATTGATCAAGTTAAAGAAGTTCTTATAAATAAAGCGCAATATTTGATCAATCTTCAAAAATATTTAACAAATCAAATGGATCAGATGCAAAAGCAAATAGACGCCCTTGCTCGAATGAGTGAAGTTGATGATGCATTTAAGGTAATGTATCAAGACACTTTTGATCAAATTAAAGCTCTACGTGAACAAATAAGTGAATTAACAGACGAATTTAAAAGATTTAATGGTTTATTTGACACTAGTATTTTAGATGACGCGAATGATTTAACAAAAATGATGGATGCAACTGCCCGTTTTGCAAAAGTGACAGATGACAGATATATTGGATTAACAAGTCGAATTACTGCAGCACTTGATAAATTATTTACTTTCTCGAAGGATTTTGATGAATTATTTAAGAAGGTGAATATCAGTAAAGTCGATGATACGGAAAAGACGGGATTTATGGGATGGATTCGGGCAGCTGGTCGGGGAGTTAAAGATTTTTTTGTTAAAATTTCAGGTATAAACTCTTTTTTGACGACGTGTTTATTTATTATTAATTTATTAGGTTCAGGTGTGGTAACTTTTCTTTTAGGCGGTGGCGTTGCTTGTTTTACAGTGTCTGCTATTGTTTCATGGCTTCTTACACATATAGTACCTAATTTAATACGTAATGTTATTACCAATAAAATTATTAGAGATTCAGCCGCAAAGTCAATTGGATTTTTGCAGAGTCTTAAACTTTATTTTGGTTCAATTAATAAAACAAAAACAACAGTTATTTCTTTTACAAAATATATTGTGTTTTTCGAAAAATCTAGTGAAACTTTGGCAGGTTTATTACAAAAAATAGGTGGTTTATCTTCGTCGGCTGCTGAAACAGTTGATAAATTTATGATTGACAAAAGCGACGAAATTGTAATTAACGACGACGACTATGACGCTGTAACATTAAATATTCCAGGCTTATCACCACAAATTCCCGCAGGCCCAAGAACATCAAATGTTCAATATTCATATCAACAAAGTGATGTAAAAGCAAAAATGGCATCACCCTTTGAAGAGCAGCCGAAAAAAGAAGAAAAAGCCGCTGCCTCACAACAACCTACACAACAGGATGACGACGATATCGTCACTTCCTTGGTTGATCAGGCATATCAAAATTCAAATTCTGAAGTCAAGAAACAAAAAGTTGTATCACCAAATATTGCATCATTTGCTGTAAATAAAAAAGCAAAAAATGATGAAATTAATTACGCAAATTCTCTTTTTGTTTTAGCATATAGAAAAGCAAAAACTGATAATTTTGTTTTCGAATTAAATGATACAACGTTACGTAACATAAAGGCTGATGCAAATTCTAGTTACACAGAAAAAAAAATCACTTTGCCTAAATCAATTTTTTACGATTCAGATTTTGCTGTTCCTACCGATAATGAACAAAAAAAGACAGCATTAGCAAAACTCAAACAAGCTGCAGGTAATTCTTTCGAAAAGATTACAAAATATTTATTTGTTCAAACACAAATTGATGATGGTTCATTTTTTAATAGTTTATCAAATGAAGCTCAAGTTATTATTTCAAATTATTATAAAGATCTTGAAACAATTATTTTACAGACAATCAATGAATTCTGTAAAGAAAATAAATTAAGTGAAACAAAAATTAAAGAAGTTTTAAAAGAGGTGCTTCTGAATAATGAAAATAAGAATTTTAAGGAAGTACGTCGTTTAAAAAGACATAAAGATTTAATTTTTAAGAAATATCAGGATTTATTAGATGTATTTGTCCCTGGGTATATGGGTGATAAAAGAGAAAAATTGACATTGCGACCAAATCAGTTGCAAGAGACATTTAATCAGTTAAATATTTATAAAAACTGGAATAGTTTGTGTGATGAAGATGTTGATGATTCAGAAGAGAAAAAAGTAAACTATGAAAGAAGATTAAATTTTAATGATAATAATAAAATTAAATTTTTATTACCCGACGATGATGCTGCTAAAACACAATTTAATACATGGGTCCAAGAGAATCAATTGCTAACAAAAAAAATCATTACTTTTCCTACTGACAATAACAATCTGTTAGTTACAGTTAATGATCCTGCGACTTTTTTAGGTAAATTGACAGTAACATTTGATGATGGTCAAAGAATTATGGCTCCAATTGTGACTGAGGAAGGTGTGATACCGGGTGCAGATGTGTATGATGAAATAAATGGACAAAAAATATTTTCTGATCAAAAATATCAAAAATTACAAAATACTTTAAAGTTAAAGGGCAGTTTGTTGTCTGCTGTTATAAATGGATCGTTTGGGATTAGCAAAATGGGAGAGAATTCATATGCTGATGAGTTTGATAAATTGAATCAAGAATTGCCTGCAAAGAAGTTTAAAAAAGACGCTGCGGCTGCGTATGCAACATCAGCGGCCCCTATTCAAACTTTATTTAATGGCGCTGTTGCGGTGTCTGCAACATCTTATAGAATTTTTTCAAATATATTTTTTGAAGTGTTAGAACAATCTGAACAGACAGGTCAAACTGGTAAATATGAAAATGCCCCACAAAAAGTAAATAAAGTCGAAGCAGAAATAGAAGCAGAAAAACAAGGATTTATCGAAGGTTTAATAAAAATATTGCAGCAATAGTTATTTTAATAATTTATCTTACATGAGAATATTTTGTTTTTTTATTGATTTATTGATGGTGTTATTGTTTTAACATTTTTTATATGGTGTTAATATATAGTTTATATAAAATATATTTGATTAAAAATTAGACGGGTGTGTGTGACATGATAAGAAAAAGTAATATTAGTATTGATAAATTAATAAAAGAAACCAATTTTATGTTATCTAAGACAAAGAGAATATTGGCTGAAGATGATGATTTGCCGATGGGCGTGAAAGATTCAGATTCGGGTGAAGATTCAAATACACCGCCTGTGAATACAGGTAAAGATTATCGTACTAATAATAATTCAATGACTCGTGAATTATTGATGAATTTTATTCTTGTAGGTAATCCTAATTTTGATTTTAATCGAAAGTTGACTTTTGATGAGCACGGTCAAGAATTATATCAGGCTGTTATGAAATCTTATGCTATAATTAATAAGAATTTTGATGAGGCTATAAAAACAGAGCATGGTGCTGAAATAGAAGAAGCGAAAGAAAAATTATATTCAAAGTCGATGAATGTGATTCGTAAAAATGCTTCGTTACAAGTTACAGGTGGGACAGATGCGGAAAATCAGTTGTTGTCTATTACGCCATCGAAGTTGATTACCGATATGAAAGAAATGACATTTGAGAATTTTTATAAAAATAACGGCGAGTTAGAAGACATATTGGATTTATCTGATGAGTTAAATGATGATGTTTTTAAATCAACGATTACGTTATTTCGTATTAATAATGTAGATCAGGATAAAATTGATAAATTTTCAGAATTGATTAATTATTTAAAGAATCCCGTATCTTTTAAAAATATTATTACTAATGGTAAAAATTTAGTTGATTTTTTTATGAATTATGAAGGAATAACGGTTGATTCGGGTGAGCAAAGTATTGATCCTTCAAATAAAAAAATTTATTTAAGTGAATTAATTGAAAATAGTAATGAAATAATGTCGTCTAATGAATTTGTAGAAAAAATAAATGCTGATAGCTTTGCATTGGATCGAATAAAAAATGAATTAAGTCAGTTATTACAGCAAAAGATATCGACTAACTCTGTGCAAAAGTTACATGAATTTTTTAAAGAAAAGAAAAAGATATTAAAAGAAAATATAATATATCAACATTTAATAAAAAAGACTAAAATTCAAAATTCAAAAGAGCTTTTATCAAGAGATAATATGTTTGAAGATCTTGAAGAACAAAACAAGAAGTTAAATAACATTATCCAACGTATGGTAATTGGTAATAAAGGATATAATAAAGTTACATCAATGGCTATTGATCGTGAGCTTGATAATCTTTGGGATCTTGATTTAAATGATCCTGCATCTATTAAAAAAATTAAACAAAAGATTATTTGGTTTTCACAGCAAGGGGGTGCAGAGAAAACAGAATTTTTTAAAGAATTAATGCCATGGAATGCTGAAGATGCTACGCAGTTAACATTGCGAGGTGATAATATTGAAAAGTTGATCAGGATATATCAACAAACAAAGAAAATATTTACAGGTAAAATCAATTTTCCAATTGGTTATCAATTTATGATTCATGATAATTCTGTGCATCTTGTTTTAAAAATTGATAAAGTTGTATATAACTCAATTTTAAAGCAAAGAGACGATTCAAAAATTATTCAAGATTGGTTTGGTTCAGCAGATCTTATTCGACAAAGTTTACATGAGTTAGGGTTTGATTTAGTTAGATATAATAGTAATGTATCAACACACGGGTCTGATTCCACAGGTTTATACGCAGCAATTAAAGACATAATGTCCTTAAATTCAATTGATAATATTTCAAATGCATTTGATTTAGATAAAATTAAAAAAATTAAGGACATTTTTATTAAAAATCAAGAAATTAAAAAATCGCAATTGCATATTAATATTAACACAAGCTTATTTACAAGTTATACAAAAAAAGAAAATCTATTTTCAGCGACAAATGGTCAAAAATTATCTTTCGTTTATATGCAAGAGGATGAGCAAATGGCGAATGATTTCTTTTCTTTATTTAACGTCGATGATATAGACTCTTTACGTAAAAAAATACTTGATCAAGAAATACCTGATAATATCTCATTGGATTTTGAAAATTTTAAAATTTTTGTTGATGTTTTTATAAAACTTGCTGAGGAAAACGAAAACAAATATAAACAGACGCCTAAACAGAAGCGAGTTGATAATAATCAAAAAATGACTCATCAAACATCTAATGACGCACAAAAAACAATTGACGCTGACGAGCAAAAAGATTCAATGTTAAAAAAGAATTATGAGAATCTTATAAAAAACAGTAAATAAACATAATTTAAAAAGTTTTCTTTTTATTTTAATCAGTTTGTAAAGTTATAATTTTAAATATAAAATATAAATTATCTATTCTAGAAATAGTATTCTCTACTTTTTTTAAAGGTGTCAAATATGTCTGCAAAATATACAGATAGTTTTTTAAATTCCGTTGGTGTTGAAATCGTTCGAACAACCCATGAAAAGCCATTTGAAATGTTCTGGGATTGGTTTAAGCAAACCTGGATTACATTACAAGATGTTAAATATGATCATTCAAATACTGAACACTGGCAAGCTTGCTTGGATGTTTTAAGTCGTAATGCTTTACCTACACCTATGGAAGTCTTAAACTTTGAAATTAAAGTGACAGGTTTAAGTCGTGTGGCTTTAGCTCAAATTACCCGTGGTCGTGTTGGCTGGGCTTATGTCGTTGAATCACAAATGCCTCAACATATCAATCATATGGTAACAATCCCTGCAAATATTTCACAAAATGATAAATTTGCAACACGTGCCCAAGAACTTGTCAGATTATCACAAGAATTATATGATGACATGTATAAAGAAGGAATTCCTCCACAAGACTGTCGTTATTTAACAATTCACGGTCAACAAACATCAATGATTATGCAATGCAATTATGCTGCATTATTAGGTTATTTTGCTAGACGTTGTGAAAATGGCTTAACTGATGAACTTAATCTTGTTGGTCGTTTAATTTGGTATAAATTAAAGCAACATTTCTTAGACGAACAAGGTCAAGATCGAGTCCAAGGTTCAGGTTGGTCTATTTTATTAAACAAGATGGACGGCATGGGCGGCAACAAAGTCTGTTTAAATGTTGATAAAGTCTTTGGCAATACAGGTCGAGCACCTTCTGTTAATGATAAAATCCCAAGTTTAATTGATAATTCATGTGATTATGATTTCAGTAAATCAGCTTGGTATTTTGAACTCTTAGAAATGCCTGATCATTTATTATTCCCTGGTGAAAGAGAAATGATTGAAGATTTTAAAAATTTAGGTTTCTTAGGTCGTTTACAAAAGTTAGAAAACAGCAGAAAGAGATAAAAATGTCAATTTTATTATTTGAAGGACCTGATGGCAGTGGTAAAACTACATTAGCGCAACGTGTTTCAAAAGAATTAAATTTGCCTTATCATAAAAACCCTTATGAACATGGCGAATGGAAGCATCCTGATCGTTACAAGTTGATGTTAAGATATACTGACTTATATTTCTTGACATATTTGAAGAATTCAGGTAATAGTGTCTGTTTAGATCGAGCTTGGACTACAGAATGGGTCTATAGCCAAGTCTTTGAAAGGGGTACTGATTGGGATTTTTGTCGACAATTAGATCAATTATTGTCAAGTATTCCGCAAAGTGTATTGATTATTACAACACGTGATAATTTACCACTGAAAGAAGATGAGTTATATGACATTAATTCAAGTTGGTTTAGTATTCGAGACAAATATCTTGAATTAAGTAAATGGACACAGAATAAAGTTATATACATTAACACTGAAAATCGTACACCTGATGAAACATATGTCTATTGTTTAGAAAAGTTAAAAGAGTTAGGCGTTATATGAGTGATTTAAAAGAAAACATTTATCAAGATTTGGGTTTGATACAATTACGTCAGAAACTTCATGATTTAAATGAAGAAATTTCACAAATTGACACTCAGATTTTACAATTAGCTCAAAGAAAGTCATATTTACAATCAGATTTATGTAACCTTAATCAGAAGTTAAGTGTTGCACAATCGTTGTTAGAACCAAAAAATGACGAATAGGAGACTACGAAAGAATGAATTCAGAACCCTTTGGCCCACATTTAACATTTGACATTAAGTGTCAAAACTCTTCAGCTTTAAACGACTATAATAAGATTTTTAAGTTTTTGCATGAACTACCTGATCAGATTGGCATGACAAAAATCACTCAACCGTATGTATTTCCATATAGCGGTTTAGTACCTGAAGATGAGGGTATCACAGGCGTTGTGATTATTGCTGAGTCACATATTTCAATTCATACTTTCCCACTCAAAAATTATGCATTTATTGACATTTTCAGTTGCAAACCTTTTGATTGGTCAAATATCAGCTCAATTATCAAAGATACATTTCAAGCCGATGAAATGGAATTTAATATTGTTCAACGTGGTAAAGATTTTCCACGTTAATTAACCTTTTTACTTAAAGAGAACAAAATGTTATCACAAGATTTTATTGAAAAACACAGATTAGAATTAATCAGAACCGTTAGTGTATGTATGTCTTTATTTACATTATTAATTGGTTTCAACATTGGTAGTAATTCAACGTATCAAGAAATTGCAAATTTAAAAACTAGAATTCAAGAACTTGATGATTTTATCAAAATTGATCAAAAGCAACAGCAAGAAGAATTATTATTACAACAAAAAGCATGTGAAGAAAAGATAGCAATCTTACAAAATGTCACACAAGAAAAAGAAAAAGCCCTGGAGGCAATTGATCAGTCAATTGTAATTCAGAAACAAATGAAATGCCAAGGAAAATAGTATGAAGAATTATCTATTCATCCTGATGTTACTCACGACAACGCAGGTATTAGCTCAAGAGAAAATTAAAGATGATAATCAAAACGGACTTCCAGATCAACACGAGAGTGCAGTTTTAAAAGCAGCTGAACGTATTTGTAACATGCCTGGAATTCAAGAAGTTTTATCAAAGCAGATTGAAGATTTAAAGTCTGAAAAAGTTGCATTGCAAAAACAGCTTGCAGATTTAACAACACAATTTAAAACATCACTTGCAAATCAAAATCAAGAACATCAAAGTCAACTAAAAGAAAAAGATGTTGAAAGAGATAAAGTGATTGCTGATAAAGATAAACTGTTGTTAAATTTAAACGATAAAAATCAAGAACTTGCCTTATGTCGTGCGAAAGTAGATGAAAAGACATTTGATCGATTAATTACAGCAGGTATTGGGATATTTGGGGCATCATCATGTTATCTTTTACAAAATATTAATCCTTAATTTTATTTTTAAAGTGCCGACAATATATAACATTTATTAAGATACTTATTTTATAATACCATAGAATATCGGGGACAAAATGTCAGCTCAACAAGGAATAAATACCACAAATGATTTTAATGCATTAATAATCCAACAATTAAATCATATCTCCAATCAAATTGCTAAACAAACCAGCGAATTAAATTCAGAGATTCAATCATTAAAAAAAGAAATGTCGTCACTTAATGCTAAATTTGAAGCCAAAGATGGTTTAATTACAGGTTTAGAAAATTGGAAAAAAGATGTTTCTCAAATTGTAACAATTCATGATTTAACTGAACTTAAATTACAGAAACAAGTCATTACAGTTTTACAAAATAAAATATCACATCAAGAGAATGAAATTATTAATTTAGCTACAAATCATGATCATGACGATGCTGAATATACAAATAAATTTAAAGAGATTAATGAAGAGCTGAAACAATTGCAAGAGTTTAAAATAAAAGCCTTCACCATTTTCAGTGTTGTTCAAATTATAATGACAGTTGCCCTTTTTTGGAAAGAAATGACAGGCAAATAATATATATAAAAAAATAATAAAAAATGGAGAAATCAATGAGAATTTCAAAACAACGTTTATCACAAATCATTGCAGAAGAATATGCACGTGCTCGTCAAGCAAGTTTAATGGAAAGTGCCCAACACAGACAAAATAATATTGTTAAGTTGGATGCACAATCTTTACGTCAAATCATTATGCAAGAAGCACGTGCTATGCAACAAGAAAGATTACAAGAAACAAGAACAATTAAGTTGGATGCACAATCTTTGCGTCGAATCATTATGCAAGAAGCAAAAAAATATCAATAATTTTTCTTTTTTATTGTAAATTATCAAATTTCTTTTTATATTATCCTATTATCAATTTAATTTAAAAACACAAATTAAATAAAGGAAAATATTATGCAATTATCCCCAGAACAAGTTGGTTCCGTCAATCTCTTATTAGCAGCAGTTCAATTGGCCCAAAAGCGTGGTGCCTTTTCTTTAAAGGAAGCCCATTCCTTGCAAGAAGCCATTAACGTTCTCAATCCTCAAGAAATTGATGCCCCAGAAGGTGAACAAACCGAAGCAACAGAACAAGCTGCACCTAGCGTTGCAGAATAAAATTTAAAATTTTTTTTCAATTTTTTTTAAAATTAATCACATATATAATAATTAAAATTAAGCTCATGCCTTTTGACAGCGGAAGATACACGCGGCATGAAATCATGTATCCTCAGGAGAAGTCAAATGTCTAACGATAAATTAGCTGCTGAACCTGTCAAACTTGACGATAAAGTTGTCAGTGATAAAAAGGCCAAGTCAGTTCCAGAAGTTTCTAAAAAAGAAGAAGTAAAAGCTGAACCTGTTAAGGTTGAACAACCAAAAGTTGAAGCTAAATCTTCACAATGTTCATGCGGTTGCGAACAAAAGATCAAAGCTCTTTTTGATGCTTTATGCTCTGCCTCACCCTCATTAGCACGTAGCTTTCAAGCACAAGATTTTAAATTATAAAATAAAGGTTCAAAAATGTCTAGAGTCGAATTATCAGCTTTAAAAGGCTTAACAGTTCATAAAACAGGTCAAGGTTTCATTGACACAAATCTACAAGAAATCACAATCACATCAGGTGCATTAAATGCAGCAGAAACAAAATTATTATCATCGACAGCTGAAAAGGCTGCATTAATGCATTTGGTTATCTCAAATAACGCTGCAGCTGCTGCAGGCGGTGATGCTGCAGCAATTGATGCATCAAGAGCAAGTAATGTTTTATTATTGCCTAACTCTGCAACAAAAGGTCAAATTAAAGTCGTGATTTTACAAGCTTCAATTGCAGGTGTAGCCCCAGTTAACACAGCGGATAAAAGACAAGGTAAACTTGAAATCAAGAATAGCGACGCT
>JACCEB010543265.1_pt1 | contig 11893 bp, 14 predicted proteins | sample 7454761 | NCBI WGS metagenome assembly JACCEB01 (sample SAMN15323454, study PRJNA562643) | freshwater metagenome | isolation source: river surface water | place: USA:Blue River Watershed | collected 2017-08-18 | reverse complement strand
GCCACCGTGCGCATGAGTTCAATCGTGCCACAGAGCTAGTCGATTAGAGTTGGGTTATGAATGCAAAGCCTTCGAAGCCGGGTCAGCCCCGTCGTCGAACCAGAGTCGAAGAGACTTCATCTGGTGGTTTTGTTTTGGCAGCCGACGGTTCGAATCGCGTTGCCCTGATTGGTCGCGAAACTCGCCATGGGCGCATCGATTGGTGCGTGCCAAAGGGCCACCCCGAAGGCGATGAAACCCTTGAACAGGCTGCGATTCGGGAGTTATTCGAAGAAACCGGCCTCGAGGTCGAAATTGTCGAGCGCCTCGGCGAGATTCAGTATGAGTTTTCGGCCGGCAGTAAGTACATCGTAAAAACCGTGCACCACTATTTAATGCGCCAAATCGGTGGCGACCTCACCATCGAAAACGACCCGCAACACGAAGCGGCAGATGTTCAATGGTTCGCGATCGACGGCCTGCAGACCACACTCGCGCACGACAACGAGCGCAGAATTGCCCTTGGCGTTAGCGAGTGGATCGAGCGCAATCGATGAAGCGCCCAATTTTGGCAGCATTCTTGTCATTTGCTCTGGTTGCCAGCGGTTTGATTGGCATTGGCCCGGCTCAGGCGTCGGCGACAGCGTCGAATTCCATTCAGACCAACCTGCAGAGCCCTGCTCTTCCCGACGGTTTTCCCTCGGTGCACATCGTTGCTGGCTCAACCATCAACCTGGTTTCACGTGAATCGAATGTTCCGGTGCGAATTCAAAACGATTTTGACTCGGATGTTCGCGTGCACGTGCACATGCGCCCAAGCAACCCACGAGTTTTGGTGCCAAACGCGGTCGAAATAACCGTTCCGGCCAACTCGGCAATCAACGCCAAGGTTCCGGTAAAGGCAATCGCCAACGGCAAGGTGTTTTTGATTGTTTGGCTCACCACTTTCTCGGGCATCAAGCTCGACAGCCAGTCGATTTTGCAGATGAATGTGAACGCCGACGTAGAGGAAACCATGCTGTTCGCCTTTGGTGGCGCGGTTTTTGCCTTGGGTGTCTTTGGTTCGGTTCGCACACTTCGAAAGCGTCGCCGCAAGTTGCTCGAGCAAGAGCAGTCTGATGCGGCGGCCGAAATTGAGGCCATGCAAGCGGCAAAGGGTGACTCTTGAGCGTCGCCAAGTCGAGCATGCTGATGGCCAGCGGCACCATTGTTTCGCGCATCCTTGGCTTTATTCGCGCGGTCATCATTGCTGCGGCGATTGGTGTGACCACAAATGCCGCCGACGCCTTTGGGGTTGCTAACCAATTGCCAAATAACGTCTATGCCATCATCGCGGGCGGCACTTTGAACGCGGTTTTGGTGCCTCAAATGGTTCGCGCCCGCAGCCAAAAAGATGGCGGCACCAGCTACATCAACCGCCTTTTGACCTTCATCATCACAATCTTCTTTGGCATCACGTTGCTCGCCACCTTGGCGGCACCGGCCCTGGTTGCCATTTATACCAACGGATGGTCGCCAGAGCAGTTGGCGCTGGCCACGGCATTCGCATACTGGTGCCTGCCACAGCTGTTCTTCTATGGTCTCTATTCGATTTTGGGCGAGGTTTTGAACTCGCGCAGTGCGTTTGGGCCATTCATGTGGGCTCCGGTGCTTAACAACATCGTGGCTTTGGCCGGTTTGGTGGGCTTAGTTTTGGTTTTTGGCGCCGACCCAACCGGCGCTAGAGCGGTAGAAGACTGGTCGGCCGCGCAAATCGCCATGTTGGCCGGTTCGGCCACCGCCGGCGTTGCTGCTCAGGCGCTGATTTTGTTTGTCGCCTGGAAGCGAATTGGCATGAGCCTGAGCCTGAATTTCAAGTGGCGCGGATTTGGTCTTCGCCCGGCACTAAAGGCAGCATCTTGGTCGCTCGGCATGGTTTTGGTGACCCAGCTCGGCGGATTGGTTCAGACCATCGTTGCATCTGGAGCGATCAGCGCTCGAGCCCAGAACCCCGCGGTTGCCTCGGTTGCCGCTGCCGGCATTGCCTGGCTAGTTTTTATGCTGCCTCACTCGGTTGCCACGGTTTCAATTGCCACCGCCTACTTCACCAAGATGTCAACTCACGTGCACGAGAACCGAATGGATCTTCTGAAAGCAGATCTAGCCGCGGGTCTGCGTTCGATCGCCTTGATTTCGGTGTTGGCAACGATTGCAATTTCGGTGCTCGCCTATCCAATATCCCGTGTGTTTGTTGGTGAGTTTGCGGCAATCATCTCGCTCGGCAACGTAATAGTCGCGCTGATGCTGGGCCTTCTGCCGTTTAGCTTCGTCTACATGATGCAACGCGCATTTTTTGCCCTAGAAGACACCCGAACGCCTTTTTGGTTCACCGCCGTTCAAATTGGGCTTCACATCATCGGCTCAATCACCATTTCATTGACCGTTCCCGCCGAGTGGTTGGTGGTTGCCCTCTCGCTACTCACGTCGACCACCATCACCATCCAAGCGATTTTGGCCTATTGGTTGTTGACCAGGCGCATTGGTTCGTTCAAGCAACACGGAATTGCCGCGGCCTGCGCCAAATTTGTAATTTCTGGGGTTTTGGCCGGCCTAATTGGCTATGCCATTTTGCAACTTTTGGGCGGTGTTGTTGCCGGTTCGTTCGTGGTTGCCAAGGTGGCTAGCGCTGGGTTGAGCATGGTTATTGCCGGCGGCGTGATGTTGATGATTTATTTCATCGCCCTTCGTTTGCTTCGAGTTAAAGAAGTGGACACGGTCTATTCGGCAATCAAGGGAATAGTTCGACGCTAAAATTGGCTGAAACCCTTGAAATCATTGGTTTCAAGGTTTCTTTCTCAGGAGTTTTATTTTGCGCGACGTCATCATCATCGGATCAGGCCCAGCCGGTTACACAGCGGGCATCTACACTGCTCGCGCAGGCCTTAAACCACTTCTAATCGCAAGCTCGGTTGAAGCCGGCGGCGAACTGATGAAGACCACCGAAGTCGAGAACTTTCCTGGTTTTCCTGATGGCCTTCAAGGCCCTGAGCTTATGGCCAACTTTCAGGCACAGGCAGAGCGCTTTGGCACCGAAATTCTTCTAGACGACGTAGTTGAGGTCGACCTTAAGGGCGACATCAAGATCGTCAAGACCGGCGGCGGCGAAACCTTCGAGGCCAAGACCGTCATCTTGGCAACCGGCGCGGCATACCGCGAGCTTGGTTTGCCACGCGAAAAAGAGCTCAGCGGCCACGGTGTCTCATGGTGTGCAACCTGCGATGGCTTCTTCTTCCGCGAAAAGAACATCGCCGTGGTTGGCGGTGGCGACTCGGCTATGGAAGAAGCTAACTTCTTGACCCGCTTCGCATCAAAGGTTTACTTGATTCACCGTCGCGACACCTTCAAGGCGTCAAAGATCATGCAAGAGCGCGCTTTGGCTAACCCAAAGATCGAAGTCATTTACAACAGCGAAATCGCCGAACTAAAGGGCGATGCAAAGCTTGAGGCAGTCACTCTGCGCAGCACTGTTGACGGCACCGAGAGCAACCTAGACCTCGATGGCCTGTTCATCGCGGTTGGCAACGACCCACGAGTTTGGTTGGTCGAAAACCAGGTTGAACTAACTCCAGAGCGCTTCATTCAGGTAGAAGGTCGCTCATCGCGCACCAGCATCCCGGGTGTTTTTGCCTGTGGTGACGTAATCGACCCGACCTACCGTCAGGCAATCACCGCTGCTGGTTCTGGTTGTGTTGCTGCGCTAGATGCGGAACATTACTTAGTTTCACGTGAAACATCGCACTAGTTACTCGTACAAGATTCGAACACTGTGTTGCTAAAACACTGATAACTTCAGTGTTTTTTAACGCACCACACTCGGTTCTCGCGTGAAACAATAAGCATTACGACAGAAGGAAAAACGAAATGGCAAAAGACGTGACCACCGCAAGCTTTCAGGCAGACGTTCTATCGAACGCAAAGCCAGTACTAGTCGACTTCTGGGCCGAGTGGTGTGGCCCTTGCCGTCAGGTTGCCCCGATTCTTGACCAGATCGCTGCTGAGTATGCAGACAAGATCGAGATCGTAAAGGTAAACGTAGACAACGAGCCTGGCTTGGCTCAGCAGTATGGCGTCACCGGAATCCCTGCACTTCAGGTATTCCAGGGTGGTCAGTTGGTCAAGTCAATGGTTGGCGCAAAGCCAAAGCAGATCTTGGTTAACGAACTCAGCCAGTTCCTCGCCTAGTCAAAGGTTTCATTTAGTGGCTGGCCTTCGATAGGCTAGTCCGAATACCTTTATTTAACTGGGGAGTAGATTCATGCCGAACGAGCAGCAGCACGTGACCAACCTTGATTCATGGTTGGACTCATACGCGGCGCGCGCCGAGACCCTAGCGGTTTCGGAAGTTCGAGCGTTGTTCTCGGTAGTTTCTCGCCCAGAGGTTGTGTCACTCGCCGGTGGCATGCCTTATGTTGCCGCTCTTCCTCAAGACTTGTTGGCCAAGGCCTACAACGACATGATGAAAGAGAAGGGCCTGCTTGCCATTCAATATGGTGGCGGCCAGGGCGACCTCAAGCTTCGCGAGCAAATCCTTGAATTGATGGCCCTCGAGGGCATTAGCGCCTCGGTTGAAGACCTCGTAGTCACCACCGGTTCACAGCACGGTCTCGACATGCTTGCCGGCTTGTTCCTCGACGAGGGTGACGTGGTTTTGGCCGAAGGCCCGAGCTATGTTGGCGCAATTGGCATTTTCCGCCACTACGAAGCGCACATCGAGCACGTTTACACCGACCACGACGGCATGAGTCCAGAAGCGCTTCAAGAGTCAATCGACAAAATGAAGGCTCAGGGCAAGAAAATCAAGTTCTTGTACTTGGTTCCAAACTTTGCCAACCCTTCAGGCGTGACCCTTTCGGCCGATCGCCGCCCTGCAATCCTCGAAATTTGCAAGCGCGAGCACATTTTGATCATCGAAGACAACCCTTACGGTCTTTTGTACTTCGACAAGCCGGTTCCAGACGCCCTTCGCAGCATGGATGAAGACGGAATCGTCTATCTGGGCTCGTTCTCTAAGATTTTGGCACCTGGTTTCCGCGTTGGTTACGTGCTTGCACCGCCTGCCATTCGCGACAAGATGGTTTTGGCTCAAGAGTCGGCTCTGCTTTGCCCGTCTTCATTCACCCAGATGATGATCAGCGAATACCTGGCCAACGCCGATTGGCAGGGCCAGATCGACACTTTCCGTGGCGTTTATAAAGAGCGCAAGGATGCCGCCCTCTCTGCCATGCAGGAATACCTGCCGAACCTTGAAACTACGCGCCCAGACGGCGGTTTCTATCTTTGGGTTACCTTGCCAGAAGGCATCGACTCTAAGGCCATGTTGCCTTTGGCGGTCAAGGAACTCGTGGCTTACACACCTGGAACCGCGTTCTATGGCGATGGCACCGGTCAGCGCTATCTTCGCGTCTGCTACTCGTACCCAACACCTGAAAACATCAAGGTGGGCATAAAACGACTGGCAAACGTGATTAACCTTCAAACCGACCTAATGGAAACCTTCTCAAATTCAGGGAGATAAGAAATGATCCCCAAGGGCAAGAGCTCAGCAAAGCTAAAAGTTCAAATTTTAGCCGGTGGCATTTCTCACGAACGTGACATTTCTCTGAAATCGGGTCGCCGCGTGGCTGATGCCCTCACCGACATCGGTGCAACTGTTGTAATTCGCGAGCCAGACTCAAAGCTGCTGGCAAACATCAAAAAAGATGCCCCGGATGTGATTTGGCCTTGTTTGCACGGCGCCAGCGGTGAAGACGGCGCTCTTCGCGATATTTTGGCCCTATCTGGTGTGCCTTTTGTGGGCGCAACCGGCGATTCGGCCCGTTTGGCCTGGGACAAGTCGATTGCCAAGATTTTGGTGGCCAAAGAGGGCATTCAAACCCCGGCTTCGGTGACTTTGCCTAAAGAAACCTTCAGAGAGCTCGATGCTGACGGCGTTTTGAAGGCAATCACCACATCAATTTCGCTGCCGGTTGTCGTCAAGCCAGCAAAGAGCGGTTCTGCACAGGGCGTAACCATCGTTCGCGACAGTGCAGAGCTATCTCGCGCGATGATCGATGCTTATGTCTACTGCGACGTGGCCATCATTGAGAAGTTTGTTGCCGGAACCGAGTTGGCCATCAGCGTTATCGACCTTGGTGCGGGCCCAACCGCCCTGCCGGCCGTTGAAATTGAGCCGCTCAAGGGAAACTTTGGCTACGACGAGCGCTACATCGCCGGCGAAACCAACTATTACGTGCCAGCTCGCCTCGATGCCGTGGTTCTTGAGCGCGCAGCCAATGTGGCAATCAAGGCTCACGAGGTTTTGGGCTTGCGTCATCTTTCGCGCGTTGACTTGATTGTTGACACCCAAGGAACTGCGTGGTTCTTGGAGGCCAACGTTCAGCCTGGTTTGACCGACACCTCGCTAATGCCGCAGTCGATTTTGGCTTCAGGAAACTCGCTCAGCAGCGCCTATTACTCAATCGTTGAGGCAGCGCTTCGCACCAAAGGTTTGTAATTCGACTGATTGCCATCGGCGCAGCCGATTAGTCGCACAAACTGGACAAATTTGACCGAATTTGGCTCCACAGGAGCCGTTTTGCGGGGCTCGAGAGCGAATTAGTTCTTGGTAATGATGCCGATAATGCGGTTGAGGTCTCCCACAGTCGCGAAATCGATGATCAATTGACCCTTTTTCTTACCCAAAACAATGCTCGCCTTGGTGTCTAGGTGATCGCCAACACGCTCGGCCATTTCCTTTAGGGCATCCTGACGGCCACCCGGGGTGACCTTGGCCTTGCCCGGCTTTGGCTTGTCGAGAGCAACTAGCTCTTCGAGTGATCGAACCGACAAACCTTCGTTGACTACCTTGGTTGCAAAGTACTCCATGCGGGCAACATCTTCGACGGCAAGAATCGCACGCGCGTGACCGGCGCTCAATACTCCCGCGGCAACTCGCTGCTGCACAGCAACCGGCAAGCGCAAGAGGCGAATGGTGTTGGTGATCTGCGGACGAGAGCGGCCTAGACGCTCTGCGAGCTGGTCTTGAGTGATACCAAAGTCGCTCAGCAACTGCTGATAGGCGCTGGCTTCTTCAAGTGGGTTGAGGTTCGCGCGGTGAATGTTCTCTAGAAGAGCGTCGCGAAGCATGTTGTCGTCTTCGGTTTCGCGAATTACCGCTGGAATCTTGTCGAGACCGGCCTCTTTAGATGCCCGGAAACGGCGTTCACCCATGATCAATTCGTAGGCAGGCTTGCCATCCTTGTCGCCAATTGGGCGAACAGCAATCGGCTGAAGCACACCAAACTCGCGAATTGAGTGAACTAGCTCTTGGAAAGCCTCTGGTTCAAAAACCGAACGAGGGTTTTGAGCGTTTGGGGTGATCGAATCTAGGTCTAGGTAACCAAAACGGGTGCCAGGAACGGCAACAAGGCTCTCGGCCGCTTCAGCATTGGCATCTGGGCTGCCGCCGGTGGGAAAGAAAACGTCAATCGGGCGCTCATTTGGTGAGGTTGAGGTGGGAATCAGCGCGCCAATACCGCGACCAAGGCCAACTTTCTTATCTGCCATTTTGTGCTCCTCTTTGTGCAATTTCGATGGCTGCTTCTAGGTATGAGATGGCACCGATCGACGAACGATCGTGCGAAATGACGGTTCGACCAAAGCTTGGCGCCTCAGAAACACGAACGTTTCTAGGAATGACAACATTCAGCGTTTGGCTGGCAAAGTGCTCGCGCACATCGTCAACCACCTGAGAGGCAAGCTTGGTGCGTGAGTCATACATGGTTAAAAGAATTGTCGAAAGCACTAGTTGCGGGTTCAACGCTTGCTGAATGCGCTCGATGTTGCGTAGCAACTGCGAAAGGCCCTCAAGAGCGTAGTACTCGCACTGAATCGGCAAAAGCACCTCGCGGGCGGCCACAAAGGCGTTTACGGTGAGCAAACCAAGGCTAGGCGGGCAGTCGATCAGCACATAGTCTGGGGCGTTGCCGGCCAAAAGATAGTTGTCGAGAGCGGTTTTAAGCAGTGAGTGCCACTTTTCACGGGCAATCTGGGTGACAATCTCGATTTCGGCACCGGCGAGGTCGATGGTTGCCGGAACGACGGCCAAGTTCGGGCTCTCGGGGCTCTGCTGAACCACATCAACCAGTGGGGTGCCGTCGATCAGAACCTCATAGATTCCGGCGGTGCCTTCTTGGTGTGGAATTCCGAGGGCGGTCGAGGCGTTTCCCTGTGGGTCAAGGTCGATGACCAGAACCTTCATGCCCTTATCGGCAAGAGCAGCGGCCAGGTTTACGGTCGAAGTGGTCTTGCCAACTCCGCCCTTCTGGTTCGAAAGCGAAATGATTCGAGTGTGCTTTGGCTTTGGTGGTTGCGCGGCGTTGGCAGCGGCCAAGCGGCGGGTGCTATCAGCCAGTTCGCGGGCTAGGGGAGTTTCATTCATGCTCATGAAATCCCCACCTCGCTGTTTTTACTTCCGAATGTTTCACGTGAAACATTAGATAAGTTTAGTGCGAACAACGAGGGTCGGTTCCGCGAGGAACTTAGCGCCCGTGTGCAGAATCTCGAAACCGCTGATCTTGAGCTTCTTTTGAAGCTTCTTTGACTCTTCGATTTCGTCGGCAGCCTTTGAGCCCTTGAGTGCGATGATCTCGCCGCCGTCGCGAGTCAGGGGAACAGTCATGCGAAGCAGCTTCGGCAGGGCAGAAACCGCGCGAGCAGTAACGATGTCAAAGGCCTCGCCAACCTCTTCGGCGCGAGCGCGGTGAACCCGCACATTGGTTAGGCCGAGCGCATCGACCTGCTCCTGCAACCACTTTGAGCGTCGTTCCATAGGCTCAATCAGCACAAAAGTAGCTTCTGGCTGAGCGATAGCCATAGGGATTCCCGGCAAACCAGCGCCAGAACCAACATCTGCGACCTTTTTGCCAGGTTCAACCAGTTCGGCCACTACGGCAGAGTTCAGGATGTGGCGGGTCCAGAGCTTTGGCATTTCGCGTGGGCCAAGCAAACCAAGCTCATCACCGTCGCGAACCAGGGCAGCGGCATAGGCGCGAGCCTTGTCGATGCCGGCACCAAAGATTTCAACGGCAGATGCTGGCTCTAGTTCCACCTCGAATGTTTCACGTGAAACATTCGAGTCATCCGGCTGCTGAATCGACATGGTTATTACTGAGCAGGCTTAACCACGATGTGGCGGTCGCGACCTTCGCCCTCAGACTCTGACACAAGGCCAGCCTCTGAGATGATGTCGTGCACGATCTTGCGCTCGTATGAAGACATTGGCTTCATCGGTGCTGCCACGCCAGAGTCCTTTACCTTGTCGATGACCTTGTTGACCATGCGGGTTAGCTCGGCAACGCGCGCCTGGCGCGAGCCACCAACATCCAAGATCAAACGGCTAAAGCTGGTGGTCTTAACCTGAACGGCCAAGCGAGTTAGCTCTTGAAGTGCCTCGACGGTCTCAGGGTCTGAGATCAAGCGAAGGTTTGAGTCTTCGCTCGAGGTGACTTCTAGGTAGGCGCGACCCTGGCGAACATCAATGTCGATGTCGCCGTCTAGGTCGTAAATGTCTAGAAACTCTTCTAGGTAGTCGGCGGCAATGTCGCCTTCTTCTTCGAGAGCCTTTGCAGAGGTTTCTGCGTCGCCGGTGGCTGCGACTTCTTCAACTGCTTCTGGGGTTACGTCTTCTTTAGTCATGAGGAGTCCTATTTCTTAGGGGTGTTTGGCTTTTTGGCGGCTGGCTTCTTAGCGCGAGCCTTTGAGGCAGGCTGCGTGCGCTGACGCGGCTTTGCCTCTTCGATTTCTTCGGCGGCAACTTCTTCGGCTTTAGGCAGCTTGCCCTTCTTGGCCAAGCGTGCCTGCTGAGCGGCGTGTGCCTGAGAACCAGGGGTAGGCATATTGCGAATAACCACGTACTGCTGGCCCATGGTCCAGAAGTTTGAGGCTAGCCAGTAGAACATAACGCCGAGTGGGAATGAGATACCCGAGATCATGAAGATAAGCGGGAAGACATAAAGCATGATCTTCTGGGTCTGCATGTACTGCGAGGTCTGAGTGGCAGGGTTCTGGTTCTTCGACAGAATCTGCTTCTGAGTAATGAACTGCGATGCGGTCATCGCAACGATCATTACCGCCGCAAGAATCTTTACTTCGATCAAGTCGCTTGATAGGAAGGTGTCTTTCAGGGGAGCGCCAAATAGGTTTGAGTTGGCGAACGCCTGAGCGAGGTCAAGGTTTAGAAGGCCAACGCCACCCTTGCCCGAGGTAATTGAGTGTTGAGCGTCGTTCAGGGTGAAGAACAGAGCCGAGAAGATTGGCATCTGAATAAGCAAAGGCAAGCAAGAGCTAAGCGGGTTAGAGCCGGTCTTCTTGTAAAGCTCCATTTGCTCCTTGGCAAACTTCTCGCGTGAATCGCGGTCGGTCTTGCCCTTGTACTTCTTCTGCAGTTTCTGCAGTTCAGGCTGAGCGGCAAGCATGTTGCGCTGGCTCTTGATCTGCTTTACGAACACCGGAATCAGGGCGGCACGAACAATCACCGTGAGGCCGATGATCGAAAGAACCCAGGTGATTCCCTCAGCGGCGCCAAGGCCGAAGAAAGTAAAGATGCTGTGGAAGGTCACGAGCACAAGCTCGATTACCCATTTGATCGGAAACAGAAGATCCATTACTAACCCTTCTTAAGGTTTGGTACTACGTAGCCCGCCGCGGTGACCCGCCACAGACTTGAGCCTGGTTTAACCTCGTCGACGCCACCTTGCGACCACGGGTTACAGCGCAATATTCTCCAAGCGGTCAAAACCGCTCCCAGAATCACGCCTCGCTGTTGAAATTGACCAAGGCCGTATGCCGAGCAGGTGGGGTAATACCTGCAGACATCTCCATAAAGAGGAGAGATCACTTTGCGGTACAGCTTGACCAAGGCAACAACTAAGTTTCTTGGTGCTAGCCAGAGTGTCAGCAGAAGCTTCAACCGTTGGCTACCTTGTTCGCCGCAGCAGTAGCCGCGGTTCTAAGTTCTTCTCGAAGTTTATTCCAGTCGATCTCGGCTGCGCCCGGCAAAGCTCGAACCACGCCGTCAAAGCCGTTGCCTAATTCGGGCAACAATTCACGGATGATTTCGCGCATGCGGCGCTTTACGAGATTTCGCTTGACTGCGCCGCCTACCGTTTTGGCTACAACAAAACCAAAGCGGGTATGAGGCTGGGCCTCATCCCGCTTTAGGTAGATGACTAGATGGTCTGAGCCAACCTTGCGACCCTGCTTCATGGTTGAACGAAAGTCGTCAGCCTTGATCAGGCGGTTTTCGCGGGCCAACATGATTAGTTAGCTAGCGGCTCTAGAACCGGATTTAAGCTGAAAGCTCTGAGCGGCCCTTTGCGCGACGTGCAGAAAGAATCGCACGACCGGCACGGGTCTTCATGCGTAGACGGAAACCGTGGGTCTTTGCACGACGACGGTTGTTCGGCTGGAAAGTACGCTTTGACATTGATCTTCTCCGTTGTAAAAACTTGCAAGTTTTTGAGGGGCACGTTCGTGTCGGAAAACCGACCAAAAGTGTTGCCTGGTTCCCCTTATTCAGAGCAACCTGTTAAACCTACGCCTTAAATGCCAGAGCGGTCAAGTTTTAAGCGGGCATTTTGATAAAAACTTCAAAAGTATTCCACGAATTATTTCCTTGATCGATTAATGACACACCGTGTTAATTTGCATATTCATCCCCGAGAGGAGTTGAATCATCTTCTGTGCATTTTTGCGAAAAAGAAAATTGCACGGGGGACAGTTATACACAGTTTTCCACACGGTGGATAACTTTGTGGAAAACTGGGCAATAATCAGTAACTAGCGGGGAACCAACCCTGTTGAGAACTTTAAGGGAATGGTCATGGCGGAACACGAT
>JACCEB010353728.1_pt1 | contig 11895 bp, 9 predicted proteins | sample 7454761 | NCBI WGS metagenome assembly JACCEB01 (sample SAMN15323454, study PRJNA562643) | freshwater metagenome | isolation source: river surface water | place: USA:Blue River Watershed | collected 2017-08-18 | reverse complement strand
GGCGCGCTGGCCGAACTCCGCGTTGCCGATCCGGCCGACTGGACAACCGATGTCGGTCCCGTGATCGATGCGTGCGCGCGCCAGCGGCTGCTCGAACAGATCGGGGCGCTCGGCGCGGTCGCGCCGGCGCCGCCGGCGGTGATGGCGAACCTGCTGCAGCCGCAAATCATCGAGACCGGCCGACTGTCCGAGATTCGCGAGGAAATCTTCGGGCCGGTGCTTCTGGCGCTGCGCTGGCGCGGCGACCCGGCGCAGGTGATCCGCGGCGTCAACGCGCTCGGCTACGGGCTGACGCTGGGTCTGCAGACCCGCATCGATGGCCGTGCAGAATCGCTGGCCCGGCTCGCCCGCGTCGGCAATGTGTATGTGAACCGGGGCATGACCGGCGCGGTGGTCGGCGTCCAGCCCTTTGGCGGCGACGGGCTGTCGGGCACCGGGCCCAAGGCCGGCGGGCCGCACTACCTGCTGCGCTTCTGCACCGAACAGACGATCACGATCAACCTGACGGCCGCCGGCGGGAACATCGACCTGCTGGCACGCTGATGCGTGCGCCGGCGCCGCCGTAACAACGGTAATGCATGTCCGGAACCGTCAGGCGCGCGGGTACCCTGCTTTATAATCCCTGAACCAGTCCCGTTATCAATCCCGCACCAACAACCCGGCGGATGCCATGCACATCCTTTCGCTTTCCGACATACAGCTGATCGTCGACCTGTACGAGACGCAGGAGCCGATGGCCGATGCGCGCGGGCGCGAGCACCAGGTCGACAACCTGATCCGCACCGGCTACCTGCGCCCCTTGCGCGGCGCCTACCTGCTGACCGAGCTCGGCGAGAAAACCGCGCGCTCGCTGCAGGTCAAACAGTTCGTGCCGCCGCGCGCGGAGGCGGCTGCGCCCGCCCTGCCACCGGCTGCCGACGCGGGCGGGCCCGCCGAGCCGGTCGAGAACGACTGACCCCGGGCCGGCAGCCGCTCAGGCGCCGGCCATCTCGCCTTCGGCCAGCTGCGCGAACGGCAGCGGCTCCTTCACCAGCACCACCGTGCACGGCGCGTGCATCGCCACCTTGATCGGCACCGTCGCGACGAAGCGCTGCATCGACAGCCCGTGCGTGGCTGCGCCCATGATGATCAGGCTGACATTGTTGCCCTCCGCATAGCGCAGCAGCGCCTGCGCGACGTCGCCCGACTCCAGCACATGGAACGACGCCTGATGACCTGACAGGTCGAGCCCCTCGGCCCATTTGCGGAAGGCGGTCAGGTGGTGGCGCATCAGCCAGGTCTCGTTGCGGTCTTCGCCGCTGCTGGTGAAGCTGGAGTTCACCACGGTCACCACCGCCAGCCGTGCGCCGGGACGCGTGCCCAGCGAGCGCGCAGTCGCCTGCCGCAGCGCGTACATCGCCGCGTCGCTGACATCGGCGTTCGGCACCGCGACCATCACGATCGGCACTTCCGAGATTTGCTGCGACGGCAGCGGACTGGGTTCGTACTGCATGCCGGCCGCTCGCAGCCAGCGTTTGAAATGCCACCAGAAACCCGGCCCCTTCAGCTTGCGGCCGCGCGCGGTGACGCTGACCTGCCCCGGATTGCGCAGGTCGAACATCAGGTGCGCCGCCGACGGATAGCGCTGGCCGGCCTGCGGCTCGAGGCAGCGCAGGATCACTTCCTGCAGCCATTCGGGCAGGTCAGCGCGGTGCGCGCGCGGCGGCGTCGGGCTCATCCACAGCCGTTGCCGCAGCCCGCCCTGCGTCGCCGGGAAGCCGAAAGGCAGTTCGCCGGTCGCCATTTCGTACAGGATCACGCCGATGGCGAACACGTCCGAGCGCGGATCGCCGCGCACGCCGACCACCTGCTCCGGCGCGATCCACGCGGGCGAGCCGACCGCCTTGCGGAACTCCTCGGCCAGCAGGTCCGGATAATGCGCATGGCAGGACAGGCCGAAATCGAGCAGCACGAGACGGCCGTCGTCCGTCAGCAGCACATTGGCCGGCTTCAGGTCGAGGTGGCAGACGTTCTGCTGGTGCAGGCTGTGCAGCGCCTGCGCAAGCTGCGCGCCGACGCGCGCGATTTCGTCGACCGGCACCGGCTCGCGGGCGTCGGTGAAATTCTTCATCCACGCCTCGAGCGTGGCGCCGTGCAGGTGCTCCATCACGAGATAGGGCACGCGGTCGAGGTCGCCGGCGGCGACAAAGCGCGGCACGTGCGGGCCGTGCAGCACCTGCAACAACTGGTGCTCGATCTCGAAGCCGACGATGTTCTCCGAGCCGTCGCCCTCGCGCATCAGCGGCACTTTCATCACCATCGGGAACGGCGGCACGCGGCCGTCCGCATAATCGACCTCGTAGATGCGCGCCATCGCGCCCGCATGCAGCAGCGGGCCGATGCGGAAGCCGTCGAGCTCGCTGCCCTCTTCCAGGCGGCTCATCGTCCGCTCTCCAGCCGCGACGCGAGCACCTCCGGCAGGCCGGCCGCGCGCATGTCGCGCACCACGCCGAGATGGTCGTAGGCGACGCGATGGAAGGTCAGCATCTTCGCGCCGACATCGAGCAGCGCATAGTTGGCGCGCGTGTCGCCGTCGCGCGGCTGGCCGACCGAGCCGACGGTGGCGACCCAGCGCCGGTGCGCGCTGACTGGTATGGCCACGCCCGCGCGCGGCACGAACGGCATCAGGTGGCGGCCGGTGCCGCGGTAATACAACGATTGCTGGTGCACATGCCCTCCGAACACATAGCGGATGTCGGGATCCTGCGTGGCCGCGTCGAGGCTGCGCTCGGCCATGCGCTCGTCGAGCACGTAATGCCATTTCTCCGGCGCTTCGGCGCTCGCGTGCACCAGATACACGCTGCCGAGCGTCGCGGAGAGCGGCAATTGCGCGAGCCATTCGCGCTGCAGGTCGTCGAGGTGGCGGAAGGTCCACGCTGCGGTCATGTCGGCCCAGGTCGATCCGGTCAGCACGGGATTGACCGGCAGCACGTCATGATTGCCGCGCAAGACCGTCGCGCCCTGCCGCTGCAGCTCGCGGCAGCGTTCGACTACTTCGGACGGATGCGGGCCGTAGCCTACGAGGTCGCCGAGCACCGCGATATCGGTTGCGCCCTGCGCGCGCGCATGCGCGAGGCAGGCCTCGAGCGCGGGCAGGTTCGCATGCAGGTCGGACAGCAGCGCGAGCTTCAATGCAGGTTCTCCTTTGCAGGGCTGTGGCCGGCGCTTGTGCCGCGGTGCGCCAGATAGTAAAGCAGCGGCAGCACCAGCAAGGTCAGCGCGGTCGACGACAGGATGCCGCCGATCACGACCGTCGCCAGCGGCCGCTGCACCTCGGCGCCGGTGCCGGTGGCGATCGCCATCGGCAGGAAGCCGAGCGACGCCACCAGCGCCGTCATCAGCACCGGCCGCAGGCGCGTCATGGTCCCCTCGCGCACGGCGTCGGCCAGCGCCATCCCGTGGTCGGCGAGGTTGCGGATGAAGGTGATCAGCACCAGTCCGTTCAGCACGGCGACGCCGGACAGCGCAATGAAGCCGACCGCCGCCGAGATCGACAGCGGTATGCCGCGCAGCCACAGCGCCAGCACGCCGCCGGTCAGCGCGAACGGAATGCCGGTGAACACCAGCAGGCCGTCCTTCAGGTTGCCGAACATCGCGAACAGCAGCACGAACACCAGCAGCAGCGCGGCCGGGACCACCAGCTGCAGCCGCTGCGCGGCCGACTGCAGGTTTTCAAAGGTGCCGCCCCAGCTGATCCAGTAGCCGGTCGGCAGCGGCAGGCTGGCCAGCTGCGCCTCGGCGTCGGCGACGAAGGAACCGACGTCGCGCCCGCGCACGTTGGCGGTCACCACCACGCGCCGCTTGCCGTTCTCACGGCTGACCTGGTTCGGGCCAGGCGCCACCGCGAAATCGGCGACCTCGGACAGCTGGATGAAGCCGCCGCGACCGGACGAGGCCGGCAGGTTCACCGGCAGCCGCCGGATTGCGTCGATGTCGGTGCGCAGCGCCTCCGGCAGGCGCACCACGATGTCGAAGCGACGATCGCCCTCGAACAGCGTGCCGGCGGTGCTGCCGCCGACGGCGGCCGCGACCACGTCCTGCACGTCGGTCACGTTCAGCCCGTAGCGCGCGGTGCGCTGCCGGTCGACCGACACGGTCAGCATCGGCAGGCCGGTGGTCTGCTCGACCTTCGCCTCGGACGCTCCGTCGACGCGCTGAAGCCGCGCCAGCACCTCGTCGCCGAGGTGACCGAGCTGCTCCATGTCGTCGCCGAAGATCTTCACCGCGACATCGCTGCGCACGCCGGAGATCAGCTCGTTGAAGCGCAGCTGGATCGGCTGCGAGAAGTCGTAGTTGTTGCCGGGGATCTGCCACACCGTGTGCTGTATCGCCTCGAGCAGCTCGTCGCGCGTCTTGCGCGGCTCGGGCCACTGCTCCTGCGGCTTGAGCATGATGTAGCCGTCGGACAGGCTGGGCGGCATCGGGTCGGTCGCGATCTCGGCGGTGCCGATGCGTGTGAACACGCGATCGATCTCGGGGAACTTCTGCTTCAGCGCGGACTCGATGTGCTTCTGCATCGCCACCGCCTGCGTCAGGCTCACGCCGGGCGCACGAATCGTCTGGAACGCCAGGTCGCCTTCATTCAGGTTCGGCACGAACTCGCTGCCCAGCCGCGTCAGCAGCAGGCCGCACAGCACGATCACCACCACCGAGGTCGTCAGCACCAGCGCCTTCGCGTCCATCATCCAGTGGAACAGCGGCAGGTAAATGCGGCGCGCCCAGCGCATCAGCGCGCTTTCCTTTTCCTCGATCGAGCCGCTGACGAACATCGCCACGGCCGCCGGCACGAAGCTCACCGACAGCAGCATCGCGCCGAGCAGCGCGGCGACGACGGTGAAGGCCATCGGATGGAACATCTTGCCCTCGACACCGGTCAGCGTGAAGATCGGCAGGTAGACCACCATGATGATGAACTGCCCGAACAGCAGCGGCCGGCGCGATTCGCGCGCCGCCTCGAACACTTCGGCGAAGCGCTCGTCGCGGCTCAGCGGGCGCCCGGCCAGCTGCTGCGCATGCGCGAGCCGGCGGATGCAGTTCTCGACGATCACCACCGCGCCGTCGACGATGATGCCGAAGTCGAGCGCACCCAGGCTCATCAGGTTCGCGCTGACCTTGTACTGCACCATGCCGGTCAGCGTGAACATCATCGACAGCGGGATCACCGCCGCCGTGATCAGCGCAGCGCGCAGGTTGCCGAGGAAATAGAACAGCACGGCGATCACCAGGATCGCGCCTTCGAGCAGGTTCTTCGCGACCGTCGCGATCGCCTTGTCGACCAGGTTGGTGCGGTCGTAGACGGTCACCACGCGCACGCCCTTGGGCAGGTTGCGGTTGATCTCGGCCATGCGCTGGTCGACCGCGCTGGAGACCGTGCGGCTGTTCTCGCCCATCAGCATGAACACGGTGCCGAGCACCACCTCGCGGCCGTTTTCGGTGGCCGCGCCGGTGCGCAGTTCGCGCCCGATGCTGACTTCAGCGACGTCGCGCACGCGCACCGGCACGCCGCCGGCGCTCTTGATGACGATGTCGCGCAGGTCGTCCATGCCGCGCACCTGGCCGGGCGCGCGCACCAGGTACTGCTCGCCGCGCTTCTCGATGTAGCCGGCGCCGGCGTTCTGGTTGTTGCGGTCGACCGCATTGACCAGCTCGGCCAGCGACACGCCGACCGCCGCCAGCCGGCTCGGATCGGGCGCGATCTGGTATTCCTTCACATAGCCGCCGATCGAATTGATCTCGGTCACGCCGCGCACGGTGCGCAGCTGCGGCTTGATCACCCAGTCCTGGATCTCGCGGAGGTCGGTCTCGGTATACGGCGTGCCGTCGGGCTTCTTCGCATCCTTCGCCGCCTCGACCGTCCACAGGTAGATCTCGCCGAGGCCGGTGGCGATCGGCCCGAGCTGCGGCGTCAGTCCGGCCGGCAGGCGCTCCTTGGCCAGCGCGATGCGCTCGTTGACCAGCTGCCGGGCGAAGTAAATGTCGGTGCCCTCGTCGAAGATCACCGTCACCTGCGACAGGCCGTAGCGCGACAGCGAGCGCGTCTGTTGCAGGTGCGGCAGGCCGGCCATCACGGTCTCGACCGGGTAGGTGATCCGCTGCTCCGCCTCCAGCGGCGAATAGCCGGGCGCGTACGTGTTGATCTGCACCTGCACGTTGGTGATGTCGGGCACCGCGTCAATGGGCAGGCGCACATAACTGTAGATGCCGACCAGCGCCAGCCCGAGCGCGGCGAGCATCACCAGCACGCGCTGCGCGATCGAGAAACGTATCAGTCTTTCAAACATGGCCGGCCCCGGTCAGTAGCCGTCTTCGGACGCCAGCTTCGACATCTCCGACTTGATGATGTAGCTGTTGCGCGCCGCATAGCGCTCGCCGGCCTGCAGCCCGTGCACGATCTCGACGACCGCGCCGCCGCTGCGGCCGACGGTGACGGGACGCGCGACGAAGTTTTTCCCGTCGCGCACGAACACCACCTGCTGCGTGCCGATGGTCTGCAGCGCGTCGGACTGCACCGCCACCGCAACTTCAGCGTCAGATGCCTTCACCTCGATGTTGACGAACAGGCCCGGACGCCAGGTGCCCTTCGGGTTCGCCACCAGGATGCGCGCCCTGGCCATGCGCGTCTGTTCGCCGACCAGCGCGCCGAGGAAGGCGACCGTGCCGGTGGTCACGGCGTCGAACGCCGTCGCGCGCAGCGTGACCTTGTCGCCGACATGGAACAGCGGCAGGTCTTTCGCCGGGATGTGCGCCTCGGCCCAGACGGTGCCCATGTCGGCGATGGTGAAGATCGGCGTGTCTTCCTTCACCGCCTCGCCGATCGACAGGCTGCGCTCGACCACCAGACCGTCATACGCAGCGCGCAGCTCGAAACGGTTCATCGCGGCGCCGCTCCGCCCGACGCCGAGCGCGGCCAGCTTCTGGCGCGCGTTCTCGTAATCGATCTCGGCCTCCTGCACCGAGTGCTGCGCCTGCAGGTAATCCTGCTCGGCCGAAATCTTCTGTTCCCACAGCCGTTTCTCGCGATCAAGGATGGAGCGCGCATGCTCGAGCCGGCGCTCGGCGGTCTCGAGGTTGCTGCGCTGCTCCGACACCAGCTGGCTGGAGAACACCGCCAGCAGCTGGCCCTTCTTCACGGTCTGTCCGGTCGACACCGGCACCGACTCGGCAATGCCGGCCACGCGCGGCACGACATGCACGGTGCGGTCGTCATTCAGCTGGATTTCGCCGGGAAACTGCGCGACGGCGCTGATGCGCGCCGGGCCGGCGGCCTGCACGTCGATGGCCGACGCCGTCACCTGCGCGTCGTCCATCACGACATGCGACGCATGCGCAGTGGCGCCCCCGGCTGCCGCAACGGCTGCCTCGCCCTTGCCGTCGACCTTCGCGCCGGCGGCCGGCGCGGCAGCGGGCGGCGCGTTGTCGTCGTCGCCGGCGCTGACCTGCCGGCCCTTGTCCATGTTGAGGATCAGCGCGCCGAGCACCACGCCGGCGATGATCACGCCGGCGATGGCGGCCGGCCGGGCCCGGCCTTGCTGGCGGGTGCGGACAAAATTGCGAAACTTCATGGTGTCATCCTGGAATTCGGGTTCTGTGCGTTCTGCGCGTTCTGCGCGTTCTGCGCGTTCTGCGCGTTCTGCGCGTCAGGCGTCTCGGCGCCGAGCAGGCTCTCCAGCTCGGCCTGCGCGCGGTGGAAGCTGACCAGCGCGTTCAGGTACTGCGACTTGACGGCGAACAGCGTGCGCTGCGCATCGAGCACCTCGAGAAAGCTGAACTTGCCGTTCTCGAAGCCGATGGTGGCCGCGTCATAGGCGCTGCGCGCGCCGGGCAGCACGTCGCGGCGCAGCAGATCAGCCTCGTCGCGCCGCGCGCGCACGCGCTCGAGCGCCTGCTGCACGTCGCTGGCCAGCGTCACTTCGGTCGCATGCAGTTCGTCGCGCGCCTTGTCCTCGCGCCGCAGCGCCTCGAGGATGTTGCCCTGGTTGCGGTTGGCGACCGGCAGCGGCACCGTCACGCCGAGCACGGCGAGATTGCCCGGCGTCTCGATGCTTCGGCGCACGCCGACGTTCAGCATGAAATCCGGCACGGCGCGGCTCTGTTCGAGGCTGACCAGCGACTTGCGCCGCTCCAGTTCGTGCTGCGCGCGCTGCAGCAGTGGCGACGCTGCCTGCCGGCGTGCGATGGCGTCGGGCGGCGGCAGCTCGCCGAGGCGATCGACCTCGCCCTGCGCGCTGCTGAAGTTCGGCGCCGGATTGCCCCACAGGCTGGACAGGCGGCGGCGTGCATTGCGCAGGTCGCTGTCGGCCTGCGTCTGCGCGACGCGCACGCCGGCCTCGGCCACGCGCGCGCGGGTCTCCTCGACCGGCGACACCTTGCCGGCAGCCACGCGCTTGGCGGCGATATCGGTGGCACGCTGCGCGAGCCGCACGCTGTCGGCCGCCAGCGCCGCCAGCTCCTGCGCGGCCAGCACGTCGAAGAATGCGGCGATCACGGCGGCGCGCACGCGCAGCCCGCGGCCGTCAAGGTCGGACAGCGCGACCTGGCGGCCGAGGTCGGCCGAACGCACGCGCGCGTCGCGCTTGCCGCCCATCTCGAACGGCAGGCCGATCTCGAGCGTCGAACTGCGCGACAGCTGGCTGGCGTCGTCGGTCTTGTAGGTGAACTCGGGATTGGGCCGCAGCGAACCCTGCAGCACCTGCGCGGCGGCCGCGTCGACCTCGCGGCGCGCAGCCGACAGCGTCGGGTTGGCGTCGCGCGCCAGCTGCAGCGCCTGTTCGAGCGTCATCGGCGCGTCGGGCTCGACGACCGGCATGCGCTCCTGCGCTTGGGCGTGGCCCAGCGTCAGCAGCACGGCCAGCAGCGTCGGCGACAGCGCGCCACGCAGTGCGCGCGGGCGTGAAAATACTTTGAAAGACATCCTTCTCTCCATGAGCGGCCGTCGCACGCAGGCGCCGGCCGGAACGTTAGGGATGGGGAGGGGTTTCCCCGGCTCAGGCGCGGGCCGGCCAGTTGGGCCGTTCGGGTCGTGCAGGCGGTGGCGGTGACAGGTGGACCGGGGCGCCGTCGGCAACGACGGCCTTCCCTTCGGGCAGGACCGGCCAGTGCAGCCCGGCCGGCACGCCGCTCAGCGCATTCGCGTGGCAGGTCGTGCAGTCATGGTCGTTGTCGAGGTCGCCGGTATCGGCGGTGGCCGGATGGTCCGGCGCCGGCGTGCGGTGCTGGTGCGCATGATGGCCGAAGTGATGCGCGCCCGAATCCCGTTCGTGCAGGCAGGCGCTGCCCGCCGCGGCAAACGCGGCTTGCAGGGTCACCAGGGCGATCAGCAGGAAGGCGATGAGCTTGCGCATGGCCCGCATAGTTTAGCAGCAGCACATGACAGGACCGCCTTATCCCGCCTGCCTTCGGCGGGATTTCGGCGCCGCAGGCGCCGCCTCCTGCGCGGCGCCCTTGAGCAAGTGCTCGCGGAACACGGTCGCGATCGGCGACAGCCGCTTGCCTTTCGGGCAGACCACATGCCACTGCGAATGCACCGGGAAGCCCTGCACGTCCAGCACCGCGACCGCATCGCCGGCTACGCCTTCGCCGAGCGCATGGGCTGACAGCACGGCCACGCCGAGACCGCCGGCCACCGACTGCCGGATCGCTTCGTTGCTGCCCATCTCCAGCCGCAGCCGCGGCCGGAAATCCAGTTCGCGGAACAGCTGGTCAGTCGCCATCCGCGTGCCCGACCCCTGCTCGCGCAGGATGAAGCGCTCGCCGGCGAGCTGCTGCAGCGGCAACCCGCGCCGGCGCGCCAGCGGGTGGCCGGGCGGCGCGACCAGCAGCAGCGGGTTCGGCATGAACACGCTGTCCTCGAGGTCCATGTCGGCCGGCGGCATCGACATGATGTACAGGTCGTCGCGGTTCTCGCGCAGCCGCGCCACCACGCCGTCGCGGTTCAGCACCTCGAGCGAGATGTCGATCTCCGGATGGCGCGCGCAGAAGCCGGCGAGCATGCGCGGGATGAAGTACTTCGCGGTGTTGACCACCGACACGCGCAAGCGGCCGCGCGTCAGGCCGCGCATCGCGTCGAGCTTCTGCTCGAGCGCCTCCCATTCGTCGGCCACCGCGCGCGCGGTAGCGGCCAGCTCGCGCCCGGCGTCGGTCAGGAACACGCGCCGCCCGATCACTTCATGCACCGGCATGCCGACCGCCTGCGCGATCTCCTTCAGCTGCATCGACACGGTCGGCTGCGTCACGTGCATCGCGCTGGCCGCGCCGCTGACGCTGCCGGTATCGGCGAGCGCAATCACGAGCCTCAGCTGGCGGAAAGTCAGATTCATAGGGTTAAATCTATGGTTTCAGTCGTTAAAATTGATTTTACCTTATGCATTGCCGCTTCTACCATTGCGCCGCAACAAAGGAGCCTTCATGCAAAATTTTCTCGACCCCGCCATCCTGTTTTTCGTATTCGGCATCATCGCCGGCCTGCTGCGTTCGGACCTCGAGATCCCCGCGCAGATCGCCAAGTTCCTGTCGCTGTACCTGCTGATGGCGCTCGGCCTGAAGGGCGGCTTCGCGCTGGCCGCGTCCGGCCTCAGCCCGACCATCGCCGCCACCCTGCTGGCCGCGGTGCTGATGGCCTTTGCCGTGCCCATGCTTGGCTATGCATTCCTGAAAAACCGCGTGCCGAAGTTTGACGCGGCCGCCGTGGCCGCGTCCTACGGCTCGGTCAGCGCGGTGACCTTCGTGACGGCGATGCAGGCCGCCGAGTCGCAGGGCGTCGCTGTCGGCGGCCACATGGCCGTGGCGATGGTGCTGATGGAATCGCCCGCGATCATCGTCGCGATCGTGCTGGCCAACCTGCTGCGCCGCCAGGCTGCCGCGCAGCCGCTGCAGGTCAGCGCCCAGGGCACGCTGGTGGCCGGCGGCGCCGGCGGCGCCGGCATGTCGATCCGCGAGGTGCTGCACGAGTCGCTGACCAACGGCACCCACCTGCTGCTGATGGCCTCGCTGGTGATCGGCTTCGTCAGCGGCGACGCCGGCAAGGCGGTGATGAAGCCGTTCTCCGCCGACCTGTTCAAGGGCATGCTGGCCTTCTTCCTGCTCGACATGGGACTGGTGGTGGCAAAGAACCTGCGCGAAACGCGCGGCAAGGCGCCGGTGCTGCTGGGTTACGCGATCCTGTCGCCGTTCGTGCATGCGACGCTCGCGCTGCTGCTGGCGCTGCTGCTGCAGCTGCCGGCCGGCGACACGGCGCTGCTGATGGTGCTGTCGGCCAGCGCGTCCTACATCGTGGTGCCGGCGGTGCTGCGCCATGCGGTGCCGGAGGCGAATCCGTCGATGTACCTCGGCCTGCCGATCGGCGTGACTTTCCCGGTCAACCTGCTGCTGGGCATACCGCTGTACATGGCGGCGGCGACAACCTTCGCCGGCTGAGCGCGAGCGCCGACCCGCAACGCGTGCGAACGCGCTGCGGGTCGGTCATTCAAAGCGGAGGAGCCGGACCGGCGAGCGCCGGTCCGCGGGAAGATCAGACGAAGCTGCAGCCGACCTTGCCGAGCACGCCGAAATCGGCTTCGACACGGTCGCCCGGCTTCACGGTGACGGGCACGCGGCAGGTGCCGGTGGTGACGACCTGATCCTGTTCGCAGGCGATGCCGAGCGCGGACAGTTCATTGACGAGCCAGGCGAGGCCGGCGCGCGGGTCGCCGAGCACGTTGCGGCCAAAGCCCGAGCCGGTCGGCTCGCCGTTCAGCGTGACCTTGATTTCCTCGTTCACGTAATCGAAGCCGCGCCAGTCGTCGGCGCGCGGGCCGAGCACGAACAGGTTCGCGCAGGCGTTGTCGGCGATCAGCTGCGGCGCGCCGGCCGTGACGAAAT
>JACCEB010887784.1_pt1 | contig 11899 bp, 6 predicted proteins | sample 7454761 | NCBI WGS metagenome assembly JACCEB01 (sample SAMN15323454, study PRJNA562643) | freshwater metagenome | isolation source: river surface water | place: USA:Blue River Watershed | collected 2017-08-18 | reverse complement strand
GCGGCTTGCGGTCTTTGCTGTGAAGCTGGCGGCGCAAAGCGTGGAAGAAGTTGGCTGGGTTAGTTATGTTGACGACGCGAAGATTTTCATCGGCGCAAGCTTGGAGATAGCGCTCCAATCTGGCTGAAGAATGTTCTGGCCCTTGGCCTTCGTAGCCGTGCGGCAGTAACATTACCAAGCCTGATTTGCGCAGCCATTTAACTTCTGACGAAGCGATAAATTGATCAAAAATAATTTGCGCGCCGTTGGCAAAATCACCGAATTGAGCTTCCCAAATTGTTAGCGCGTTAGGCGCAGAAAGTGAGTAGCCATATTCAAAACCAAGCACGCCATATTCCGATAAAACCGAATCGTAAACTTCGTATTTTCCGATTGCTGAGAAAATGTTGTGACGCGCGCCGTTTTTGGTGTCGTGAAGAATTGAGTGGCGATGCGAGAAAGTGCCACGACCAGAATCTTGTCCGGTAATTCGAACTGGAAATCCTTCATCTAAAAGAGATGCAAAGGCCAAAGCTTCGCCACATCCCCAATCGATGCCTTTGCCGCTTGCAACCGCTTCTTTTCTAGCTTCAAGCTGTTTGATGATTTTTGGATTGGCATTAAATCCGCCTGGAATTTGCAAAGTTTTTTCGATCAAATTTTGCAAAGTTTGTTTAGCGACGGCAGTTTTTGGATTTGATTTGTCGCCGTCTTTAATTTCGCTCCAATCGCCTTTTAACCAATCAGCTTCTTTTGGTTTGTAATCAGTCGACTTGTCAAATTCGGCAGAAAGATGCGCTTCGAATTCGCTAACTAATTTTTCGTGTTCAGCTTGAGAAATCGCGCCTTCAGAGATCAATTTTTGCGAATATAATTTCTCAAGAGTTTGATGATCTTTAAGTTTTGTATACATCACCGGTTGAGTATAAAGCGGCTCGTCACCTTCGTTGTGACCATATTTGCGATAACAAATTAGATCGATAACAACATCTTTTTTGAACGTTTGGCGATAACGAGTAGCGATGTCAGAAACCTTAACAACCGCCTCAACATCGTCACCATTTACGTGGAAAATTGGCGCATCAATCATTTTGGCCAAATCCGATGCGTAAGTTGTGCCGCGCGAATCGCTTGGATTGGCGGTAAAACCGATTTGGTTGTTGATGATTAAGTGCATCACGCCACCAGTTTGATAGCCGGAAACAGTGTTTAGAACCAAGCTTTCAGCGACCGAGCCTTGTCCAGCAAAAGCGGCGTCGCCGTGAATTGTAATTGCCATTGCATTGCGGCCTAAATCTTGTTTGGCGCGAACTCGTCCGGCCACGACAACATTAACCGCCTCAAGGTGCGAAGGATTGAACGCCAACGAAAGATCGACTTTTTTGCCGCCGATTTCGCGAGTCGAAGCATAACCCATGTGATATTTTACGTCGCCTGATTTGGTAATTCCTTCGGGAAAACCAGGAGTTCCTTTAAACTCGGAAAACATTTGGTGATATGGCTTGCCCATAATTCCGGTTAAAGTGTTTAGGCGGCCGCGATGAGCCATGCCGATAACAATTTTATTAACGCCATTTTTGGCGGCGGTATCGATGATTTTTTCGACCGATGGAATTGCGGCGTCACCGCCTTCAACCGAAAATCTTTTTGCGCCCGGGAAGCGTTTGTGTAAAAATTGTTCGAATTTTTCGGTGCGAATTACTTCTTTTAAAACTTTGATTTTTTCGTCCTTTGAAAGCTGCGAAGGCAGAACTGACTCGGTTTGAGAGGTGAGCCAATTTTTTTCATCTTGATTGCGAATATATTCAAATTCGGCGCCAACTGATCCGCAATAAATTGCATTCATTTTGGCAACGGTTGATGACGCTTCGGCGGCATTTAGCCCATGATTTTTTGGATCAATTTCAGCAACATATTCAACCGGTTTTAAGCCGATTGGATCAAGATTTGCCGCGAGGTGGCCAAATCTTTTGTAGGCGGCAACTAGATTTTGTAAGCGAATCTCGACATCTCTTCCGCCCTTTGCTGGAGCGGCTGACTCAGCTTCGCCAGCGCCGATAATTTTAAGATTGCGCGATGCCCAGCTTGGACCGTTGTAATCGGCTAAAATCGATCTGACTTCTTCGGAGTTTTTTGAAAAAAATTCAGACCAGGATGAGTCGATTAATGACGGATTTTCCAAAAATTTTTGGTAAAGCTCGTTGATGAAAACAATGTTCGCGCTGAAGAATGGCGAAGTATTTGCAAATTCTTTTGACATGATTTTTTCAATAAAGATCTATAAAGAACGAATTGGGGCGGCGCACGGTAAAGGCCGACAACTTAATTTCAATCATGAAAACTTTAGCAATTATTAACGAGCCAATCTCGCAGATGGTTATTGGCAAAAATACCACTCTTGCATACATCCTTGTCGCCGCAGAGTTTTCCGATGTTTACGTTCAAGATTTTGCTGAAAATTGTTGCTACAAAATTGATCAAAATCAGGCGCAAATTCTTACAAAAAAATATCGCGAAATTAATCGGCGAATCAGGAATTTCGAAGGCGCGATTGAAAATATTAAAGTTTTTGAGGTTGTCGAATTTAAGAAGATTGAGCCAATCGCGATTTCTACGAATGACTTATTGATTCAGCGTCTCGAGCCAATGAAATCGCCATTTCCGCCGGTTGGCGAAAAAAATATCGATGAAGTTTTGAGTGATATTCGTCGCCAATATCCGCGGCATATTTTTAATTGCCCGATCGGACTTCATGACAAAGATTTGGCTGAGTTTGTCGACATCGCAACACCTACAGCCGAATTCGGTCTCGATGATCAAAACTTGAACGAAAAGGTTAAAAAAATTGGCGAAATTTACTCAAAAATTTACGCCAATGGTCGTCAAAAAATCGTAATAAAACCAAGGGATTTTGCGCAATCGATGGGAGTTTTTTCGATTGATTTTGCCGATGATGCCGATGTTCGAAAATCTTGCATTGAACATGGAGAAAAATTTTATCGCGGAGCTGTTTTGGCTCAGCCATTTTTGGAAGGCGTAAGAAGAGGCGATATCAGGGTTAGCGTCATTAAAAATTTTGCCGGAGATTTTGAAGTTGCCGCTTCGGTTTTTAGAAAAAGTTTGCGCAAAAGTGACGATGAAAATTTTACGACCGGCTTTATCGTTGGCGGCTCGACCCCGCGACCAATATCAGATTTATCGGAAGCTGAGCGGCTAGATTTGGCAAAAAAAACCGCAAAAATTGTCGAGGTTTTAAACGGCAAATGGCGCGAAAAATATTCAGGCGTGATTGAGCTTGGGATCGATTTTATTTTAGTTGGAAATGATCGCGAAGTGATGCTTGGCGAAATCAATCATCATTGTCCTGGATTGATGCCGGTCGGAGAGGCGATTGGGTCGGGCGATTATGACGGAGGATTATTTTTAGCGAGGAAGTTGATAAAAAATTGTGTGAAGTGGTAGCGGGAGAGGGGATCGAACCCCCGACACGCGGATTATGATCCCGCTGCTCTACCAACTGAGCTATCCCGCCACATTTTACTATTTTAATTTTAATCGCTTTTCTCGTTAAAACTCGAAGACGATTAAAATACTGGGATTGCGTCGCTAAATAAATTTAGCTCCTGATCCCGCCTTAACTAAAACAGCCATTTCGGGCTGTTTTCTTGGCGTTAAGGCCTGAGCTATCCCGCCAAATGACTGATTTTTGATTGTGATTTCAATAACGGTGAAACATCTTTGGGCACAATCAAAAATATAAAATCAAAAATCAAAAATATTTTTAATGCGTTTAACAACCCTTAAACCAGCTAAGGAAAAAATTGCTAAGGGCGAGGTTTCTGCTGCGCATTTTATACCGTATAAGTGCCACTGGAATTCAGATACGATTTTAACTACTAAAGAAGAGCTGGTCAGGGTTATTAAGATCAAAGGTTTCGCATTTGAAACCGCAGATGATATTGATGTTGATTTGAAAAAGTCGGGAAGAAACAACCTCCTCAAAGGCATGGCTTCAGGCAATTTTTCGCTTTATTTTCATTCAGTTCGAAGAAAGGAAAAAGGGTTTCCAGACGGCGAAATGCCGGATGCGTTTTCGGGACGAGTTAATGATGAATGGGCGTCAAAACACACCGATGCAAGATGTTACATCAATGAACACTATCTGACAATTATTCGAGGAAATGATAAGTCGGGCGCGGCCATGCTTGAGCATATGGCTAAAAAAATTCAGCACACCACCGACAAATCATCTTGGGAAAATCACATGCGCGAAGCTTTTGATGAGCTTGAAGAGATGACCGAAAGAATTTTGAATGGCTTTGGTAATTATGGTCCAAGGCTGCTTGGATTAGTTGAAACCGAGGGCGGAATCACTTCCGAGCTGCTCGAATTTTTGGCGAGAATTGTTAATTGCGGAACGACTCAGCCAATGATGGTGCCGATGGGCGAGATCTCTAATCACCTGCCAATAAATCGTTTATATTTTGGCAGCAAGTCAATCGAGATTCACCACGCCACTGGTCAAAAATATGCCGGAATTGTCTCGATCAAAGAATACAGGCCGTCGACTCACGCTGGAGTTTTTGATGCTTTTATGCACGTGCCGTTTGAGCTAATAATCAGCCAGTCTTTTTCGTTCATTAACCGAATGGTGGCGATTAGTTCGATGCAGCTTCAACAAAGAAGGTTGGTTCAATCGGAAGACGTTGCGGTTTCGCAGATTCGTGAAATTGATCAGGCGCTTGATTCGGCAATGAGTGGCGAGTTTGCCTTTGGTCAGCATCACATGACAATCATGTGCATTGAGGATACGCCAAAAGCTCTTGAAAGCGCTTTGTCTTTGGCTGTTGTTGAGTTATCGAACGTTGGTATTACTGGAGTTCGTGAGCGGATTAATATGGAGCCGGCATTTTGGGCGCAATTGCCTTGCAATCAGGATTTTATGGCGCGTCGAAGCATTGTTAACACGCTTAATATTGCCGCCTTCGCATCTTTTCATAATTATCCTTCCGGCAAGAGAAAAAGAAATCATTGGGGCGACGCGGTTACTGTTTTAAACACGGTTTCGGGCACGCCATATTTCTTTAGTTTTCACGTTCGTGACGTTGGTCATACAATGATTGTTGGTCCAACCGGTGCCGGTAAAACAGTTTTATTAACCTTCCTTTGCGCCCAAGCGCAGAAGTTTCAGGGGCGATTGTTTTTCTTCGATAAAGATCGCGGCGCGGAAATTTTTGTGAGGGCGATCAGGGGAAGGTATATGACGCCAGATGCCTCAAAAATCTCGGGATTTAATCCGTTTCAACTGCCCGACACTAATGAAAATAGATCGTTTTTGGTCGAGTTCATCAAGGCTCTGGTTTCAACTGGTCAAGGTCAGCTTCCGGCGCACGAAATTGAAAGAATTAACGAGGCGGTTAATGGAAATTACAAGCTTCCTAAAGAACAGCGTCGTTTAAGAAATATTGCGCCATTTATGGGTTTAAGCGGCCCAGGAAGTTTGGCTGGTAGACTCGATATGTGGCATAGCAGCGGATCTCACGCCAAGCTTTTCGATAACGAAGTTGATTTGATTGATTTTGACTCGGCGAGAGTTTTTGGAATCGAGATGGGGCAAATTTTGCAGGATAAAGTGGCGATCGCGCCGGTTCTTTTGTATTTATTTCACCGCATCCAAAATTCACTTCGTGGCGAGCCAACAATGATTGTTTTGGACGAGGCTTGGGCATTAATCGATAATCCGGTTTTTGCGCCAAAAATTAAGGATTGGCTGAAGGTTTTGCGTAAACTCAACACTTTTGTGGTTTTTGCGACGCAATCGGTTGAAGACGCTGCCAAAAGTAGCATTTCAGACACTTTGGTTCAGCAAACTGCTACACAAATTTTTCTGCCAAATTTGAAGGCGACCATTGTTTATCGAGAAGTTTTTATGCTTTCTGAGCGCGAATTTAACTTGGTAAAAACTACTGATCCGTCGACCCGTTTTTTCTTGGTTAAGCAAGATAATGACGGAGTTATTGCCAGAGTTGATTTAAGTGGCATGGACGAAATTATCAGAGTTCTTTCGGGAAGAGCGGATACGGTAGCGCTTCTAGATGATATTATTAGCGAAGTTGGCGATGATCCGGATGATTGGTTGCCAATTTATTACGAGAGATCGGGCATTAGATGATTTCTGGATTCGGCAAAACATTGCTATCTTTGATCTTGGTTGCGTCACTTTTTTTGCCAAATATTGCTCGCGCTGAAATTGATTATGGCGTTGGCAGAGAAAGAAGCTGTTCATCATCGGGTGAGCCAGAGTCGCTAGATTTTAATCCCACAAGCGGTGGCAAAGACGTTGAATTTGTTCTGACTAATCCGGTGTGTTTAACGGTTATTGCCACCTCTTACGCAGCCACCAAAGCAGCTATCGCTCTCATGAACAGTGCTTGCGGCAATAATGCCCCAATCAGAGTTAAGCCAACACCATTGTTAGATTTGGTTGATACGATTAAAGCCGGAGCAAAATGTTCATCAGAGAAAAGAATGAATTGTTGCGCCGCGACAGCTTTTGCAGTGGCTTCGCTTAGCTCATCAATTGCTGCTCTTGGGATAATTTATGGTCTTGCCGAGGATGTTTACAAAGACACCAATGTTTGTGGCTCCGAATGGATGAAGCCAAATGTTAGTAAATATGACCTTAGCGCCAGTGGCAGAAAACAAGATGTTAAGCGAGCAATTGAGGGCTACATCAGGAGTAAAAACTACACTTCAACCGGTCTAAATCCGGCCAATAAAACATATCGAGAGTGGTTTCATGACGGGATGGAGTATGAGGATAACCCTTTTTCAGGTGAGGTTTGCCGCGATCCAAGTGGAGGCAGAGGTTCGCGTGACAAATGGGGTGATTACCCTAAGCAAAAATATTACTTAAAAGGCATCGAAGCCGGAAACTATAACTGCAGGAAATATTTGATCGTGCCTGGCCAAACAGTGCCGGACAATGTTGATGTTGATGAGATGAGAAAGGCATATGAATGCTGCGTTAATAGAAGCCAAAACTACATGTGCCTAGATTACACAAATAAAAATTTAGTTGGCAGTCCAAGAACCCCAACTTTCTGTAAAAAAGGCGAAAACTGCACAATGGTTCACCCGGAATATAAAAGTGGAATAGTTGAGGCTCCAGTTGTGAACCCTAAAGCGCATAATGGGGACATTTGGTTTACCATAAAAAATGCGTATGAGGGTTTGCTTTGTGCCGAAACCTATTCTTTATGCCCGTATAATTTTGCTATTGGCGGCGGATCAGATCATTGCAATTATTATCGTGATGGCGTTTGGAATAGTAGCCAGAACCGCTGGATAATGATTACACAAGAGCAAATTGATGCTGGTGAGTGCGCGCAAAATAGCGAAATCAGAGATACCGACTGCAATTACAATGAAAAGGCGGGCAAGTGTAAGAATTATTGTCAGTATTTAGTCCACTGCACCAAAACTGCTTCCGAGGGATTTATTTATCAAAGTGGATTGGGATCGCCTTATTTTGCTCAAGCCTGCATCGATTTCGTTGGCGATTCTCAGAATAACACCGGATTCAATACTGGCATCATCATGGGCAAACAGATGCACTTCACCGCTCCAATTGCTCAGTGCATTAAAGAAACGCTCGAGAATCTTTTTTATAATCGCGCTGGTCACAGTAAATGCCTTACCTACGGCGAATATCCTGATGCCAACGGTGATTGTGCGAGCAATCTTTATGTGACCGATCGCGGCACGGGCGACTTCACTTTCGTCTATAAAAAAGGCAATAAAGTGATGCAAAACTCATTCTTTGAGAAAATTCAGCAAAGCATGAGTTTAATCATCAAGATGGGCATAACTCTGGCGATAGTGTTTTACGGGGTGAATTTGCTGCTTTGGAAAACCAGCCTCGGTGACAAGAAGTCGATCCTGATGTTTATTTTTAAGATAGCTTTGGTGATGTATTTCTGTGCCAGCACCGCCTGGCAAGATGTTTTTTTCCGTGGTTTTTATGATGCATCAATGTCGTTGGCGAACATAATGTTTAAAATTGAGGTAATGAAAGAGCCGATCCAGCAAGATGGGTGTCAGTTTGGGGATGTGGTTTTATCAGATGGAACCACAACAAGATTCGGCGTTTATCCGGACGGAAAATCTTATCTAGCGATTTGGGACACTATCGACTGCAAAATGATGAGATATTTGGGATTTGGCCCGCAAGTTACCGATGCCAACATTGCGTCTCTGATTATTACCACATTTTTTATTGGTCCGGCCGGAATATATTTTGCGATGTCGGTGATGATTTTTGGATTTTTCTTGGTCTCTCTAGCGATAAGGGCGCTTCATATTTTTGTGTCGTCGGCGGCAGCGATAATATTGCTCGTCTTTATCTCGCCGCTGATAATTCCTTGCGCTATGTTTGAGCGAACCAAAAAAATATTTGACGGTTGGGTTTCGAAGATGATGAGCTTTTGTCTCCAGCCAATGATTCTCTTCGCTTACGTGGCAATTTTTGTAACGATTATGGATCAAACTCTTATCGGCAGCGCAACTTTTCACGGCAATCCGCCAACAAAAACCATGTCGTGTGAATCGTCTTGCGTTGATTCCAACGGCAATGTTGTGCCTTATGATGGCGATCAAGCGCCAGCCTGCGATAATCCAGGAGAAAAAATTGTTAACCCTCTCGATGACAGCGTTGCCTGCTTATTGAACTTTCAAGATTTTGGAACTTGGAAAGCTTTTCAGATCGTCGGTATTGGCGTGCCAATGGCTATAAATTTATTTGAAGAAAACGTTAAGCAGCGAATCTTGACGCTTCTGAAAGGTGCATTGGTGATGTTTTTGCTTTATGCGTTTATGGATGAAATCCCTGGCATAATTGACGCGTTGGTTGGTGGTGGCTTGGCTAAAAAGGGTCAGGCAGATGCATTTTCAATGCTTGGTAGTGCAACAGGAATGGTTAAGGGCATTGCTGAGAGAGGTGCTACACTTGCGGGCAAAGCTTCTGGGGGCGTTGCTAGATCGGCTGCTAATGCGGCCGAATATGGCGGTAATCAAGGGAAACAAGCTAAAGATGCGGAAGGAGATCAATCGAATTCAGACTTTGCATCAAGCAGTAAAGGCGGTGGTAATGATATGGCTTCCAGCTCGTCAATTTCTGGCGATGATCCGGTTTCGGCTACAGGTTCCGCGCCAGCCGATAGCGGATCTTCAGAACCGCGCGAAACTCAATCAGAACCTGAATCGCCAGATTCTGGTGAAGCAAGTTCAGGTGGGGCAGGATCGGGCTCCGGTAAAGAAAGTTAGACAGCAAAAACTGAATCAAAATTTGCTGTCGCTAACAAAGGTGGCGATAGTTCGATTTATCCCAATCTTTTTTTCTGAAGTTTGCGCGCCAATGTTCGGCGATGCATCCCAAGATTTCGTGCTGCTTTGGAAATATTAAAATTTACCTCGCTCAAAGCTTGGTGAATGTGTTCCCACTCAAGATTTTTGATTGAAGTTTTTTTGCTTTCCTGAGGTTTAATTTTGCCGTTAAAAGCATCGATAATCATATCGGCATTTGCGGGTTTGGCCAGGTAATAGCAGGCGCCGGACTTTATTGCTTCAATTGTTGTCGAGATACTGGCATATCCAGTCAGCATTACGATTCGAATTTTATCGTCGAATTGATGAATTTGTTGAATGACTTCCAGTCCAGATTCGCCCGAGATTTTAAGGTCAACCACCGCGAAATTTGGGTGAAATTTTTTAAGTGAATCAATCGCCTCTTTAAAATTATGGGCAATTTTAACTAAAAAATCTCGTCGCTCAAACGATCTTCCCAGGCTTTCTGCAAGCTCTAAATCGTCTTCGACAATTAATATTGCTTTATATTCACTCATAACTCTTTGGCGTCTTCAACCCTTTTATTTCCTGACTCGGACAAGATTGATGAGATAATTTTTTTGCAGCGAACGAGCTGCGAATCAATCAAATCAATATCTTTTTTTAGCCCCTGATCGTGAACGATTTTTTTCCAATCGCCAATTACCACCGAAATTGTTGAAAGCGGCGTTCCAAGTTCATGAGCAGCGCTTGTTGCAAGCATTGCCAGACGCATCATTTGATCGCGTTCGCGCAGATTTTTGCTCATCTGGGTAATAAAAACTAAAAGCAGAATCGCCGCCAAAATGTAGCTAATTAGCATTCCCTGTAAATGCAGGCCAAAAGAATCTCCGTGATGGTGATGATGTTGTTCAAGTCCTTGATTATAAAATCCGAGCCAGACGTAGCAAGCGACGGTGATTAGAGCAATCAGCCAAGGATAAAATTTTTCGAGCAAAATTGCGCCGATTATCACCTGCAAAAGAAAAAGAGAGACAAAAGGATTGGACGCGCCGCCACTAAAATAGAGCTGTGCCGTCAGTGCGATAATATCAAATATTAGTTCGATAAAGATTGTGCGATCGGTAACTTTTTTTTGAAAGAATCTAACCAAGCTCACGACGCTAATTAAGCCCAATACGGCAAACATTTCACTCAGGGGCAAAGCAAAACCAAGCGTGTAGTGAGTAAATAAAATCGTAAACATGTGACCAATTATAGCGATTGTTCGCAGTTTAAGAAGCTGGAGCAGATTTTTTCGGTTGGCGTCAAAAACGATTTCTTTCATAAGTTTTTTGTAATTGGAAAAATCAGATGTGATTTTGAAAAGTAATTTTTAAAACCCCAAAACCCTAGAAATTATTTGTTATTCTCATGCCTGAAATCGGAAAATTAATCAGCGGCTTTAGAACCTTCAAAGCTACAACTTACCAAAGACAAAAAGACGTAATTCACCATCTTTTAGAGCAGGGTCAAAAGCCTTCAACTCTAGTAATTGCCTGCGCCGATATTCGTTTGTCTCCAGGCGAAATTTTTGCAACGAATCCAGGCGAAATTTTTTTAATTAACAATCTCGGCGGCTTGATTCCGGAGTATGGAACTGAAGGTGTTGCCGGCATCCTTTCTTCGCTTGAATATGCGGTTAGCGAGTTAGAGGTTGAAAATATTGTGGTGCTTGGTCATGCGCGTTGCAACAGCATCAAAATGTTGATGTCCGATAAAAACGTTTCGAATCGTAATTTATCCGAGCCAATGAAAAAGTGGTTGGAAGTTGCTTCGGAAGCGCGCGATGCAGTTAAGAAACATTTGGCCGAAAAAACTGAAGAAGAGCAAAGAATTGCCTGCGAGCATGAGGCGATTGTAGTTACGATGCGTAATTTAATTACTTATCCATACATCAAAAAAAGGATGGATCAAAATAAGTTAAATATTTTTGGCTGGAGATTTGATATTGAAGAGGGCTCGATTGCGGCTTTCAATCCAGATACCGGAATGTTTGATGAAATTTCGTAGACGATTTTAAAGACAGGCTCTAGCGGCGAGAAAAATATTTAAATTCAAGCAATGCGATTGCCACCACCGCAATCATAAAAATTCTGTAATTGTCGAGAATAGTGAACGCGAGCACCACAAAAAAGCATAAGGTGATATATCCCAAAACCCTTCCCCAGTTCCACTTAACGCAAAATAAGTGATATAAAATTATAGCCGCCGCAGCGATTAAAAATAGAATCGCCGCGATTTCGATTTTCATTAGGCGTCGTTAGTTAATTAAAAATTTGCAAGAAAGCCAAGCTACTGAGTTAGTCTTTTGATAATTTCTTCGTCTTCCAAAATATTTTGAACGATCTCTTTGATTAGGCTGTTGATTGAGGATTTATCGGTTGATTCAAGTGGTCTTATGAAGTGCTTGCCGTCGAGAGAAGAGCTTAAATTTTTGGTTAAACTTGCGCCGTTTCGATTGTTTACAACTACAGCCTTGATTACTGCCTCAGCTTTTGATTTGCCGATGAAAAATTCGCTTTTGGCGTTGTAT
>JACCEB010056162.1_pt1 | contig 11901 bp, 10 predicted proteins | sample 7454761 | NCBI WGS metagenome assembly JACCEB01 (sample SAMN15323454, study PRJNA562643) | freshwater metagenome | isolation source: river surface water | place: USA:Blue River Watershed | collected 2017-08-18 | reverse complement strand
TAGGGAACTTTGGATGGTTGGATACTCCAGCTCCGCAGTCGGTTGTCTGGCTCGGCGTTGCGTCGCTTGGGGCGCTTGGGATTGCCGTAGGCCGATTGATTTCACCACGACAGTGGTTCGTCGTCGGCTTCCTTCTCGTCGCATCAGTCGCGTTCACGATCGTCGCCGACTTCAACTACTACGATCTGCTGAGAACCTTCGGAAGCCAGGGACGCCATGTTGCGCCATTCCTGGTTGGAATTCCGATCGTCTTGGGCGCCGGGATGAGACGCGGATCCAAACTTCTCGTACTCATTGGCGCTGCGTGGGCAATCTCGCTGTTCTGGTCATTCATGGTGATGGTCCGTCGATACAGCGTGGGGGTCGTTCCGGGAAACTTCATGGAGATGTGGAACGATCCTCCTTGGGTGCCACCGCTGGGTGTTTCTGCGACGTTTGCTGCAATGACGCTGGTGGTCGTCGGAGGACTGTGGCTCCTCTGGCGTGAAGAATCCCGCATCAAGTGACTAGCGTGCAACGTTGATGAACGTTCTCGTCATGAATCTCGTCGTCGTGGCCGTCCTGATGGTCCTCGTATGGGTTGTGAGTGTCGTTCTTCGAGATGCATCGATCGTGGACATCGTGTGGGGGCTCGGCTTCGTCGTCGTGGCGTGGTCGTCCTGGATTGTCAGTGACTCGACAGAGGTCTCCGATCTCGTGATCCGCTTATGTGTCACCGTGTGGGGGCTGCGTCTCGCCATGTATCTCGCGTGGCGGAACATTGGCAAGGGTGAGGACTACCGCTATCAGGCGATGCGGAAGAAGTACGGCTCCCGATTTCCGCTGGTCAGCTTGGTGTCGGTGTTCCTGTTGCAGGGAGTGTTGATGTGGATCGTGTCGCTTCCCGTCCAACTGTCACACGTCGTTGATGGGGAGTCTTCGCCGATGGTTGCGATCGGAGTCGTCCTGTGGGCGGTAGGCGTGATGTTCGAATCCGTTGGTGATGCGCAACTTGCGCGATTCAAGGCTCGGCCTGAGAATGCAGGGAAGGTCATGCGATCCGGATTGTGGCGATACACCCGCCATCCGAACTACTTCGGAGACTTCCTTGCCTGGTGGGGAATTGGAGTGGCGTCGTTGGCGGCTTGGTCGAGTGTCGTCGGATTGCTCGGACCCGTTGTGATGTCAGTGCTCTTGATGAGAGTCTCTGGAGTTCCCATGCTCGAGCACTCGATCGCGAAGCGCCGACCCGATTACGTGGAGTACCGACGAACGACGAGCGCCTTCTTTCCGCGTCGACCGACGCTCTAGGGCGTGTTGCGAGGTCCGCGTAGTCGCGACCAGGAGCCGAACTGGTCGAGTGCTGCAACGGTGGAGCCCATCGAATCGGGCGGCACTGGATGGCTGATCAGATAGCCCTGCGCCTTGGCGCAACGCAATTCGGCGAGCGCCTGGAGTTGCCTGACGCTCTCGACGCCTTCTGCAACCATGTCCAACCCGAGCGAGTCGCCCATTGCGATGATCGTTCGCACGAGTGATCGTGCGCTGAGGTCATCGGCGACTCCATTGACGAACGAGCGGTCGATCTTGAGTCGCTGGATCGGAAACTTTTGGATGAGTGACAGCGACGAATAGCCGGTGCCAAAGTCGTCGATCGCCACGCGAACGCCGATGTCGCAAAGCCGATTCAGTGCATTGAGCGCCTGTTCTGGTTCGGCGATCATGACGCTTTCGGTCACTTCCAGCCAGAGTTGGTCAGGGGGGACACGTGAACGTCGCAGTGCCTCGGCGACGACGGAGACGAACTGAGGATCGTGAAGCTGGCGAGGCGAGACGTTGACCGACATCGTTGCATCGCTCCTGCAGACGCCTTCCGTGATCCAGGTTCGAAGGTGGGTCAATGCCTCGAGGAGTGCCCATGCTCCGATGGGCACGATGGTTCCGGTTTCCTCCGCGATGGGAATGAACTCGGCCGGTGAAATCATCGATCCGTCCTCGCGCTGCCAGCGCATGAGGGCTTCGAAACCGACGACCTCACCGTCTTCGATGTCCACGATTGGCTGGTGCACGAGCCGAAGTTCTCGGCGCTCGAGGGCGCGATAGAGCGCAGTCTCGACGGCCAGTCGTTGAGTGACCCGTTCGAGCATGGATTCGTCAAAGACTGCAACACAATTGCGCCCGGCGTCCTTCGCTCGGTACATCGCGGTGTCGGCGTGGCGCAACAGATCGTCGGCGTTGCTTGAAATGGTCGGCTGATAGGTGGCAACCCCGATCGAAGCCGAGACGAAGACGTCGCCTTGGCGCAGCGAAAGTGGCTCGTGGAAGCAGTCGAGGATCGAGTCGGCAATCAACATCGCGTCACTCGGGGATCGAGTCTCGCTGTCGAGGACCACAAACTCATCGCCAGAAATGCGTCCGACCACACAATGGCTCGGAAGGGCATTGCGCAGGCGTTGCGCCACGGCGACTAAGACGTCGTCTCCGGCTTGATGTCCGAGGGAGTCATTGATGTTCTTGAAGCGATCGACGTCGATGAAGAGCACGCTCGGATGTCGACCCTCGTCGAAAGCGCCGAGCAGCGCGTTGTTCACGTGCGTGAGCATCAACGATCGGCTGGGCAGGCCGGTCAGTGCGTCGGTTTGGGCTGACGCGATCAATTGGCGTTGGATTCGCGCGTTGCTGACGACAGCTTGCACAACACGAGCAGTGACTGCGATGGTCAACACCGCGATGGAGACGGCTCGAACGGCGCGGTCCGCTGCATCGACGGGATCGTTCACCGCGAGAACGATGACGGGAAGCGTGAGTGCCGACGTCGTGACGATGAGTCGACCGAGAAGCGGCCGCTGCTGTCGCTCGATCGACTTGCTGGTCAAGGTGCGAATACTTGGATGCAGGAAGGCGGCAGCAGCAAACAGGAGCGACGCGATGTAGGCACTCAGAGCGTGGTTGGTGCTGATGTCGAGTCGACCGGCGTCGATTGCGGAGTAGAGCACGTCGCCCAAGAGTGTGAATGTGATCGCTCCCGCTACGAGCCAAACAGCAGGCGTGCGGAGCGAGTCACCGAAGAACAGCGTTGCAAGCGTGAAGAACACCACGGCGCTCGCCGCGAGGGTGGCTCCTTGAAGTGCATTCACGAGGATTGTTTGGTTCTTCGTGTCGATGATCGGTTTGAGGAGCCCGACCCAAATCAGGAACCATGCGCCGAGCCCGACGATGACGCCATCGACGATCACGCTGAGTGGATCGTTGCCGAGTCTCCGAGCAGAGATGTAGGTCAGACCGAGTGCGAGCAGGATCTGAAGGAGCAAGAAGAACACTTCGGAGAATGCTTGTTGGGCGATTTGATCGTCGAAGCGTGAGTCGAGGATCTGACCGGCGATGGATGAGCCAGCGATGAGGAGCAGCATGGGCCAGATGCGATTGTCGGGCTTGTTGACGAGCGCAGAGACGACGAGGGCGACTGCAAGGAGCGCGGTCGCAGCGAGGTATGCCCCGGACGCAACGGAGTCGTTGTTGGTCACGGAATTGACGACCCCAACGAGGACTCCGATGGCGCCGCAGGACACGGAAACGCGATGAAGTGGCGCGTTTGGCACGGAAAAACGGTACTACATCCCTGAAAATCAGGGTCGGATGGAGTATTTTGGGAACAGGCGGAGGCTTAGTCCTCGACGAGCGTTTCGGCGCTCGTCTGTTCGTGTGGAGAACCGCAGATGTTTGTCACTCGCCATTCGCCGGTCAGTGATCCTCAGTTGCGTGAGCAGCTGTGGACGCTCTATCGGCGCGCGTATGCGCGAACTGCGGAGGACGCCGTCACCCATGAGATGTTGGACCGCCACGAGTTCGACGACCAGGTGCTCGACCCCACCAATCGTGCGTGGGTGGTCTGGGAAGGTGAGTTGCCGATCGCGATGACCCTCGTGGCGACAGACGTCAAGCGAACGCGATGGTTGAGCGAGCTGTACTTCAAGAAGCACTTTCCCGAAAAGTTCAGGATGGGTCGCATCCACTACGTGGTCTGGGCGGTCATCGATCCGTCGTGGACGACGAAGGGTGCGAGTCTGTTCCTTGCCCGACATGCCATGGCCGTCGAAGCTCGTGAAGGAGCACTCCTCGTGTTCGACATGCCGGAAGAGAACCAGCCAGAAGCGACTGGTGGCGCAGCCGAACTGATGACGCGTATGGCGAGGATGGTTGGGGAGGCAACACTCATTCCTCTCACGGTCCAGCGCTATTACGCACTTGATTTCGCACCTTCGATCCCCTCGACGCGCGATTCAGACGAGGACAGATCGTCGGCGACGGCCGCGCAGTAGGAGCGATAGATTGGCGGGGTAGCCATGAGCGCCCCGCAACCCCGATCGTGATTCGCTGATGAGCACCACCACGCAAAGCGTGACCGTTGTCGTACCAGGGACGCACTTGATGTCCTCGATCCTCGGAGAGCGGGACCAGAACCTGCGAGTCATCGAGGATGAGTTCCCCTCGACGTCCATCCTCGTTCGCGGAAATGAAGTGACCCTTGAGGGATCAGATGCTGCACTCGTCGGCAAGCTCTTCGAGGAGCTGACCACTCTCGTGCAGGGCGGACAGAACCTCGACACGTCGACGCTTTCACGCGCAATCGGCATGGTGCGAGCAGACCAGCGTCCGAGTGTCGTGCTGACCCAGGACATCGTTCGAATGAGCGGTGGGAAAACGGTCCGTGCCAAGACGAGTGGTCAACGGCGTTACGTGGATGCGATCCGCGACAACGTGGTGACGTTCGGCATCGGTCCAGCAGGCACGGGGAAGAGCTGGCTTGCGGTCGCGATGGCCGTGCAGGCATTGAACTCCAAGGCGGTCCAACGCATCATCCTCACGAGGCCCGCGGTCGAAGCTGGCGAGCGCCTCGGTTTTCTCCCAGGCGACCTTGCCGCCAAGATCGATCCGTATCTGCGACCGTTGTACGACGCGTTGCACGACATGGTCGGGGCCGAACAAGCGAAGTCGATGTTGGAGCGCCAAATCGTCGAAGTGGCTCCGCTGGCATTCATGCGTGGACGCACGCTGAACAACTCTTTCGTGATTCTCGATGAGGCGCAGAACACAACCCCTGAGCAGATGAAGATGTTCCTCACCCGGATCGGCTTCGGAACGAAGGTCGTCGTCACGGGAGACACGACGCAGGTCGACGTTCCTGATGGTCGCAGTGGCCTGCGCGGAATCGAAAAGGTGTTGACGGGGATTCGAGATCTTGCGTTCGTGCATCTCGATGCCTCTGACGTCGTGCGGCATCGAATCGTCGCCGACATCGTTGCCGCGTACGAAACGAGCGACCAAGTGCGGCGAGGTGAGCCAACCTCGTGATGTGGCGGCGTCCAGGTAAGTACGCCCCGCGACGGAACGGAGGAGACGGCGAGGTCGAGGTCTTCGTCGTGGACGAGCAGCATGATCACGCACTGGAGATGTCGCGTTGGCAGAAGCTCGCCACCGACGTTCTCATTGCTGAACGAGTGACGGGCCAGAGCGAACTCACAGTGATCTTCGCCGATGAAGCAACCATGGCGGAGTTGAACGCTCAGTTCATGGGAAAGCAGGGACCGACCGACGTGCTCGCGTTCCCGATCGATGCCATTGAGGCGTCCCGAACTCCGGGTCCAGGAGCGCTTTCGTTCGGTCCGACCAAGAAGCCAATCGACGTCCACGATCATCCACTGCTGCTCGGTGACGTCGTGATCTGTCCTGCGGTCGCGTCTCGTCAGGCATCCAGCCACGCCGGTGACTTCGAGAGTGAGATCGCGTTGTTGTTGGTCCACGGAATCCTTCACGTGTTAGGCAACGACCACGACACCCCCGAGGCTCAGGCCGCCATGTGGGCTCTCGAAAGGAAGCATCTCGAGGCGTCGTTCTGGTGCGGACCTGCGCCACACAATTTTCGTCACGTGCCGGAGACGACCTCGTGATCGCGACCACGTTCTCCAACATGCATGCATGGATGATCGTCGGCATCGTCGGCTTGCTCGTCGTACTCGTCTTCCTCGCACTTGCAGAGATGAGCCTGTCGCAGATGACCAAGCCCCGAGCGGCTGCGCTGCTTGAACAGGGTGTGAGATCGGGGAAGGCCCTCACACGACTCGCCGAGCAGCCAACGTTGTGGGTGAATCCACTCCTTCTCACCGTCAACGTGTGCCAGACGATCCAGGCCACGCTCACCGGGATCGTTGCAGGGGATCTCTTCGGACCTCTCGGTGTCGTGATCGGCGTGGTCCTCAACGTGGTGCTGTTCTTCGTGGTCGCCGAAGCGGTGCCCAAGACGTATGCGCTCCTGCATCCGGTCAAGGGGGCGACGCTGACCGCACGACCAGTGGAACTCCTCGTTCGATTCTGGCCACTTCGTTTGGCATCGAACTTGTTGATCAAGTTGACGAACGTCATCGTGAAAGGCGAGGGCTTGAAGCAGGGGCCCTTCATCGGCGAGTCAGAGTTCCTTGGCATCGTCGAGGCCGCGGCACAGGACAGCGTGATCGAGCATGAGGAACGAGAGCTCATCGAGTCCGTCATCGAGTTCGGTGACACGATCGTGCGAGAAATCATGCTTCCCCGTCCAGACGTGGTGTTCGTCGACGACGATCTCACCGTGACCACTGCATTGAACAAGGCCGTCGATGAGGGCTTCAGCAGACTTCCGGTGTTCCGCAAGGACGACGACGAGGTCGACGATGTCGTCGGAGTGGTCTACGTGAAAGACCTCGTGAAAGCTGAGCGCAATGGGCGAGGCTCGGACCCAATCATCGGCTTGATGCACCACATGGACGTGATCCCCGAGACGAAGCTCGTCGCGGAAATCATGCGCAACATGCAGGCAAACAAGTACCACATGGCGATGGTTGCCGATGAGTACGGGACGATCGTTGGTCTCGTGACCCTGGAGGATTGTCTGGAGGAGCTCGTCGGGGAAATCGTCGATGAGCACGACGAGGAACATGCGGTCATCCAAGCGGTTGGAAACGGTGAGTTCCTGGTCGCAGGGTCGTTGCCGATCACCAAGGTGAACGACGAACTCGAGCTCGCCCTTCCGGAGAAGGAATACGACACGCTTGGAGGGTTCATCTTCGGTGAACTCGGCAAGGTCCCGTCGGTGGGCGACTTCGTCGAATGGAACGGATGGCGATTCACGGTCGACACGCTCGATGGTCGCAGGATCCAGCGAGTCCGCGTCACGAACGTTTCCGTCTGACCACTAAGGTCGGCCGTATGGACATCTCGCTACAAGGAAAGACCGCGCTCATCACCGGTGGATCGCGCGGAATCGGCAAGGCCATCGCCGCAACGTTCGTTCGCTGTGGGGCAAACGTGATGATCGTGTCGCGCAAAGAAGACTCGTTGCGGGCAACGGCGGCCGAAATCGGCGGGAACATTGCGTACGTCGCCGCCAACACGGGGGACGTGGACAGCGCAGAGTCGGTCGTCGAACAGACACTCGCGAAGTTCGGGGCGATCGACATCTTCGTCAACAACGCGGCAACCAATCCGTACGCCGGACCGATGATGGAAGTCGACCAGTCCCGTTATGACAAAACCTTCCAGGTGAATCTCCGTGGACCAGTCTTTTGGACCCAGTCTGTGTGGAATCACTGGATGAAGGATCATCCGGGAGTCATCGTCAACATTGCATCGATTGGCGGACTGCGCACGGAGGCAAGTCTTGGTGTTTACAACTTGACCAAGGCTGCCATCATCCACATGACGCGACAGCTGGCTGGCGAACTCGGCGAGACGCGCGTGGTGGGTATTGCACCAGGTTTGATCGTGACCGACTTTGCTCAGATGCTGGTCGACAACTTCGGCGAGACACTTGCCAAGCGCCTACCGACGAAGCGTCTCGGGCAGCCACAGGACATTGCGAACTTGGTCGCGTTTCTCGCCAGCGACCTCGCATCGTGGATCACGGGTGAGACCTACGTGATCGATGGTGGTGCTGGAGTGACCGCTGGAACCATGTAGCGCACGAGCTTGGCACCGCCTGAGACCAGCGCAAGTGTTGCCACGATCGAGCCGACGAGATAGGGGGCTCTGAGGCCGAACGAGTGGGCAATGAAGCCACCGGCCAAGGAACCGAGCGCACTTAGGCCTGTCCCGATGAATCGATAGACGCTGTTGACGCGGCCGAAGAGCTCTTCAGGGATGAGTCGCTGTCGGAGTGAGACCGTGACGATGTTCCACGTTGTGCTCGCTACGCCCATGAAGAGCATCCAGAATGCAATGATCGCAACTGAAGGGAAGAACACGTAGATCAGGCCGTCGATCGCAAAGATGATGTATGCGTACAGAATCGTCTTTCGCCCCAAGTGATTGGCGATCCGATCGCCAATCAATCCGCCAAGGATTGATCCGATAGCGAGAATTGCAAGGAGTGCTCCGTAGAGGGATCCGGTCACTCCAAGTTCGTCAGCTGCGTACTTCACCCAAATTGCGGCTCCAAGTGCGCCAGCGAAGTTCACACAACCAAGCATGATCGCAAGCAGTCTGATGAATTGGTGGTTCCAGAGCCAGGTCAAGCCGTCGACGAGATCGCGGCGAAAATGACGGCTTGAGGTGTCGGCCTGTGTCGGCTCCGATTGGAGCGCGATCTTTGCGATGATCACTGCGGCAAGGGCGAACGACGCGGCGTTGAGACCGAATGGGATGCCAATGGAAATGACGAAGAGCCACGATCCCGCTGGAAGTCCAATGAAGTTGTTGCAGATCATTTCTGTTGTGTACAGAAGACCGTTCGCACGTTCGAGCTGCTCCGGAGGCACGATCGCAGGGAGAAGTGCCTGTGCAGTCATATCGAACAGGACTTCGCACGATCCGATTACGGCCATCAGTGCGATCAGCATCCAGATGGTCAGTACGTCGGTTGTGACACAGAGAGCGAGGACGGCATAGAAGATCGCCCTGAGCCAATTGACCGCGATCATCGTTCTCCGTCGATTGATTCGATCGATGACGACCCCCGCCGGCAAGGTCAAGATCAACCAGGGCAGTGAACCTGCGAAACTCACAGCGCCGATGAGCCGAGTGTCGTTCGTGAGGCTCAGTGCGAGAAGAGGTGTCGCAGCGAACGCCAGACCATCGCCCACGTTGGAGATTGAAGAGGCCGCAAATTGCAACCAGTAGCGAACGGGGAGTCGTGAACTCACCGCGCAAGCGTAGCGAGGGCGTGCTTATCGACCTTTCCGCTCGAACCTCTGGGGAAGGTCGCAATACAAGAGGTCTTCTTCGGTACGCAGTAGCTGGGGAGGTGGGCGAGCACCGCATCACGGATTTCGTCGCGGGTCACATTTCTCGACGTTTCAAGAAATGCCTCGACAACCTGGCCCCACTCGGCATCGTCACGTGCGACGACGACGGCGTCTTGCACATCGGCAATGGTTCGAAGCACCCGCTCGATCTGTTGCGGCCAGATGTTCTCGCCTCCACTCACGATCATGTCCGTCAATCGACCGGTGACGTCGAGCCGACCGTCGTTGAGAGAGCCACCATCTCCCGTCCTGAACCAGCCATCAATCGTCCTGTCGTCACTGTCGTCGATGTACCTCGAAAAGAGTGACGGGGACTTCACGTGGATTTCGCCATCAATGACTCGAATGTTGACCCCGGGGAGGGCGCGTCCGTCGTAGGCGATGCCGCCACCCGTCTCGGTCGAGCCGTACGTCACCGTCACGTTGGGTGGCAGATGAGGAGGTGCGGCTTGGCCTCCAAGGAGGATGCGGCGAAAGACGCTTGGGTCAATGCGGCGCAGAGCGGTGGGCACCAACGAGACGTGAGTACATCCCGTTCGTGCCGCAGCTTCGGTACGACTGGCTACGAACGAGTCGTGGAGCGTGAGCTCGGCTCCAGTGTGACGCGCGCGAGTGATCACGCTGAACCCACCAATGTGTGACACCGGAATGCAGACCAGCCAATGGTCGTCAGACGAGAGGCCGAGCGCGGTCGCAGAAGCGCTTGCTGAGGCGCTGAGCGAGGTGTGCGTATGGACGACCCCCTTTGGGGTGCCGGTGGATCCGCTCGTCGCGATGACGAGTGCTTCGTCAGGTCTCATCGTCGCACCACCATCGATTTCGATGGTGGAGGAGTCTGAGTGGATCGCACTTGCCCCAAAATCTCTGGCCAACTCGTGGCGCAAGGTGGGCGACAGGCGTTGATCGAGGGGGAGTATCGCATCCCCTTCACTCCACGCGCGCTCGACGATCTTGACGAATCGATCCGACGCGGGGAGGTCGATTGCAATCAGCCGATGCACGAATACAGGCTAAAGGAATCATCCGTGCGACACTGAGAGGGTGGGTATTCAAACACGAGTGTGGATCGCGGGTTCGCGGCCGAAGACGTTGCCGGCTGCCATCGTTCCCGTGGCGGTTGGCTATGCGACCGTCGTTGCTCGTGCTGATGAGTCGATGACTCGAATCCAAAACGTAGTCCTCGCGCTCATCGTGAGCCTTGCGTTGCAGGTCGGAGTGAATTTCGCCAACGACTATTCAGACGGTGTGAAGGGGACTGATTCGCGTCGTGTTGGGCCACTGCGACTCGTTGGGTCTGGACTCGTTCCGGCTCCAGCGGTCAAGCGGGCGGCATACCTCTCGTTCCTCGTGGCCGCACTCGCGGGCCTTGCGATCGCTGCGACGACGTCGTGGTGGTTGATTGCCGTGGGCGTGGTGTCGATCGTTGCTGCATGGACGTATACGGGCGGACCATCGCCATACGGCTACTTGGGCTTTGGAGAGTTGTTCGTGTTCGTGTTCTTTGGCGTCGTTGCAACCCTCGGAACGACGTATGCCGTCAGTGAACGAGTCGAAGCAATCGATGTCGTGTCGTCCTGTGTCGTCGGAGCACTGGCGGTCGGGCTACTCATTGTCAACAATCTCCGTGACATACCCACGGATGCCCAAGCGGGGAAGAAGACGCTTGCAGTTCGCATCGGCGACCGAATGACGCGATGGGTGTATTGCGCGGTGATCGTGTTGTCTGCTGTCGGAGTGGCGTCACTTGCCTCTCAGCGACCGTGGTCGGGGATCGCGTTGGCTGGCTATGTCTTTGCCTACTCACCGGTCTCGCGCGTCGTGCGTGGTGCGCGAGGGGCTGAACTGATTCCGGTGCTCGGTGGCACCGCCCGAGTGCAGTTGGTGGTCGGCATGCTTCTTGCCTTTGGATTGGTCGCGTCCTAGGCAGAAACCCGTCGCGACACGAAGTCGGCGACGACTTCGGTGAATCGAGATGGTTGGTCGAGATGGGCTGCGTGACCTGCGTCGTCGAGGACGATGAGTTCGCTTCCGCCAATGGAGTCGCGCAAACGGTGTCCGAGGCCCACGAACTTTGCATCTCGTTCGCCGACGACGATCAACGTTGGCAACTGGAGATCGGACAGCCGATCCCACAAGGATGACTGTGCTGCAACACCGCAGGTGCGCAAGCTTTGCGCGAGTGACGCGGGGCTGTTGGTGAGGCGACCCCGTCGATCTTCTTCGTCGATGGTCGTCCCTCGGAACATGGGCTGCGATGTCCACTCCTCGAGGAAGGCTTCCGTGCCGATCGACTCGATTCGCCGTGCAAGTGCTTCGTCGGCGTGAGCGCGTTCTGCTCGCTCTGTTTCGTCGACTATTCCAGCAGTCGTGCTCACGAGAACAAGCCCTCGAAGCGGGGCGGTGCGACGGACCGCAGCACCGAGTGCGAGACGTCCACCCATGCTGTACCCAATGAGCACTGAGCCCGAGGAGGATTCCGCAACGAGATCCGATGCAGCGTCGAAGTCGACGTTGACTGAGTGGGCTTCACCGTGGTGAGGTGCATCCAGGGCGACGCACCGAAAATGCTTGGCCAACTGAGCAATGACGATGTGCCACGAGGATCTGGTTTGGGTGAAACCATGGACGAAGGTGAGCGTCGGTTCTCCAG
>JACCEB011351678.1_pt1 | contig 11906 bp, 8 predicted proteins | sample 7454761 | NCBI WGS metagenome assembly JACCEB01 (sample SAMN15323454, study PRJNA562643) | freshwater metagenome | isolation source: river surface water | place: USA:Blue River Watershed | collected 2017-08-18 | reverse complement strand
CGTGTCCCTTGCCGCCCCATAGGGTGAAGGCCTCGCGACGATTCTTCGCAGTCAGGCCGTTCTGTTGTTTGTCCAACGTGCCGGAGACGCCCAGCAGCGGGACCTTCAGCGACCCGAAGCTTTCGCGGATGAAGAAAGGTTCTCCGATTCCTTGGGGCGAAAGGGCCACGCCGCATTTGACGCGTGGGTCGGCTTGTTCAGGTCCGAGACCCTTGCCTGGTTCGACGCGCGGAGTCAGCCAGTCCAAGGCCGGTCGCATTCCGCAGACGACCATGGTGGTGTAGGCGCCGAAAGAGTGGCCCATCATCCCGACGCGGCTGAGGTCGAGTTTTCCGCGCATCTTGGGATGGTCCCGGTTCCAGTCGCCCGCACGGTCGAGGGCGAACGAGACGTCCTTGGGCCGGGCGAGGACTTCGTCGGCGTCATGGATCATGGCTTCAAGGTTCTTCATCATCTGGAGTCCCTTCGTCATGCGTTCCCGGTTGCTGCCGACGTGCTCGAGGCAGAGTGTCACGTAGCCGTGCGATGCGAGGTGCTTCGCCTGGACGTAATGAGTGTCCCAGTCGCCGCCGGCGCCATGGGATACGACGACGACGGGGAAAGGTCCGTCACCCTGGGGCAGGTGGACCTTGATCGGCACCGGCCTGCCCGCGGGTTTGGCCTCATCTGCCCGGCGGGCTTTGAAAAGCCGCGGCCTTTCTTTTTCCGTCTCCTGCTTGACGGTGCGCGAGGTGTCAGTGAGGTCCGCAAACTCGATGATCGAGGTCGGGAAAGGACCCGGTTGCGAGGGGTCGGCGGACAGCCTGAGGCTTGCCGTGCCCAGGCAGAGGAGGATGAAGATGAAGCGGAGCATGGTCAGTCAGTGCATTTCCACCGCGCAGGAGCCCAGGCCGCCGCGGAAGTAGTTGAACTGGACGTTCGGGTGGTCGGCCAGGAGGGACATCGGCACGGCGGCGTCGGCGAGCTTCTTGGAAATCATCAGCGCGGTGAGGCGTTGTCCGAGCGGGTTGTCATGGGTGCCGGCCTGCCAGATGGAGACCTTCTCGGCCTTCCAGGTTTCGACCGGACCGACGGTGATCGCCATCTTGGGCACCATGGTGATGTTGCCGCCGCCGGAGGTGCGGGCGTTCTGGCTGAGCGTCACGGGGTGGAGTTCGACGATCCGGGTGCCCAGTTTGCGGTATTCGGCGGGCGAGGGCGGGGCGTCCTTGTACTTGCCGGCGCGCTTAAGCGGATCGTTGAAGGCCCAGTGCTTGATGTCGCCCTGTCCGCCCTGCATCACGGCGCAGCGGACGCCGGCGTCCCACGACTTCACGTAGGCGCCGACGGCCGCCTTGGGGAAGTGCAGGTTGGCCTCGGGGATCGAGAGCTTCTTTTGGATGCGGTCGAAGCAGAGCTCGCGGTCCGCACGTTCAAAGGAGAGCGGGTGCGTGACCGGCACCTCCTTCTTCGTCTTCTCGTCATACCATTCGTCCATGCCCCAGAAGTGGGCGTGCTTGAGCGAGAGGCCGAGTTCGTTGACGAGCCGTGCGACCAGCGGGAGCTGTTCGGTGGGGCCGATCGGGCCGCAGATGCCGACCGGATTGTCGGCCGTGGCCTGACGCCAGGCGGCGATGTACTCGAGCGCCTCGGCGAGGTAGAAGTCCTCGAGGGTGTCGTACATCACGACCTTGAAGCCGGGACGGGAGAGCTGGCGGAGGTCACGTTCGGTGAGCTTGGCGGCGTCTTTGATGAGCGACGAATCGAGCGTGGTGTAGTCCCACCAGTCGGGGGCGATGTGGCTGAGAGGGCGAGGCATGGGAGGAGAATTAGGGCTAGGGATAGGGTTAGGGCTTGGGCTAGGAGGGATAGGAGCAGGTATTGGACTGGTTCAGGCCGAGGGGGAGTCGGCGGGCTTTTCGCGGAAGAGGGCGAGGAAGACGGGCACGAGGAAGACGGCCATGGCGGCGGGCACCAGCCAGACGCCGGTCCAATCATGGGTGCCGTCCGGCCGGGTGAAGTCCTGGCCAACGACCCCTGAGAGCCACGAGCCGACGAACATGCCGGCGCCGAGAGTGAAGACGGCGTGCAGACCCTGGGCGGAGGCCCGGAGCGACTCGCCCGCGAACTTGTCCACGTACATGCGGCCCATCACGAAGATGAAGTCGTAGCACATGCCGTGGAGCAGCAGGCCGCCGAAGAGCGCCCAGACGGCGGTGGGGGTCTCGTTGAAGTAGGCGAAGCATCCGAAGCGCACGGCCCAGGCCGTCATGCCGAGCACGAGGATCTTCTTCACGCCGAGCCGAGGCAGGAGGAAGGGCAGCAGCAGGAGGAACCCGACTTCGGAGACCTGGCCGAGGGACATCTTGGACCCGACGTTGGCCACCTTGAGCTCATTCAGGAACGCTCCGGTCCAGGTGAAGTAGAAGCTCAGCGGGATGCAGATCAGGAAGGAGCAGATCATGAACACCGCGAAGGAGCGGTCCCGGAAGAGCTTCAGGGCGTCGAGGCCGAGGATCTTGGCGGCCGAGACCGGACCCTGGTCGCCCTTGGGCGGGGTGTGCGGCAGGGTCATCGAGTAGACGCCCATGCCCAGCGCGACGATGGAGGCCAGGACGAACATGCCCGCGTTGTCCTCCCGTCCGGTCAGGCTGATGACGTTGCCGGCGACGATCCAGCCGGCGCTGGCCGCGGTCATGATGACGGGGAAGGCCGCGGTGGAGGCGTGGCTCAGGGTGATGGTGTTGATCAGGCCGTGGCCGGCCATGTAGGTGAGGGTGTAGACGATGAGGGCGGGGTAGAAGACGTTGAAGTCGGTCTGCTGTGAGATCCACCAGAGCAGCGCGGCGCCGAAGAGGTGGAGCGCGCCGAGCAGGCGCTGAGCGGGGAAGAACCGGTCGGCGACCACGCCGATGAGGAAGGGCGAGACGAGCGCGCCGATGGCGGTGGTGCCGTAGGCGAGGCCGATCTGGGTGCCGGTGAACTTCAGCGCGCCGAGGTAGACCGACAGGGTGTTGTACCAGCAACTCCAGATGAAGTAGTGGGTGAAGACCATCAGCGCGAGGCGCAGATAGGTCAGGGCGGAGGTGGCCTGGCCTTGCGCCGGGAGGGTGAACGGATTTTCTTTCATGTTGTTCGTGGGTGAAGGTTCAGCGGAGGGAGCGGAGCCAGGCGATGAGGTCGGCGAGCTCCTGTCGGGAGAAGGCGGCGTCGAGGCCCATGGGCATGAGGCTCTCGGTCAGGGTGGTGTCAGCGACGATCTGCGCATGAGGCAGGTCCTTCTCCTGGCCGGCGACGTCGACGATGCGCAGTCCTTCGGCGGTATGGCTGCGCACCACGCCCAGGGCGGTCTGGCCGTCCGAGGTCTCGAACAGGTGCGCTTCGTAATCGCGCGCGAGGGTGCTGCTTGGGAAGAGGATGCTTTCGGCGAGGTCACGTTCCGTGCGGATGGCGCCGATCTTCGAGAGGTCAGGGCCGATCGCGCGCCCCTGGTCGCCGACCTTATGGCAGGCGATGCAGGTGCCTCGGCCGGAGGCGAAGAGGGCCTGGCCTCGGGCGGGCGAACCACGCGCGGCCTCCTCGGCGATGAGGTTGAGCTCGCGTTTCTTGCCATCGAGGGCGGCTTCGGCGGCTTGCCGGGCGGGAAGAAGGATCTGCTCGAAGAACCGGGGAGGGTGGTCGCTCAGCGCGGTCCGGTAGACGCTCTCCTGCTGGCTGATGAGGGCGGGATTGCCGGCGACGGCCCTGGTCAGGGCTTCGGCGGCTTCGGTCTCCTTCGGAGAGGTGCGGCGGAGCAGCTTGGTCAGCTCACGGAGCTCGATCGGGCCCACCTGCGCGAGCGTCGGAGCGAGCGCCAGTGTCTGTTCGCGCGTGAGCGTGGCGGAACTCAGCATTCCCGCCGCCTGGATGCGGGCGGCCGCGGAAGCGTCCTGCTTGAGCGTCGTCACCAGCAGGTCGAAGGTCTGCGGCGTCATCGCGCGCGACTGCATGGCGTCCAAGGCGCGTAGGCGGAGGGAGGTCGGGCGCCGTGCGTCATCCGCGATGGCCTGGAGGGCGGCATCGAACTTCGTCGAGCGAAGGCGCCTGACGGCGTCCAGCAGGGGCAGGCCGGGGCTGGCTTCGGCGGCCAGGAGCCGGGCGAGCTCATCCGGCCATTCCCCCGAGGGCTTGGCGGCGCTGGCGGCGATGGTCGTCAGGGCGATGCGGCGGACGGCGGGAGCCTCGTGGCGCAGCATCTTCGTGATGACCGCTTGGATCTCGGGGCGGGCTGATTTTGCCAAGGTGACTTCGCGGAGGGCGCGGAGGCGGTTTGCGCCGGGTTCTTTCGCCTCCAGCCATGCCAGCAGCATCGCGTCGAGCTCGGTCTTGGCGTCGTAGTGGTCGGTCAGGACCTTCAGGGCGGCCGCACCGAGGGCGGCGTCCTCGGCGTCCAGCTGGGTGCAGGCAAAGGAGGCGAGCTCATTGACCGCCCGCCGGTGGGCCGGAGGGTAGGAATTGATGGGCAGCTGGTAGGAGGCGAGCAGTCGCCGACGCGCGGTCGGGGTCGCGGCCTGTCGGAGCAGCTCGATGTCGTGCACGACGAAGAGATTCTGGGCGGCGTGAATCAGCGCGTGTTCGGCGGGGGCGTCCAGCGCCTGCGGCATCAGTTCGAGCAGGGCCTTGCGGATGCGGGAGTATTCGGGCCGGACCTCCGCGATGCGGGCGAGCGCGCGGAGACGGACCTGCGGGTCGGATGCGTTGAGGGCCGTGAGCAGGCTTTCAGGGTCATTGCCGAGCGGCCGATAAGGAGTCCGCCAGGCGCCGGAGGCCTGGGCGGTCTTCGTCGGCGGGCGGATGCGAAGGACTGAGCCGAGCACGTCGGGCTTGGCCATCAGGCTGGAGGGGCAGCCCAGGCGGAACCAGCCGCCCGTGTTCAGCACGATCAGCGAGCCGTCCGGGGCCTCGATCACGTCGGTGAAGTGGACGTCGGGGTCGTCGAGCTTGAGGAACTCATTCTCCGTCGCCCGATAAGTCGAACCCTGCGGCGTCAGTTCCATGCGGACCACGCGCTGGGTGTTGAAGTGCGTGACCAGGAACTGCAGCGGCGCGTCGGCGCCGCGGGCTTCCGGGTAGCTTTTCCAGAAGCAAGCCCCGCTCACCGCTACATGGCCGAAGTTGTGCATCACGGGCATGGCCGGCAGCGTGCGGGGCAGGCCGGCGATGATGTGCGGAAGGTCGGCGCGTTCGTAGACCCCGCCGGCGAGCCAGTGAACGAGCGTGTCGCCGCGGGGCTGGCCGTAATAGAGGTTCTGCACGCCGATCAGTTCGCCCTGGGGGGTGAAGTCGACCTCGACCGGATTGTCGCCGGCGAGCAGGGAGTGCCAACGGAGGTCGGTGCCGTCGGGTCGCGCGCTCCAGATGCCCGAGCTCTTCCCTTCGTGCACCACCTTTCCGTCCTTGCCGGCGGCCTTGTAGCCCTTGCGGCCGTGGCACCAGTAGAGTCGGCCGTCGGGATGGAGGAACGGCCCGTGGACGTCGGCGGCGTTGCCGGTGTAGTCGAAGCCGCTGGCGATCATCTCGCGCCGGTCAGCCACGCCGTCACCGTCCGTGTCGGTCAGCTTCCAGATGCCGGGCGGCGAGGCGACATAGAGGCTGCCGTTGAGCCATTGGGCCCCGGAGGGGAAGGTCATCTTGTCGGCGAAGACCGTGCTGACGTCGAAGGTGCCGTCGCCGTCTTTATCCTCGAGCATCAGGACCCGGTTCGGCGGATTGGCCTCGAGCTGGTCCTTCTTCCAGTTTACGCCGACGGCGTCACCGAGGAACAGACGTCCGCGGTCGTCGAAGCAGCCCGCGATCGGATGCGTCACCAGCGGCGAGGCGGCGGCGACGCTGAGGGCGTAGCCGGGGGGCAGGAGGGCCTTGGGGGTCGACGCGAAGCCCGCGGAGCGCACGACGACGGGGCGGACTGAGGAGGCCGGCACGGGTTCGGGCGCGGCAGGCGCCGCCGCCAGCGAGAGCGCGGCGCCGAGCAGGGCCATGACGGACGTCTCAGGCATGGCGGCGGATCGCGGCACGGTAGGCCAGGGGCGACACTCCGTGCTGACGGTGGAACTGTCGGTGGAAGTAGGCCGGAGTCGGATAGCCGCAGACGTGCGCGACCTGCTTCACCGTCTGGTCGGTCTCGGCAAGCAGGCGGCAGGCGCGGGCGATGCGGAGCTCGTTGACATACTGCGGGACCGAACGTCCCGTGCATTTATGGAAGAGCCGGCTGAAGGCGCTTTCGCTGAGGCCCGTCATGCGGGCGAGGTCCGCGACGTAGATCTGCCCGGAGAGCGATTCCTCGATGCGGCGCGTCACCGTCCCGATGCGGTCGGACGAGTGCGCGTCCGTGTCGGCCCGGAAGCCCGGCGACGCGATCTCGCGCAGGTCGTCCGAGGACGCCAGCAGCTCCAGCAGCTGCAGCAGCAGGATGAGGCGTCCGACGCCGCGCCGTTTGGCGGCCTCTTCGACCATCCGGGCCGCCGCCCTCCGCGTGGGGCCGCGGACCTCGAGTCCGAGCCGGGAGCGGTCCAGGAGGCGGGCGATGGCGCTCGCCGAGGCGTGTTTCAGCCAGTCCTCGCCGAGGAAGTTGGGTCGGAACTGCAGCACCACCGCGTCCACCGGACCGCGGCCGCGCTCATTGCGGAAATCGTGCGGCAGGCCTGAGCCGAGCAGCACGAGGTCTCCGGGCCGGAGCGGCGTGAGACGGTCGCCGACCCAGCGTTCCGTGCCGCCCTTGCGGACCAGGGTGATCTCATATTCCGGGTGGTGGTGCCAGACGCAGCCGAAGTCCCTGCCGCGCACGAGCTCGCAGGCCACCAGTTCGTTGGCGGCGCGCGGGGCCTGCTGCTCGATGATCGGCTTCACGGTCAGCGTGGGGCCAGGGCGCGGGCGAGGACATTGCGGGTGATGCGACGCACGCGCTCATCCGGCCCGTGCGGGCGGGACCAGTGCGACCAGGGCAGCACGTGGCCGGGAGGGGAGGAGAGTCCCTGGCACCAGAAGATCGAGGAGGCGTTGAACGTCACCGAGCCCTTGGGTCCGGGGTGCACCGTCGCGGTCCACGTCTGCGGGCGCACGCCGCCCACCCAGGCCTTGCCCGCGCCCACGACTTCCAGTCCTGGAATCTCCGTGGCCGGCTGGCCGTGGTATTCCCAGCCGATGAGTCCGGGGATCGAGTCGCCCTTGCGCATCCCCGTGCCTTCGAAGATCCAATGGTCCGGATTCACGCAGGTCCAGTCGCCGCCGCCGTTGACCGGTTCGACATTGCGGGCGCCCATGAGCAGCCCCTCGTCCGGTCCGCGTTCCGGGAAGGGTCCGTGGTCACGGTGCCGGTTGCGCGCGTATTCCTGGTCGCCGCCGTAGGGGCCGCCGCGGAAGAGGATGCGGTCCGGCCTGCCGTCCGCGGAGGGCCGCATGGGCGTGACCCAGCAGACCGAATTGCCCGAGAGGAACAGCAGCGAGACGCCTTCATCCCGCATGCGTTCCACGCTGCGGAAGGCGCGGAGGTCCCAGTATTCGTCATGACCCACGCTGAGGAACGCCCGGCACTTCAGGCCGCGGTCGGGCGTGTGCAGGTCGGAGTTGGAGCAGTAGGTGACGTCGTAGCCGTGCTCCTCGAGCCAGAACGCGAGCGGGAACTCCAGCGGCAGGAATTCGCCCGAGCCCACCGTGCGCGGGTCGGCCACGACGCCGTCGAACTGCGCCTCGCGTCCGTACGGTCGGTCGAAGGAGACGTCGGCCCACGGGCCCTGCACGCCCTTGGGGTGGCTGTACACCGAGTAGTTGGAGGGCCACTTGTTGTAGGCCTGCCAGGTGTTGTCGCTGCACTGGAACAGGATGTCGGCCGGCCGGTCGTCCTTCACGATGAACGTGACGTGGCTCTGCCAGTAGGGCTCGTCTTCGGACTCCGGAAGGGTGGTGAGCCGGCCGAGGTAGACGCCGCTCAGCCAGTCGGACGGGATGCGCACGGAGAACGTCGCCTCCCAGCGGCACTCGTGGAGGTTCTTCTCTCCCGGCGTCGGCGTGGGCTGCGAGCGGGCCTGCAACGGGCCCAGCTCGAGCACCTTCCGGGCGCCGCGTCCGCCATACCAGCCCATCCGGAAGAACTCGGCCTTGAAGCGGCGGGCCGGATGGGCTGAGACCATCACCTCGACCGTCTCGCCGGCGCGGGCGCTCTGCTTGGAACAGTAGCCCTCGATCCAGGGTGAGCGCTGCTTCGAGGCGTCGACGCGGACACGCGTCAGCTGCCAGTCCGTCGAGCCCTCCTTGGCGTTCTCGGCCGTGACGCGGTTCACCGGCGGCGTGCCGGCGCCGCAAAGCCCTGCGGCCAGGGCCGCGGCGGAGGAGCTCCGGATGAAGTCGCGTCGGTCCATGCTCAGGGCCGGGGACGTTCCAGTTCCGCCTCGTGGGCGGCGTTCACCGCGCAGTCGGCGCCGAGCGCCGAACGCAGCGGGTCGATCTCCTTGGCGCTGTAGCCGAGGTGCAGGTGGCGGTTCCAGCCCTGGGCCATCCTGAACTTGCCGGAGAGCGCGCCGACCGCCTCGCTCATGCGGTCGAGCGTGGCGAGGTAGGAGTCGGCCCCCTGGCTGACGTCGAGCCACTCCTTCTGCGAGGCGTGGGCCGCGAGCGCCTGCCGGGCCTGCGCGTGCACCGGCTCCACGTCGACATAGAGGCCCGCGCTGACCTTCTGGCGGAGCGGCGAGCGCAGCCCGTGCGGCAGGGCGTGGTAGACCGTGACGTCGTGGGCGTAAGTCTCCTCCGGCGGGTCACTGGCGAAGTTGGGCATGCCGTGCGTGAAGGCCGCGCTCGTGGCGAGGCGCGCGCAGGCCATGTGGTCCTCCATGTAGTCGGCGAGCGCGTGCGTGAGCACGATGTCGGCGCGGGAGCGCCGGATGACCGCGGCGACCTTGCGCATCAGTCCGATTTCGAACGTCAGCGTCATGTCCCCCGCGATCGGCGGATGGAACGTGGCGCCGAGCGTCCGGGCGGCCTCGCGGGCCTCCTTGAGGCGGATGGCCGCGGTCGTGGGCCCGTCCGTGCTGACGGAGCCGCAGTCGCCCGCGCAGAGGTCGAAGTAATGCAGTTCCCAGCCCCGCCGGGCGAGCTGCAGCATCGTGCCCGCCGCGAAGTATTCGACGTCGTCCGGGTGCGCGAAGATGGCGAGGCAGGAGGGCATCGGCTCAGGCGACCTTGACCGGCTTCCCGCCCTCGGCCGCGCTGCGGTCGGCCGCGAAGATCACCTTGAACGTGCGGAGGGCCTCGCGGAAGCTCGTCAGCGGCATGTCCTTGCCCTGGTCGAGCGCGTCGAAGAACGCCTGGAACTGGGACTGGTAGGGGTGGTCGCTGACGTCGCCGGAGTCGCACATCTTCATCGAGAGCGTGCTCCACTTCGACTTGTCGGACTTGAGCTTGGAGGAGTGCAGCTTGTTGTCGAGCAGGCTGCCGTGGCTGCCCATCAGGTGCGTCCGGAAGTAGTAGGGCTGGATGCAGTCCACGATGGCCGCGCACTTGCCGACGGCGCCGTTCCTGAACTTCACGATGGTGACGGCCGAGGTGTCGTATTCGTAGGGCGTGAAGTATTCGCTCTTGGACTTCGTGCTCAGGCTCATGACCGAGTCCACTTCGCCCGGCATGCACATGAGCAGTCCGTCGAGGGCGTGGCAGCCGGCGGTGAGGAGGGCGCTGCCGCCGTCCTTCTTGCCGATGTTCCAGCGATACTGGCCGTACCACGGGCCGATGCCGTGGTAGTAGTCGACCTCGCCGTAATGGAGCTCGCCGAGGAGTCCCTGGTCGATGATCGCCTTGGTGGACTCCATCTGGCCGGAGAAGCGGAGCTCGAAGCAGACGCAGCCCTTCACGCCGTTCTTCTCCGCGGCCTCGAAGATCTGCATCACCTCCTCCATCGAATTGGCCATCGGCTTCTCGAGGATGATGTGCTTCTTCGCCTTGGCGGCGGCGACCGCCTGGGCGCAGTGCTGGCTCGGGTAGCTGGTGATGTCGACGACGTGGACGTCCGGGTCGGCGAGCAGGGCCTCGACGGACTGGTAGGCCTTGATCTTGCCGCCGTGCCTGGCGCTGAGCGCGGCCGAGTCGAGCGGACGCGAGGAGTAGACCGCCGTGACCTGGGCCTGGCTCGTCGCGTTGATGGCGTCGATGTGGGCGGTCGCGGCCCAGCCGTAGCCGATGATGCCGACGTTGTATTTCTTGGTGCTCATGGAGGGTGGGGAAGGGGGCGGACGCGCGGACGCGTCCGACAGTCGGGCGACGATGGGGGCGTCGCTCGTTTGAGGATGCTTCACCCTACGCCGGGCGGAAACGTAAACGAGACGCTTTTTCCGCTTTATTAGTCTCTTTTCCGTCCAATAGCCGGATTTAGGTCTTTCCGGCATGCCGCTGCTCGGGACCGACCCTGTCTCTCAGAACTCCCCGAAGCCGAACTGATCCGCGAGGGCGAGGCAGTCCTTCACCGGACGCAGGCCCTTGGACGGCGTCGGGTCGGAGAGGCAGGCGGCGGCCGAGCTGACCGCCAGACGAAGGCGGGCCTCGATGTCCAGGCCTTCATGCAGACCGTAGAGCATGCCGGCGGCGAAGGCGTCGCCGGCGCCCGTGGCGCCCTTGCTGTAGCCGGCGGGCAGGCGCAACGAGGCCTGCCTGAGTCGGAGCCCTTCGGCCGTGGCGGAGACGGCGCCGTGCTCGGTGTGAATCGTGACGGTTTTCTTCACCCCCGCGGCCAGCAGCCGTTCCGCGGCGCGGATGAGCGTGTCGGCGTCATCGGCGGGCACCTTCTCGCCGAGCGTGTTGCCCGCTTCGATCTCGTTGAGCACCAGATGGTCGGTGAGCGGCAGCGCGCTGAGCGCTATGTCCCGGAACCGGGGGTGCGAGGCGCTGACCATGTCGACCGACGTCTCAAGTCCGGCGGAGCGTGCGTTGAAGAGCAGCTTGGCGGCGACCGTCTGGCCGCCCTCGAAGCTGTCCATGCGGTCGAGCAGCATCAGGTAGCCGAGGTGGAGGATGCGCGCCTTGGTCCTGCCGAAGGCGCAGTGCCTGAGGTCGAAGTGGGCGTTGGCCCCGCGGCAGTGGAAGAACGTGCGGCGCCCGGTCGACTGCACCGTCATGGCGTCCGTATAGGACGTGGGATGTTCCTTCGTCAGGTGGAGCTGGGCGACGTCGATGCCGTGTTCCCGGCAGTCCTGACGGATCCACTGGCCGTTGGCGTCGTCGCCCACCAGCCCGCAGGCCTCGAGCGGGAAGCCCGCCCCCATGGCCGCCAGGTCCTTGAGGACGTTGTAGGGCCCGCCGCCGTTGGAGCGCGATTCGCTGAGGATGCTGGCGAGCGTGTCCTGCGCCGGGTAGGCGTCGATGACCTTGACGTAGTCGACGATGAAGTTGCCCGCCGCGAGCAGGCCGTTGCGGTCCGTTCGGCCCATGGCGTCAGAGCGTGATGACCGAGCCGGCGGCCTGGGAGCGCAGGGCGGCGTCGAAGATCTCGTGCGTGGCCACGGCTTCTTCGGGCGTGGCGCAGCCGAAGCGGCCGTTCAGCTGGCCGGCGCGCTCCATCAGGTAGGCGGCCCACATCTGCTGGATGACGTCGGCGAAGCCCGGCTCGAAGATGCCCCCGGTCACCGCCTTGAACGGGGTGCCGAAGCCGAGGTCGGTGCGCTTCCAGAACTGCTCCTTCCCGCGTTCGAAGAGCCAGAGCGCCTTCGTGTCCGCGGTGCTGTAGCGGACGCCGCCGTCGGTGCCGAGGATCTCGATGTACCAGGTGTTGGTGGCGCCCGGCATCAGGCGCTTCATCTCGAGGCGCATCGGGACTTCCTGCCCGCCGACCTTGATCCAGGTGTGGAGCAGGGCGTTGTCCCAGGTGTCGCAGTTCGCGACGCCTCCCTTGCCGTCGGGACGCTGCGGGT